>Ga0210246_100136_pt1 | contig 60473 bp, 29 predicted proteins | sample ChrtobMetaP3_8mM_FD_155469 | JGI IMG/M metagenome (GOLD analysis project Ga0210246, IMG submission 155469) | Chrysochromulina tobin associated microbial communities from unialgal haptophyte culture, Seattle, Washington, United States - P3_8mM | ecosystem: Host-associated > Algae > Haptophytes >...
GACTGGGAGGGGCGCCCGTCCGAGCGGGCGCGGGCGCGGGGGGTCCACCTACGACCCGCTTCGAGACGCCATCAGAGGGCGCGCCGGTGGGCGCGAGGTTGGCGCGAGAGGCCGGAGCGGCGCCCGGGACGGCGCTAGTGCCGAGGGGGACGCCCACGCCGCTGTTGCTCAGGAGCGCCACGAGGAGCGAGGCGCCGCCCGCGCGCATAATGGCCTTGCGGAGGCTGCCCTCGCCACTCGAAAGGAATCGAATAGCACGCGTCGCATCATCGATCAGTCCAGGATCAGTTGGTGGCACGCAGCCTGGGTCGATCATGCTCAGGAGCGCCGGGATGGCGCCGTGAATGAGGCTCGCGCCCACCGTTACATTCATCACCGACGCGCTCGACGACAGCCGATGAGTGACGGTGGAGGCTCCTGTGAGCTGGCCGGGCGCAGCAGCTTGTGCAATGGTGCCGAGCAACAGGGCCGCAGCTCGCCGGTCGATGGTCGGTCGGTTTGGTTGAAGCATGACTACAAGCGGCGCCACCGCGCCCGCCTCGAGCAGCGTCGCCGCCACCTCGGCATTGTGGCGCGCTAGGGCCTCGAGCGTGTGCGCGGCGAGCCTGGGGGCGAGGGAGGCCGAGGAGTCGAGCTCCGCGGCCGTCGTGCGCGTGATGTCTCCGCTGCACACGAGGCCTGAGTCGAGGTACCGGAGCAGGGGCGTGCACGCCACCGAGGCGACCTGCCGCTGCGCGCGCACCGACTCTCCCGCGAGCTGGGCGAGCAGCCGAACGGCGTGAGCCTTCGTGCTCTCGGGACTCGAGGGCGAGGCCAGCAGCGCCAAGGAGACTGCCGAGATGGGCGGGATTCCATCCGCATCGATCGCTTGTCGGAGCGCGTCACCATCGTGCGCGAGGCTCGCGAGCACCGAGATAGCATGCTCTTGCGCCGAGGCGGGCAACGTCGGGTTCCGCAAGCACGCGACCAAATCGGCGACGCACCCCTCGCGCACGATGACTGCCTGGTTCGTTGGGTCCGCGACGCTCAGGCACAGCGACCACAATGCGTACGCTTGTGCCTCGACCCCATCGTCGTCCAGTGCATCCTTGAGTAGCTCGGCGAGAGGCTCAACCCCCCTAGCAAGAGCTGACGACCGTTGGAGTTCTTCGCTGCCCTCCGCCCCGACCTTGCTCAGGGCGATGCCCGCGCGCTGCCGCATGCCCTTGTCGTTGTTCCGGAGCATTTGGATCAGGGCCTGCGTCACCTCCGCATGCAAGTCGCGGCTCGTGCGCGCAAGGAGGCAAAGCGTCTCGACGCCAAGCGCCAAAATGCGCTGAGGGCCGCTAAGCAGCTCCACGAGCACAACGATGACGCCCGCCTTGGCAAATGCTCGCCGGTTGTCGAGGCAGGCCGCCTCCGATGCCGTGTCCTCACCCGTTGCCTCGGACGGCATGTCAACCACTGCGGTCGCCTCGCTTGCCGCCGCGGGCGCCGCCTCGGGCGCCGCCTCCTCTGCGTCACCCGCGGCAAGTCCGTGAGCATGCACGCACATGTCGCGTAGCAGTACAAGCGCTTCCTCCTTCCTAATCAGGATCGGACGATGCGCATCGACGGTCGTCGAAAGTGTGGTACCAGTACGGAGCGTGCGCACGAGCTCGTTGGCCACCGCGCTGCGGTTGGCCTCGTTGCCGCGCGCGAGCAATGAGATGGCACTAGCTGCGTGCTCGCGAGCAGCAGACGATGACTGTTCGGCCACAAGCCCAAGCGCAAGGCTCGTGAGCGGCGCGATACCGCCCGCACCCACGATGGCAGTGCGTAGCGCTGGCGTGAGCGCCAGATTCGCAAGGGCGCTCGAGGCGGCGCCTGCGGCCCCCGCCGACGCCGACGCGAGGCCAAGCAGCTCGATGAGCGACGCGATGCCCCCTGCTTCGAAGATGCGCGTGCGGTTGCCCACATCTGCCGCGAGGGCGCCGAGGGTGCGCGACGCCCCTTCGTGAAGCTCCTTCGGGCCGTGAAGCATCGCGATGAGTGTCGGGATGCCGTCGTGCTGGGCGATGGCCTGCTGGATCTGACGGTTCCCCACAGCCATGCTGCATAGCGCTCTCGTGAGCTCGTCGAGTGTGCTGATGGGCATCGTCATCGACGGCACACCGCGCTTGAGCATGGCCACGAGCTTCGTTGCGCCTCCCGCTGCCGCGATCGCGTCTTGGTGCCGTACGGACGACTGCGTCAGGCGCGAAATGACGCGTGCCGCACTCTCCATCTTGCTAAATCCGACCATGTCTGGACTCTGTCTGCCACCACTTCCTCCTCCCTCAGGGCCAGGGTCCGAGAAGCTCAACGGGGCAACCAGCATAGTCGCCAGGGTCGCCTCAACGCTCGGATCGTTACTGGAGAGCTTCGCGAGCACGTTCGCGGCGGCCTCCTGGGCGAGCTTGGTGCCGGCCCGTTGGCTGCTCGGGGAGCCCCCGAGGAAGGTGACGAGGGGAAGCAGCGCGCTCGCCGCAGCGATCGCGGCCTGGTTCGGGGCGTGCCCGTCCGCCAGGCTCCACAGTGCACGGGCCGCGGCCTCCTCCGCGATGCCGCTTACCGTTACGGCGGCGCGACGGCCTTCGTCGTCCATTCCTGCCGGCACGTCCAGGTCGCCGTCGCTGGCTCTGTCCAGACCGTCGGCACGCTCGAGCTGTGCGACGAGGAGGCTGATGGCGCCCGCGGCGGCAATGGCTGTCTGGTTCTCCGCGTTGCCGCGTGCAAGCTCGGCGAGCGCGTCGGCAGCGTCAGCCCGGACCTCTTCGCGCCCATCGACTGCATGCAGTGGCTCGACGGGCGCAAGCAACACGACGAGCGCCTCGATGCCTCCGCTGGCCTTGAGGATGACTTGATTCGCGCCGTGGCCGCTCACCAAGGCTGTCAGCGCCCGAACCACCGCCACCAGCTGCAGGCCAGTGCCGGACAGAGCCGCATACGCGGGCGCGCCGTCGCGTTGGACAAGGTGGACAAGCGGCGCGATGCTTGCAGCCGCCTGCTGCTGCTCGCCCTGCCGCGCGAGGTTCCCAAAGATCGTCGCAACGTCCGTCTTGGTCAGGGCGCCGTGCTTTGTCCCGGCTAGCACGGCGACCAGAGGCACAAGGGCGCCGCTCGCGCACAGCGCGCGTCCGAAGTCCGGCCGGTGGCAACTCATCTGCATGAGCACCGCAATCGCGGATGCCTGTGCTTCGACATGACGCTCTGCTCTAGACTCGAGCAGCAGCGAAACGAGCGACGGGATGCCGTTTGACTTGGCAATGTCGGCCACGTACTCTGCGCCGCGTGACTCGTCCGCCGTCAGCCGCGCAAGGACCCCCGCCGCAAGCTGCTGCACTTTGGGCTCGTTCAGCTGCGCCACGAGCCGTGGGATGGCGCCTGCCTTGACGATCGCGTACCTTATGTCCGCGTCCTGGCAGAGCTCGAGCAGCAGCTTCGTCACACGCGCCTGGGTATCGGGATCGGCCGAGCCAAGGATCACCACGAGCCCCGACGCAATGGCCACCTGCTCGCCGCGAGAATTGATCGCCAGCGTGGAGAGCGCACCCGCCGCCTCCCGCTGTGCTTCCACCTGCCCGCTCGAGAGCATCTTAACCAACTGAAGCAGTGCTCCCGCATTCAGGATTACCACCGCGGACTCAGGCTGGTTGGCCGCGAGGTCGCGCAGCGCACGCGCGGCGCGCGCTTGCACGACAATCTTATCGGACGAGAGGAGCATCACGAGCCGCTTGGCGATCTGCGCCTGCGATTCGGTGCTGATCTGTGCCAAGCGGGCGAGCGCATTCGCCGCGTGCTCGAATGTACGCCGCTCCTCGGCGCCCTTGTCGAGGCTGCTCACGCTATTAAAGAGCGCCACGAGCGGCGTGATGCCATTGGCCTTAGCGATGAGACTCTGGTTGGTGCGATCGATGGCAAGGTGGTAGAGGCAGGACGCGGCTTGCTCCTTTCCCATCTCCGAGCGTTGGCTAAGCAATGCGATGAGCGACGCGATGCCGCCCGCCTCGACGATGGCATTCAGTCGCTCCTCACTCCCCCCTCGTGCGAGCTCCGCGAGGCAGCCGGCGGCGTAGCCCTGTGCGTCAGGGTCGCCCAGCCGGACTAACTGCACAAGATCGGGGATAGCGCCCTCGCTAACCACCGCCGACTGGTTCTCCGTCCGGATGCACAGGCACCACAGGCAGTTGGCCGCATGCTCCTGCGCCCCTTTGCTTGCGGAGCGGCAGAGGCCCACCAGTGAACGTACGCCGCCATACGAGAGGACAGCCTCCTGGATCTCTCGATCGCCACGCACGAGGTCCACAAGGGCCGCTGCCGCCGCCTCGCGCATCGCCTCAACGTTCGCCTCGTGGCTCGTCGTGGGGGCGATCCCAAGACCCTGCAATGCCTCCTCCTTGGTAGCCTGCTCGCCGCCATCGGCCGCCTCTGGTGGTTGCTGCGGCCTCACATAATCCCACAACTCGCTCCCGGTGCGTTGCTCAGCGCTCGGTCGGTCGCTGCTGCCTCCGCGCACTCTGCTGTCCCTGCCCGTCGGCGTTACAGGATGTGGCGAGCCCCCTGCCCGCTGCGTCCCCCTCCCTCCGCTGCCCATCCCTCCACTGCCCACCGCCCCGCTGCCCGGAGATCCCCCCCCTTCGCTGCCGAGAGCCAGAGCACCCACCGCGCGTGACGGTTCGAGCATCACAATGAGGCGCTGGACGCCACCGTTCAGGCGCACAAAGGCGCGCCGTTCTAAGGCGCCCCTGAAGCGTAAGCTTCGCTCCACGTCGTCCTCCTTGTCACTCGACGTTCGACGCTCGACACCATCCTCCGTGCCCGCACCCATGGGCGCCATGGTGGGCGCCTGATGCGCAGAAGACGAGCTTAGAGACGTCAGGCCGAGCGCAAAACCGAGCACTGATGCGGCTGGGATTGGCTTAGCTATCGCCGCCGCGCCTGAAGAGGCCGATACTGCGGCCTTCTTGTCGGATGCGGTCTGAAAGTACTTCCAAAAGGTCTCGAACTCGTTGAGCTGCAGCTCGCCGTCGCCATTCTCATCCACCTTGTCGATGAGCAACTGGACATCCATCTTTGATCTTCCCCCGACCATGGTGAGCGCGGACGCCAGCTCCTCCGACGAGATGCTGCCGCCGCCATCCTTATCCAGCGAATCGAATGCCTCCTTCGCCGTCATGTCGAGCGATATGTCCGACGTCGCACCCACCGTTTTCTTCAATCTGAAGCTTGCAAATAAAAGATTCCTTTCTTTCTTTTCGGATGCGGTCTGGAAGTACTTCCAAAAGTTCACGAACTCGTTGAGCTGCAGCTCGCCGTCGCCATTCTCATCCACCTTGTCGATGAGCAACTGGACATCCATCTTTGACCTCTTCCCGACCATGGTGAGCGCGGACGCCAGCTCATTCGACGAGATGCTGCCGCCGCCATCCTCATCCAGCAAATCGAATGCCTCCTTCGCCGTCATGTCGAGCGATATGCCCGACGTCGCACCCACCGTTTTCTTCAATCTGAAACTTGCGAACAAGAGATTCCTTTCCTCCTCCTCGGCCTCCTTTTCGCGCTTCTTGTCGGCGCGCCTCTGGCTACACTGCTCGAGGTCGCCGTCCTCGCGCGATAGGCAGCCAATCGCGCGCGCGGCGAGCTCGGGTGTGCCTTGCTTCCTCGAGGAGAGCAGCCGGATGAGCGCCTGAAGGGCGCCGCAATTAGCAATGTCGTCGCGGTTGTACGCAAACAGCGAGAGCTCCGCGAGCCCCGAGGCTGCCTGCTGTTGCGCACTCTCCGATCCGTGGGTGAGCAGCCGCACGAGGGGCGCGATGCCGCCCGCGTCGGTGATCGCCTCAGAAACGTCGGTGTTGCCCTTGGCGAGCCGATTCACGACGAGGGCCGCGAGCTCGGCCGCCCGCTCGTCCTCGGCCCCCATCATCGTCACAAGCTGCAAACGGGGGACGAGGGCGCCGTGGTGAGCATCGAAATGCGCTGTGGTGAGCACTTGCATGCGCCGCGCCACGAGCTGCGGCGTTGAGTCTAGTTGCGCGCGCGGTCGTGCAATCAGAGGGTACTCAGTGCACTCGGAGGCTACTCAGTGTTACTCCGAGGGTCATCAGTGGCCTCGGGGGGGATGACCTCGGATGGTCATCCCTCTCGGATGCCTCCCGCCTCGGGGATAATCGGGGGTAATCAGTGGCCATCAGGTGTAATCAGGGGTATTCTGCGTACCGGTAGGATGCCTCCCGCCTCGGCGATCGCGAGCTGGTTTTCGGGGCTCGAGCCCAGATGCCAGAGGGTCATCGCCGCGTGCTCCTGGGCCTTGGCGGACCCGGAGCGGCTGATGATGCTGGTCAGGGGCTGGATGGCCCCGGAGGCGACGACGAGGGCCTGTATGGTGACGTTGTCTGCGGAAAGGGCGAGAAGAGCGTGGGCGGCCTCAGCCTTCGCCGCCTCCGAGGTAGAGCTTAGCCAGCTCACGACCAGCGGCACGCCGCCTTGTTTGGCGACCGCGAGCTGGCTCGCATTCAGAGCCTCAGCTCTGAAAGAACCTTCACTTCCCGCCGGTGCTGAGCAGAGCGATGCGATGGCGCCGAGTGCCCGCAGACCTCGTTCCGAGTCCTTCGTATTCAGCAGCCCGACCACGCGCTTCGAGACGATGGCTCGATTGTCCGCATGCATGGACGCGAGCGACGTGAGCGCGCCGATCGAGTTGCGCGCCGACTTGGGCGTATCACCGGTCACGAGCAGCCCCACGAGCGGCTCGATCGCGCCGAACTTGGCAAGCACGCTCTTGTTCGGCATGTTGTCCTGAGCGAGCGCCCAGATCGCCGAAGCTGCCTGCTCGCGTGCCTCCGGCGTCCCCTCACGCAAGATGGTGCACAGCGGCGCAATGGCGCCCGTGCGCGCGACAGCCGTCTGATTCCTCGTGTTCTCTCGCGACAAGCACGAGAGCGCGCCCGCCGCGTTGGTGCACATTTCGGGCTGCGGGCTGCCCAGCATCGTGACGAGCGGCGGGATGGCGCCCGCCTCGGCGATGGCCACCTTGTTACGCGTGTGGTTCTTCGCGAGGCGCCACACCGCCTCGGCCGCGAGAGAGCACTGGATCGCGGCGGTCGCATCAGATTTCGACGCACCGGACTGGAGGGCCTGCACGAGGAGGTTGATGCCGCCCGCCCGCGCGATCGCGTCCTGGCGCGACTTGCTGTCCTTGCTCATGGCGATGATCGAACGGAGCGTCGCCTCCTTGGCGTTCGAGGACTCGCCGCTGAGCAGCGAGAGCAGCGCGGGAATGCCGCCCGCGTTCACAATGGTCACGCGGTTGTCCTCAGAATCGCTCGCTAAGTTGACGAGAGCCGCCGCGGCCTGCTCCTGTGCCTTCTCCTCGTCGGCCGCACGCCGGGTCGCCTCTTGGGCTGCACGCGCTGCCGTTGCCTCAGTGGCTGCTCTCTTCTCCACGTCCGCCAACGCACGTCTCATCTGCAGCTCCGCCGCCTTCTTCTCCGCATCAGTCGCCTTCTTGTCCGCCTCCGCTACGGCATACTTCGCCTCTTCCAGAGCGTGCTTCGAGTCTTGCAGCGCACTCCGGGCCTTGACTGCATCGTCGCGCCTCGCGGCGTCGGCCGCCTTCTTTTCGGCGGCACTGCTGTACGGGGACGGGCCGATCATCAGCATGCCGACGAGCTGCTCGATGATGAGCACGCGGTTCGCATCCTCGATCGAGAGGCGCACGAGCGCTGCCTCCGCGCGCTCGCGTGCCTTGGATCGATCGCACGCGAGCAACGAGACGAGTGGACCGATCGCGCCGCTCTCCGTAATGGCGATCCGATTCTTCTCGTACGCTGCGAGCTCGCACAGCGCGCCCGCGGCTTCCTCCTGCGCCTCGAGCCCCGCGTCGCCGCTGAGCATGTTCACCAACGGCTGCACTGCGCCCGCAAGAGCAATCTGCTCTGCAAGGGAGACTCGGGACCCCTCGGCGCCTATGCCCGGCGCATCGGCCGTTTGAGCGGCGAGAGCCTTGGCTTTGGCCTCTGCCTTCTCTGATGCCTTCTCGCCCTTGCGCCCCGTCTTGGACTGCGAAACGTCGACTGCGAGGCGCGCGAGCGCCGCGGCCGCGAAGCGCTTCGAGTTGTTCGCGACCCTCCGGAGTGCGCTCGCCTCCTCGAGTGTGTGCTCAGGCAGGACCACGGCGAACGTGCAGAGGAGCTCGCACAGGGGGGCGATCCCGCCGCTCTGCTCAATGGAGACCTTGTTGCGCGGGAGCAGGGCAAGCTCGGCGAGTGCCGCTGCCGCGTCCTGCTGCGCTTTCGCGGAGCTGTTGACTTCGCGTCCGTCAAGCAGCGCGATGAGAGGTGCGATGCCGCCCGCAGCGGCGATGCCGTGACGAACGACGTCGCCACCATGGAAGGAGAGTTTGGCAAGTGCGGCGGTAGCTTGCTCAATGGCTTCAAGCGACGGCGACGCGAGCGTCCTCACAAGCGGCGTGATGCCATCACGCTCCGTGACCACGGCACAAAAGGACTCGTCCAACGCCAGCGAGAGCGCCCAGAGAGCGAACGTACTGACTGAGTCCGTCTGGTCGCGAAGAAGCTGAACGAGGTTATCGGCGCCGCCCGCGCGGGCGATGTTGAGCTGCGAGTCGCCATTGTCGCGCACCAGCCGCCAAAGTGTCTTGATCAGCCGCTCGCGCAGATCGTCGTGATCAGCCTCAGCCGCCCGTTCGGCCGTTCGAACGAGCCCCGCCACAAGCAGCGAGACAGCTGCCAGCTGGTTGGGTTCGTTTCCCATGGCCAGGGCCGAGAGCGCCTTGGCGGCGAGGGTCTGTGCGCGCTCGCTCTTCGCGTCGAGCAGCTCGCACAGCGCGACGATCGCGCCCGAGCTCGCAACCGCCGCCTTGTTCATCGCGTTGCACTCGGTGAGGGCCCAGAGGGCACCCGCCGCCTCCGCTTCGACAATGAAGTTGGGGCTTCCTCGTTTGAGTAGGCCGCAGAGCTGCGCGAGGCCTCCCAGATCGGCGACGGCGCTCTGGTTGGCCAAATTGTGACGACACATCCACGTCAGCGCGAGTGCCGCGTTCGCCTGCGTGAGCGGTGTGTTCGACTCGCCGTCGGGCCGGGACGGTAGCAGCTGCTCGACCAACGGCTTGAGACCATGATGCAGGGCGATCACCTCCTGGTTGGCGCTGTTCCCGCGCGCAAGCATCGCGAGCGTGTGTGTGGCCTGCGCCACGAGCGGCTGCCTTGCACGCGGCATGTCGATCACCGCGAGCAGCGGCCCAACGCCGCCCGCCTTGGTGATCGCATCCTGTGTGCGCTTGCGGTGCTTAGTGCTCAGACTGATGCAAAGCTGGCTCAACACGCAGGCCGCTTGCGTCTGCACTTCCGTGTTGATGGCGGAGAGGGTGGCCACGAGAATCTTGATGCCACCAAGCTTGCAGATCTCCGTCTGGATGGCCAGGTGCTCCTGCGCGAGCGCAGCGAGAGCGCGCGCCGCGCACTCCTGCGCCCCGAGACTCCCACTGTCAAGTAGCCGCAGGAGGAACTTGATGGCGCCCGCCTTGTACGCACTCTGCTGACCCTCAGGGGTCGCGGCGAGGTTGCCGATCGCGTCGGCCGCGCGCGCGGCTGCTCGGCTGTTGGTCGAGTGCAGCAGCGACACGAGCAGCGGCACGGCGCCCGACCTGACCACTGGTTCCACTTGCTCCGTGACCGATGCGATCGAGGCGAGGGCGGCGGCCGCTTGCTCTTGCACGGAGCCCGTGCCCGCGCGCAGCACTCGTGTGAGCAGGCCAATGCCGCCGTGCTTGCACACCTTTGACACGTACTCGGGGTCCGACTGGATGATCAGAGCCACGGCCGCCGCGGCGTGCGCTTGGGCTGCATGGGAGCCTTCATCGGCGAGGCCGATCAGTGGCTTGAGCCCTCTAACGCCGAGCTTGTGGGCATTCTCCTGCGCCGTCTCTGCCACGGTATGCAGCGCCTCGGCCGCCCATTCCTTGCACTCCATCGATCCGTACTTCATCAGGTCGATCGTGTCCTCAATGAAGTCGGCAACGTGGTTGCCGTCCAGCTGCGCCACTGCAAGCCGCGCCGTCTTGGCCCTGGGGGAAATGACGCGGCGTGCCTCGTAGATCATCTCGGCGGTTGCCGAAGCATGAGCAAAGCCGAGGGACATGCCCGTCTTTGCTGGCATTTTGCCGGAGACGGGTGTGGATAGCTTGGGGCCAATCTACAGTGAATATGAAACCTGTGAATCACGACGAAACCAACGAAGTTTTGGCATGCAACACGCGTTACATTTGAGCTTTGTGTGTGAGAGAGTGAGTTTAGACACCTAGTCAAGACCACCCTAAAGTACGTGTGCTGCTATGGGCCTCGTCAGTGTAGATCGGATATCTCGGCCTGTACATATTCGCCGTGTTTTACTAGTGGTGCGAAGTCTGTGTGTCTCAATGACCATGAAATAACCATGCTCGATAGCTCACTCACTCATTCATCATCTTATCTGATACCCAGTTGGTGCCAGTTGGTCTCCGATACTGATCCCCTCTAGAGCGAGTCGCTCCGTCTCAACTACGTCTCAACTACGTCTCAACTACGTCTCAACGGTCGATCGTCTCGAGGAGCTGGAGGAGTCGCGTGCGTGTCCTGTTGCCGCAAAATAACGGGCTGGCTGGCTGTCAGCCGACCCTTCGATTTGCTTCCCCTGCCGCTGCGCGGTGTCTCGTTTGGAAAATTCTGCTCGTGTGCGTGGAGCGACCCCTGCCCAGAATGGGCTTCCCGATCGTGTGTCTGCTTCAAGTTCTTCGAGACCGCGAGTGAGGCGCTCTCGATGGCCATCATCCATCGCGAGAGCTCCTCAGCCGAGTCGCACGCGAACTCGATGGTGGCGAGGATCGAGTCGGAAACGAAGAACTCATGGACAGTCAGCTCAAAGCAGTGGCTGAACAGCTCGGCTTCCGCGCCTCTATCAAAGATGGTTTGGCTGAGAACCGATTGGCTCAGCGTGGCGCCTAGGACGGGCCATGCTCCGAGCAAGGGTGCGTCGAGCGATGAGCTCGTGAACTCGTGCAGGATGCCCTCGCACAGGACGTAGTGGCCCTTGCGCCAGTTCCACGTCGCAATCTGCCCGCGCTTGTACATCTTCGCCGCGTATTGCAGCCGGTAGTCCCACGCTGCGTCGAGGCGTCCAAACTTGAGCTTTCCGCCGTCGGCCTGCGTGAGCAAGGTGTGCTTGAGAGTTTTCTCGCAATGCTCCATGCGCTCAACGTCGTCGTCGAATCGGCGCTGCCGCGCATCGCGCAACGCGTGACGGATGGTCGTCTTGGCAACGCGTTCACCGAGCGCCCACAAGATATCGCCATCGTCATGCTTGTGAGGGAACGTGCGTCTCCCATCTGGTATGCTGCACGAAAAAGTTCTCACCTCGGACGCAAGAGTGCGAATAAGGTTCTCCCTCGAGGCCTTCCGTTCGCGAAAATTATTGGATTGGCTCGACACGTTGCCCTGGCTATCGCTTTTGGACGAGCCACCCTTGTCGGGCTCTGCGGCTTTTTCGCCATCGCGATCGCGTGATCCTGTTCCATTAAGGACCTTGACGACCCCACCAATGCTCTTGAGCTTGCGCCGTCTCAAGAGTGCCTGGTGAGCTTCCTTTGCACGGGCCTCGCTGGCCACCTCCTGGGCAAGGTCGTGTTTGGCCCGCTCAATCACCTCATCGAGAGGCGGCGCACAGTGCCGCAGCAACTCTCGCACTCGGGCCTCGGTACGTGAAACCACTTGCATCCTCTGCACCAGACCGGATGGCCCGGGATGCAGGCCGTGGGTAGGTACCGGAGAGACGCTCAAAGTGTGTTTTTGGAGCACGATGTTTAGCACACCCGTCGGAAATCGGCATGCATTCCAATATAAAGAAATACATGAAAGTCATCCAAGCGCGACTCAGTGGATTGCATTTAATTAGTGGGGCCGCATGCAAATCTATGAAAAAGGTTCGTGAAGACATGTGGTAGAACCTCAAGCAGTTCCTCAAGCTGGCGAACGCTGATCGCAGCCAAAGGGAGGAGAGCATGGAAAGGGATGAAGGTCTGAAAGAGGGTGAGGCAATCGATGTGTTGCGAAATGTACACCCAAAGGCAACCATCCTCGAGCTCCGTCAACGGTTCTGGGAGGTTAAGGCTGGAGGCAGCAATGGAATACATGCATTGAGAGTCCAAGCCGGGGTCGTGAAGGTGGTGACGGCGACGGTGAAGGAGGAAGCGACGAGGGTGGCGGACTTGGTGGAGGTGGTGAGGGCGTCACCGCCGCCATCACCGTCGGCCTCGACGGACTTGGCCGAGTCTACCTCGTCGAACCTCGTCGATGAGGGGGTCTTTGCTGAGGAGGCGGCCTTCGCGTACGGCGACCTCCTCGGCCGCCTTGGCGAGCCCTTGCGCGACCTCATCGCCTCCGCCTTCCCCGATGCAATGGACGAGCAGGCTGCTGGTGTCATGGAGAATGCCTTATACGCAGCCTTCCCCGAACCACCCGCCGCTCACGAGCTGCTCGCCAAGTCGCCGCCAGAGTGGCCGTGGTGGTGGGAAGTGGGCGACTTGTCTGTCAACGGCAACCTCAAGGATGTCCTCGACCCACTCGCCTCCTTCCTCGTGCAAAATGGCTTCGGCAACGAGGCTGAGGAGCTCGTGGTGCACATCCCCCCTTTCCAATCCATCGGAAACCATCCGCTCACGACTGCGCTCAAGCGCTTCCTCAAGAGCCATGCCGAGGAGACTCTTGCGGAGCGTCTTGAGTGCCTCTCTGCGAGGCGTGGCATCGAGAGCCATGCCAAGGGAGCCCCTTTGTGTTGCGGGGCGCGGCACGCCCAAAAGCCCGACGAGCGTCATGCGCGTCTCCTCATCGAGAGCCCATGTGACGTGCGCTCACCACAGCGCGAGTCGGCGGAGTTGCCTAATATGGACACGGGCTTTCGCTTCGGGATGGAGTGGAACGTCGAGGTGGTGACCGCGCTGCAGATCTTCCTCAAGAAACATGGCGCGGATGACCTCGAGATCACGCAGCGGATGGGCCTCAATGGCGACGCGCTCTTCAGCGTGTGCGCCAACGACCCGACAATCATGGCGCTTCAGGGCTTCCTCAACCGGCAGATGCTGCCCAGAATGATGTCGCTTCGGTACAAAGGGGCGCCGGAAGTCGTCACACCAGGACGTCTCGACGACTTGCCAAGTGCCCGGCACTTCGAATGGTTAGTTACATGAGGCATGCGAAGGCAAGGGGGATGGAGGCGTGCGGCGGTTCTGTGGACCAACCAAGCCAAAACGCAAGCGCACAGCCATGTACCCTCGCCGCTGCCTCGCTGTCCGATCCATGACGTCTGGTTGTCGCACGTCACATGCATCGTATCGGTTCAAAGACACGGGGCGCGCGCGGGAGGCGTCAGCAGCGTCCGTCCACGGTGAGCACGGGTGGACAGTTCATGGGACAGTTGCGCCAGTGTGAAACGTTCACCGTACGGTAGAGAGTTCACACACACCAACGTCCTAAGATTTCCGGAGCCAAGGAACCTCAACGGAACCGGGCCGACTCACAGCTGACTCAGCAGATTTGCGCGCGCGACCAACGAAGCCAACACCCGATCAACCCCAGGCCTGCGTGACACAATGATGTAGGTCGGGTCGCAGCAGCATGTGCGTCGGGATGACGGTTCGGATGCACGCTCAATGAAGGGGACTGCCACGCCGAACGTACCCGAGGATGGGCTTCGCCCAGCGCCTCACTCACGCTTTAAGTTTGCGAACTCCCGTGCAGTGGCGCCGGTGGGTACCCAGGCCCGAAATGGTCTCAAAAGGGCGACCGCATACCTCGCATGGAAACTGGCCAAAAGCGTCCTGCAGCACTGGGCCGGTCGCGCCGTTGCGATAACGAGAGCCGCAAGCGGAGCAGAGGGTGCCGCTGCCATTTGGGCCCGGTCCCTTGCCACTCGTCTCGTCTGCCTTGCACTCGCACCACTCGCAGCGCCACTGGCCGCCGTCGCAATCACGTGAGTGCATGCCCAACGCGCGGAACGATTCGAAGGTGCGCCCGCACCGTTCGCATGGGTAGCGCCCATTAGCGTCCGTGGGCGGCAGCGCGTGATGCCCCGCGCGAAAACGCGACGAGCATAGAGAGCACAGCGTCCCGCCGCCGTCTGGGCCCGGTCCCTTGCCGCTCGCCTCGTCCGCCTTGCACTCGCACCACTGGCAGCGCCACTGGCCGCCGTCGCAGAAGCGGCGGTGGCTGCCTAACCCCATGATGAGTTCGAACCCCTTGCCGCATTTGTCGCACACATAGAGACCCTGATCATTCTTGGGCGGCGGCCCCGAATGGCCAGCGCGATGGCGAGCGCCGCAAGCGGAGCAGAGAGTGCCTCCGCCATGTGGACCCGGCGCCTTGCCACTCGTCTCGTCTGCCTTGCACTCGCACCACTCGCAGCGCCACTGGCCGCCGTCGCAATCACGTGAGTGCATGCCCAACGCGCGGAACGATTCGAAGGTGCGCCCGCACCGTTCGCATGGGTAGCGCCCATTAGCGTCCGTGGGCGGCAGCGCGTGATGCCCCGCGCGAAAACGCGACGAGCACAGAGAGCACAGCGTCCCGCCGCCGGACGGGCCCCGCCCCTTGCCGCTCGCCTCGTCCGCCTTGCACTGGCACCACTCGCAGCGCCACTGGCCGCCGTCGCACCGCTTGCGATGCGAGCCAAGCCCCATGATGCTCTCGAAGGTTCGCTCACACTTGTCGCACACGTAGAGACCCTGATCATTCTTGGGCGGCGGCCCCGAATGGCCAGCGCGATGGCGAGCGCCGCAAGCGGAGCAGAGAGTGCCTCCGCCATGTGGACCCGGCGCCTTGCCGCTCGTCTCGTCTGCCTTGCACTCGCACCACTCGCAGCGCCACTGGCCGCCGTCGCAATCACGTGAGTGCATGCCCAGCGCGCGGAACGATTCAAAGGTGCGCTCGCACCGTTCGCAAGGGTAGCGCCCATCGGCGTTTGTGGAAGGCAGCCCGACATGCCCCGAGCGAAAACGCGACGAGCACAGAGAGCACAGCGTCCCGCCGCCGGACGGGCCCGGTCCCTTGCCGCTCGCCTCGTCCGCCTTGCACTCGCACCACTGGCAGCGCCACTGGCCGCCGTCGCACCGCTTGCGATGCGAGCCAAGGCCCATGATGCTCTCGAAGGTTCGTTCACACTTGTCGCACACGTAGAGACCGGCCTCGTTCTTAGGGGGCGGACCTGCGTGCCCGGACTTGTAGCGCTGCGAGCATGCGGAGCACAGCGTCATCGCACCCGCAGGCCCCGGCCCTTTGCCTCCAGAATCTTCCCATTTGCACTCGCACCACTGGCAGCGCCACACGCCGCCGTCGCAGAAGCGGCGGTGACCGCCGAGGTGTTTCATCGAGGGGAAGCCCCGATGACACGTGGCGCACAGGAACTCGCCCGTGTCGGTCTGGAGGGGCATGCTATCGGCGCCGTGCCGGTAGCGCTGCCCGCACGTGCTGCACAGCGTCTTGGGTCCGTTGGGCCCGCTCGCCTTGTGACTGGTCTCCACCTCAGAGCATGCGCACCACTCGCATGCCCACGCTGCCGCGCGTTTAGCGCAGAAGCGCGCGTGCGCGAAGAGGCCGATGCGCGCCTCGTACGCCGCGCCGCATTTGCCACAGCGCCACGCGCCGTCCGCCGACGGGCGCGCATCCGCTTCGACGGGCACCGTCTCAGGCGGCACGCCGCTCCGCCGGCCGCGTTTGGGCGTGAGCGACGGAGGCAACAGCCACCGTTTGAGCGCGCGTGGCGCGCCGTCGTCGGGCGGCGCGGCTGCCGCAGCCGCGGCGGCCGCGGCCACAGCATCGCCACTAAAGCACGCGATGCCGCCCCTGCCGCCGCCGACGCCGCCGTCCTCGTCGTCCTCGATGCCGTCGATGTGAAGCCCGAGCCCGGCCGAAGAGGCGCCGTCTGCCAGCACCTCGTCCAGCTCCTCGACCTCCGGCCCGTCGTCGTCCACCTCCTCCAAACCGTCCTCATCATCAATTTCCTCCGTTTTGAGAGCATGAAGTGAGAGCATGTCGGGCGCTCTCGACACGAGCAATTTTTGCTCGAGTTGGGTAGCACACTGTGAAGTCAGTCGCGCGGTCCCCCACGCACAAAACCCCACCGTCTCAAAGGACGGCTCCGCACCCCTCGGTCAACACCATTTGAGAAAGGCACCGACACATTGGGTGCATTGTAGGAATTACTTATGATAGGCGGAATTCCTAGGGGTCGCGTGCGGACGATGTCCAATTCATCGGCGAGAGAACTCACCCAGAGCACAGCGGCTGTCCAGGAGATCGGAAGGGGACTGAGGCTGTTACACTTTTCGGCTCAAACTTGTTTCCTAATCGTGCAATCTTGGTGCACAATCTTGGAGTTTCACGACGTCCTATGCTGCACCTCTACGCGTCATTGCTGAGTGCCGCAGACCAGAAGTACCCTCCTGACACCGCAGACTTTAAGTACGCCAGGAAAAATGATGGCCATCGCATCACCCTGGCTCACCGCGCCGCGGCTGGTGAGCGAGGCCGACGCGCAGCGGACCTCGGTGATCCGCCGGGAGGGGTTCTTGAGCCCTCACGAGATTCAGCAAGTCCACACAGCGGCCGCGGCCGTCGCGTTGGCGCACGGCGAGGAGGACCTTGCGAAGCGGCAGAAATGCGCGCCTGGCAGCTGGAAGACGGTCTTCCTCAACCAGCGGCTGACCGAGATGCTTCCTGATCTCGCTGCACGTCTCTGGGATGCGGTGAGGACCGCCGATCGCGACCATTGGGGCCTTCTCGACGAGGCCCGGCAGCAAATCTCCTTCCGCGTGTGTGAGTACCACACCGTGCTACCCAATGGCGGACTGCCCACGACGACCCACTCCGACTGGGGATCTCTCATCACGATGGACATAATGCTCAGCGACACGTCCACCTTTGAAGGAGGCGAGCTGCGCACTCGAGAGCCCGATGGGCGATTGACGACGCACGCCTTCGAGGCTGGCGATCTACTGCTCTTCCAGTCGCACAAGCACCACCACGTCACGCCACTCACGGTCGGTCGGCGCAATGTCCTCGTGGTCGAGGTCTGGGAGGGCCTGCCGAGGTGCTGCCCCGCCCGCTGCACTGATCCCTGGGGGCCGTGCGAATGCCGCTACCGACAGCCGCCGGCGCCTCTCTACCGCCGTACGGACCCGGCACATTTTTGTCGCCGCAGCAGCTCATTTGGTCTCGGCTCCGGCTGGCGTAACGAGGGGTATGGCGCTCAGTATGGCGCCGCGGACGCCGACGCCGCTCCAGCTGGACAGGCAGCGGAGGCTGCAGCTGCTGTGGCGCGGAGAGCGGCCATGCAGGTCGCGGCGCACATTGCTGAGCTTGAGGCCGACGAGGCGAGGGCCGAGTGGCGCTTGGGAGACGGCAAGTAGTTGTAAACAAGTTTGAGCACCGGACCGCGTAAGGACCACGTACACGCAAATGTTCAGCGATTCGCATCATTGTTTCGGCGATCGGATCGACGAGGTGTCAAAAGAAACTGGTCCTTTAACATGATGTCCTGCTGTCGAAAGAGCGCCGTGTTGCGCACCCTTCAGAAAGCGAGCTGAAGAGACGTCCGCGCTTGATTTTTACGTCCCCGCGAACGAGTGCTGAGAAGAAGACTAGCGCAAGCCGATGTGGGCATGGAAGCGGGGCTCCGGCGAGTTCACGCCATACGACCCAGAGATCAGCGCACGAATTGAGGGCGCCCACGCCGTCGGCGACAAGGGGGTCATCATTCACCTGCCTGCAGCGTACCGCATCGACTTTGGCAATATGTGCCAGATCAACCTCGGCGATGCGAGCAAGCGCCGCAGCATCGTGCGCCTCAACGCACTAGACGCCACCGTGGAGATGCCTCGTCGCACCTCGCGCACGGATGGTAACGTCATCGACATTCCCTCCAAGGTGAGGAAGGCCCTGCAATTCTGCAGTGGCAGCGCCGACTGGACATGGCACTACTCCGTAGCGGCGGCTTCGACAAGCCGTCGGCAAACCGCCCAGAGTATACTGGCGCCACGAAGAGCGAGGCAGTGCCCGTCGGTCTGAGCAACAAGAAGAAGGCCCAGCAAAGCGTCGAAGAGGCCAAGAGCGCAGGAAGCAAGCAGGGCCTCTCCACGGCCGTGCTTCGCAAGCCTCTGGACTACGACGCCTATGGGCCAAAGCCTAGCAACGACCATCAGCTGTCGCACTACGTCGATTGCGAGCTCGCCACCTATGTGCTCAAGCGGATTCCCGGGCCTATGCCCTCAGGGAAGTACATGCAGCCCATCGCTGACGCCCTCGCCGTCAAAAACGCCCGATGGCTTCAGTCCGCCAAGAATGGCCCCGCCACTGGGCAGGAGCGCGCGACGGTGGCGCAGATCATCGCATCGTACGAAAGTGGCAGGCGTTCTGTCTTCAGCGGCCACAAGGCAGTCAAGGTGCGCGAGCAGGCTGCATGGCTGGTGGAGCATAAGGACGAGCTGGAACCGGTTTACGTCAAGCAATTCGCCGAGGTCCTCGACAACTGCTACGACGAGAACGGGAAGAAGCTACTCGACCGGCGCAAGCTGGGGATGGTGGGGTCCTTCTCCAAGCATGCCCACCGCGAACACGCACACGGACACGGTGGACACCACGGACACGCACACGGACACGGGGGCCACCACAGCAGCCCGCGTGCTTCGTCGAGCGGCAGCGCCCACTACCAGGTCAGCTCCAACCCGACCGGACCGACCAAGAAGGATGGGACGCCCGACATGCGCTACACAGCCAACCGGGCCGCGGCCAGTCCCTCGTGGTCTTCTGCGCCGTCTTTCTCGTCTTACTGCTCGCCCTCGGGAAGCCGTGGTGGCTCCTCGCCCTGGTTCATGGGAGGTGGTGGCGGCTCCTCGTACTCAGGCTCCGCGTGCTACTCTGTGAGCAGCAACCCGACCGGACCGATGAAGTTGGATGGCACGCCGGACATGCGCTACTCGGCGAACCGCGGCTGAGTATCCGTGTGGGTGAGGTAGCAAGCCGGGAACACAGAAGGCAAGAGTGCGGCCGAAGGGGGTGCTTGCTGAGAGGGGGTGCTTGATGAGGCGGCGAGGGTGGAGGTGATGGGGGGGCGGAGGAGACTGAGGGTGCTGCTGGCTGGCGGGATGTGGGTGTTTCGTTTAGGGCGTTTCCGGGTGATAGACCAAAAAGATAGCATGAAAAATAATACGCGCCGGTAGTTTGACCCAAAGGGGTACATTTGAGATTTGTAGGGGGAGGTATTCTTTCTTGGATTCACACAAACTTTCCCCATCACCTGCTTTGTACAGGGTGAATTTTCAAGAAGCGAGCACGCGAAGAAAGCAAGCGGACGACATCGAAACCAGCTGTTCCCTTTCGGTCATCCAGGCGGCAGCGGCGGCGGCTTCGGCGGCAGCGTGAGCGGCGGCCTCGGCAGCGGCCGCGGCTGCTTCCTCGGGCGCGCCCACCGTCGTGTACATCTCTGCTAGCATCGCCTCCACCTGGTTGTTTCCGGGTGATAGACCAAAAAATAGCATGAAAACGATGATATCGAATACACGCAGCCTTAGCGGTCGTGGACACAGGTTACACTTACAGGCGTGATCGACAGCTGTACTATCCTATCTCGTTCTCGATACGATTAACGATAGTCGCGAGTACGTATTCGGAATACGCGCGCGTGTGCCCGTGTCGTGTGGCTGTGCGATTCATCGATATATGGTTTCGCACGAACGAAAGTCAAAAACCGTCGCGCCCAGCGACTCAACGTGAGCGCTCATATGGTCAGCGCAATTATATATACATGGTCAGCGCAGTCCGGGCCACCGTCTCTCAACAGGACACCTTCGGCACATTGCACACTCAACGTTCTCGACAACTGCGCGCATTGCCATGCCCGTGCTGCCTCGATCCTCACTCTCCCTGTCGCATCCATCGATCGTCGCATTCTTCCGGCCAGGCCGTTGCTTCTATGGGCGCGCCTCGGAGTGCGCGCCTCAACTCTTCACACCTCATGAAGGCGTGTTCACGCCTCGCTCTCTTGAGACGTGACCATCTCATAGAAGAGCATGAAGGCGCGCGCCTCGAGCACAGTGGCCTCGCTCACATGGGTGATGACGCTATCGCTCATGCGGTACCAAGCGCCCGTGATGTTGGCGTATGCGACGTAGTGGCCGCCTTCGAAGGTGCCCTGATGCTCGACCACCGCGTACAGGCGCAGCTGGGACTCGCCCATTGGCGCTGTCGCCGTCGGCGGCAGCTGCGTGTAATGCTTCACCGGCTCGCCCCTGGCGCATGCAAAGGGCGAAAAGTCGAGCACGAGCGGGAAGGGCACGTGCTCATCCAGCTTGTCGATCCTGTCGGCCGAGTGCCGGAAGCGCTTCAGGTGCAATGTGAGCACGCGTGGCAGCTTCGCCACTTGCAGCCACTTGATGGCAGGCTGCCCCTTGGGCACCGGCGCCGTGCTGGGCGCGGCCGCCGCGGCCGCGGCGGTCGCCAGCTGCTCTTTGGCCCGCTTGGCGCACGCCTCGCAAACGTAGGCGTCCTCACCGCGCAGGGTCTCGACCGCGCAGAAGGCGCTCAGGCAAGACAGCAGGCGCAGCTGCGAGTGGCGCGCCGTGACGAGCTCCGCCGAAAGACGGGCGCAGACCGCATCGGCGAGCACACCCGCCTGTCCGTCCTCTTCGCCAAAGGCCACCCGCGCGCCGCACCCGCCCTCGCTGCCGCCGGAACATGTTTCCCCGCCGCCGCTGCCTTCCCCGCCGCCGCTGCTGCCCTTGGGCCCGCCGTCGACTCCCTCTGGGCTCACGAGGAGCGGGAACTGGCCGCGGCGCGGCAACGGCAGGGAAAGGTCGAGGAATGGCTCGTGGGCGCACGAGACACTCCCGCAGGTGCAGCAGACGATCGTCGAGCGCAGCTCGCCGCTGAAGACCTCATCAACGAGCGTGCGTGGGTCGGGCTCCATGGGCGTTCGAATCTTCTGGTCAGCAAAGCTTTGCGGCTTCGCCCACGGCGACGCACCGTTCTTGACAGCCTCGGCGCGCTTCGCGGCGGCGGCCTCGCCCTTGATGCGGCTCACCTCCTCGGACCGAATGCCCTCGAGCAGCTGGCGCAGCACCTCGTGTGAGTCCTGCTCCGTGCGGCTCGCGTAGCGCTCGTGGCGGGATGACACGGCCTCCAGCAGCGACGTGGGCTTGATCGGCTCCTCGGCGGCGCCCTGCGAGTGCATCTCGTACACGAAGAGGCGCAGCGCCATCGTGAGCGACCCCTCGGCGACTGCGCCGTTGCCTGCGCCATTGCCGCCGCCGCCGCCGCCGCCGCCGCCGCCGCCGCCGCCGCCGCTCACTCCAGAGGCGGACGGCTGCTTGCCTTTGGTCGGCGAGCCGGCTGTCTGGCCGTTGGCTCCGCCCTGCGAGGCGTTCGTGGCACGCTTCTCGCCGTTGCCGCCGCCACCGCTCGGCGCGGCGTCTGCTGCGTGCTTCGGCGGCTGCGCAAAGTGCACGCGCACCGCCTCGGTTGCAAGGAGGCTCTGCAGGCACGCGTTGAGATAGCACGACTTGCCTATGTTGGACAGGCCACGTATCGGAGGCAGGCCGAGCGACCCATTCGCCTGTTGCTGGCTGAGTCGGTACGGGTGCGTGCCGTTCGCCGGACCGTTGCTGCCGCCACCGCCGCCGCCGCCGCCGCCGCCGCGTCCCTTGCCATGGCCGTTGAAGGCCTCGGCGCGGGGGCCTTTGCCGACGGGGGAGCGAGCGACCATCTTCTCAGGCGGCTGCGCAGCCGGCGCAGTGGCCGTCTCACTCGGCGTCACGGAGGCTTCCTTTTTAGGCCATTCGGACGACGGAGCGACCGAGGCTTCCTTTTTAGGCCATTCGGACGACGGAGCGACCGAGGGCGATGCCGTGGGCGCTGCCGTGGGCGCGGCCGTGGGCGCGCGGCCGGTCGCCGGAGCCGGGGGCGGTGCAACGGGGACTGACTTGGCGGCGCGGGCTGCCCATGAGGTCTTGGGTGTGGGCGCAGGCGAGTCCGGCGCGGGCGCGGGGGCTGGCTCCGTCGGTGCGGCCGCCGCTGACGGCACAGGCGCCGGGGTGAGCACAGGCGCCGGGGTGAGCACAGGCGCCGTGGTGGGCACAGGCGCCGGGGTGGGCACAGGCGCCGGGGCGTCCTCAGCATCCGGCAGCGCCGCCGGTGGTGCGTCAGCAGCCGGCGCAGCCGGCGCAGCCGGCGCAGCTGAAGAGGCGGGGGTAGCAGATGAGGCAGGCGCGGCGCTCGGCGCGGCGCTTGTCGTCTCGGTCTCCGTTGGCACACACGTCTCTTCGGAGGGTACCGGTGGCTGCGGTGGCGGGGGGCTTTCAGGCAGCGGCGGCATGATCGAGGACGGCAGCGTCGTCGTCGATGGCAGCGGCGGCGGCGTGGTCACCGAGGTCAGGGGGGTGGATGCCAACGGCGGCGGCGTCATTGGCGGCGGCGGCGTCATTGGCGGCGGCGTCATTGGCGGCGACGTCATTGACGGCGGCGGCGGCGATGGAGGCGGCGGCGTGGCGGCCGACGGCGTCGGCGTCGTGGACCGTGGCGGCGGTGAGTTGGCTCTGAGCATCTCAACAACCTCCCGCGACGCGGCCTCTGCCGCTGGCACAGCCTTGGATTTGCCGAGCACAGGCGCCGTGGTGGGCATAGGCGCCGTGGTGGGCACAGGCGCCGGGGTGGGCACAGGCGCCGGGGATTTGCCGAGCAGCCTATTGCTGCCCCACGCCTTTGGAATCACTTCGGCTCTTACCTCGGCGGAGCGCAGTTCGGCAGCGGAGTCTGAATCGCGTGACTCCGCCTTGGCAGCCGCTGCCGTGTCCGCCCTGACCTCCTTAGCGGCACCGTGCGTGTGTGCCGGCGTCCCCGCCTTGGCCTTTTCGCTCATGATGACGCTTCCGATCGGGCCGTACGGAAGAATCTTGGTGCACGCTTCTTCGACCTGCGCCGCGGTGCCGACAAGCACGAGCCCGCGCACTTCCACCCGGGAGGTGTTCCATCCTGGAGGCACGCCTTCGAGATCCAAGACGAAGATCTCGCAGCCGGTTTGCTCGACGATCTTACGCTTGGTGTTCCCTGAGAAGCCGATGAGGGAGGCAATCTTGGCCTTTGAGATGACGAGATCCTTACGTGCGAGCCCTTTGGCCGTCAGCAACTTGATCTGCTTTCCAAACTTGGAACCGGTGATGAACTTTCGCCACTCTTCTGCAGGGACGTGTAGGTCGGTCGATGCCGATTTGGCCGCACGCACCTCGGCTGGCGCCGGCACCTGCGAGGCCGTGGACGCAGCGACGGCCTCTGCAAGCTTCGCCGAGGCCGCCGCCTCCACCCGAGCCGCCTTCTCTACCGCCGTCTTCTCGGCCGCCGCCTTCTCGGTCGCCGTCTTCTCGGCCGCCGCCTTCTCGGCCGCCGCCTTCTCGGCCGCCGCCTTCTCGGCCGCCGCCTTCTCGGCCGCCGCCTTCTCGGCCGCCGCCTTCTCCGTCGCTTTTTGTGCCGCCAGCCGTATGGCCTCAAGCCGCTCCGCCTCCGCCTTTTCCGCTGACAGGCGATCAGCCTCCGCCTTCTCTGCTGCTGCCTTCTCAGCCGCTATGCGCTCCGCCTCAAGCCGCTCTGCCTCTGCCTGTTCAGCCGCGGCCTTCTCGGCAGCGGCCTTCTCGGCAGCGGCCTTCTCGGCAGCGGCCTTCTCGGCGGCGGCCTTCTCGGCCGCCGCCTTCACGGCCGTCACACGCACTTCCTCCTCCGCCTTCGCCTCTGCCTCCGCTTTGGCCTTGGCCTCCAGCTGCGACTTTGATCCTTTACGCCCGTCCTCCACCTTGGCCTTCGATGTTGTCTCCGTCGCATCGCGCTCGCGTCGATCGCGCTCGCGCCGCTCCGTGTCCGCACGGCTCTTCGCCTTCGCCTCCGCATCGGTCTTGGCCTTGGCCTCCGCCTTCTCCGCCACTGCCTTGTCAGCCGCCGCCTTCTCGGCCGCCGCCTTCTCAGATGCCGCCCTGTCGGCCGCCGCCTTCTCAGCTGCCGCCTTCTCAGCTGCCGCCTTCTCAGCCGCCGCCTTCTCAGCGGCCGCCTTTGCTTGCGCCTCGGCCGCGGCCGCCAACTCAGCGCGCGCCTGCGCTTCACGCGCCTCCTCGCGTGCCTTGCGCTGCACCTGCTCCATCGCCTCCGCCTCGCGTTCCGCCTCAGCTCGCTCGAGCTCCTCTCGCCGCTTCTGCGCCGCCTTCGCCTCATGCTGCTCCTTCTTGGCAACCTTGCGGCTCTCCTCGGCTAGTTGATCGCGCAATCGGCGCGCCTCCTTGAGCACGGCCGCCGTGCTCGTCGCATTCGGGTCCACCGCGCTCACGCATGCATTGATCGCCTGGCGCAGGTCGGCGAGGCGCATCGTGACGGGCACGCCCCCGGGCTCGTCGCACGCCGCCTTGCATGCGGCGCGAAGTACGCGCTCCGCAACCTCCGCAGCACTCTGCGACTGCTTCGCGCGCAGCTCGTCACGCCGATTGATCGCGCGCACCATCAAGCCGCCATCCGATATGAACGTTTGCACAGCAGCGGACGCCGGCGACGGCGACGGCAGCGGCGCCGTCAGCGACGGCGCAGAGCCGTCATGGCCGCTCGCAGCCTCCGTGCTTACGGCACGTGCATGTGCCTCGGTCACGGCGTCGATGGCCTTCTCGAGGCGTGCCAATGCATACTCCTCCGCAGTGCCGTTTGCACCAGAAGCGACGGCGCCGCGAACCCCCTCGCCCACGAGCGTCGTACCGAGCGCATTTGAGCTCTCGAGGGCTTCGCAAAGCTCCTCAACGGCCTGCCTGGCCTTCGCGATCGCGTCACGCACGCCCTGCTCACGTACACGGATCGCACGCGCGCACTCTACCATGCCGACCGCGTCAGCGTGCTCATCCGCCTTGAGCCCAAATTGCGCCGACATGCGCTTACAGTCGGCTCCGAAGTCCAGGAGGACCTCGACGCACGCTACACTGCCGGAGGTGGCCGCGAGCAGCAGCGGGAACCATCCGTTGTTATGCATGTTGTCGGGCTCGTTGGCGTCCGCGCGCGCCTTGAGCAGCCGCTGCGCCACGTTGTAGCTGCCGTAGAAGCAGGCCAGGTCGAGGGGGGTGAAGTTATCGCCGATGCATCGAGTGCCCACGCTATCGCGCCCGCCTTCGCGCAGCCACTTGGACACGTATGCGACGTCATCCATCTCGATGGCCACCTCGAGAGTAATCGTGAGCTGCTCCTCTGTCGCTTCAGGCGAGCGCCTCTGCTTGATGCCCATCTCGGTGAGCTCACGCTGCGCCGCCGACGTACCGAGCGAACCCACCCGCCTGCCCTGCGCGGTCTCGATGCGCTTCTCGCGCCGCTGGGCATACATACGCACCGCATGGTGACACTGGCGCGCGCGCTCGTCGCTGCCAAGCTCACAGAAGCCGAGGGCCGTGCGCGGTGAGCCTATCGGCGCGCTGGCCCACTGCAGGTCTGGGCGCGCGTCGTACTCGAACAGGAGGTCGACCATGCGCTTATCGCTCACGGCGCACGCCGCCATCAGGGGCGTGATGGCCATGGTGCTCCCGTCCGAATGTACCCCATCGGGCGAGGCGCGCGCCTTGAGTAGCAAAATGGCGCATGCATGCGAGCCGCACCGGCATGCACACGCGAGCGGGGAGAGCCCCTCTGTGGTGTCGATGATATGGATCGGGAAGCCGTTTCGGATGAGCTCGGTGAGGAAATACAAGTTGCCATTGCCGGCGGCATACCAGACTGGCGAGCGCTGTTCATCGTCCACATGGGCTGCAATGAGCGCCTGCACCTCGGGTGGCAAGATTGTACGCAGCTCGAGCAGCCTCGCGATCTCCATGTCCTCGTCCAACTCAATGACCAAGCACAGCATGTGTGCGAGCACTTGTACCTGCCATGGTAGCATCCAGTTCCGGCTCACGATCCACTGCTGCTGCTGCTGCTGCTGCTGCTGCTGCTCGTGCTGCGCGTGCTGCATCCGATTCGAATCACCGGGCGCCGCCGCAGAGGCGCCATTCGCGCCGCCGGTGTCGAGCGCCCTGGCCGTGTGGACGGGCTCACGCAGGCGCACCGCCTCGTCAAGTGCAATCGCCACTGGCGCGACGGGCAGCCGTCCAAAGGGCGTGTCGAGTCGTTTCGCGAGCTGCTGCAGCCATCCTTTGATCAGCCCGGTGCCTTGCGGCTGACCGAGCGACTCCTCGTGTTGCGCGGCCTGACCCAAGAACCACTGGGCGCCTTGTAGGTCCTGCGACGAGCGCTGCACCTGCTTTTGGTATTCGCTGATGTCCTCGGCCACGTTGGCCGCTTGAGGCGGGATGCATTGCAGCACGCCCTGCGACGCGCCATTGGCCATAGAGAAGGCGTCGGCTGCATTCCCGGGCGATAGCGGCGCACTACTGGGGTTGCCGACACCCGTATCTTCTCCGGCGCCTTCGACGTCGTCCACTCCACGCACCTCGGTGAGCGCGGTCAGCGGCACAAAATGCGTACGCCAGTGGCCGTTCAACTCAACGGATACGCGGCAGCGCGCCGAGCTCACCTCGTACTCGAGTACCACGCCGCGCCGGCCGATGATGACGGGCACTTGAGATTGGTCGGAGATCTCGACCAGCTTGCCCTCGAGCTGCTTGCCATGCCGGAAGGCATTAAGGAGCAGGCGCACGCACTCGACGTCCCCATGCTCACGTGCGATCGCCATAGCGGTGCGCCCGTCCTGCGCGGTCATGCTTGGATTGGCCGCATGCTGCAGCAGCACCTTGACGCACGCGGCATGCCGGCTGTCCACCGCAATCATGAGCGGCAACAGTCGCGCCGAGATGGGCACCACGTTCGGGTCGGCTCGTTCATTCAGCAACAGCTCACACACGTTGGATGAGCCCTGCTGGCACGCGCAGTTGAGGAGCACCTGGCGTGCCTGCTCTCGAGTCGGCGCAAAAGGCTGCCCCATCACCACGAGCTGCGTGCAGGCCAGCCGCTGCTGCAAGTCCTGCATCTCGATCTTGGGATTGCGCGCATGCTTCGTGAGGGTCTCGAGCGCGTTCGCGAGGATCGTATTGTACAGACTCTCGTCCGTCGGCTTGCCGCCCGCATTGAGCAGCATGCTGACCAGCTGCGAGTCCCCGCGCGCAATCGCCGTCCGGAGGGCCACAAATTGATCTGGCCCGGGTTCGCTGCCGGGCAGGATGGGCGGCGCCTTCGCCTCGAGCAGCATCTGGACGCACCTCACGCGCCCGTGCAGCATGCCATGCGACGTAGGATTCACGGAGATGGCGGATTGAAGCAGGCTGAAGCCGTCCATGCCCGTGAGCAGCGGCGGCGACCGGGCGGGCGCACTCGCACTCACGCCCATGCGGACGCCGAATTGGAGCAATTGTGACAGCATCTGAGGGTCTGAACGGAGGCACGCATGGCGGAGCAAGTGCACGTACTCGCTCTCCGACGTCATCCCGTCCTCAATTCGGTCGATCGGCTCGGCGCATGGGTCGCGCTCGCTCTCCGCCAGCACGCCGTCGCCCTCAGCACCTGGGGGGGCGCTGCCCATCGTGAATGGGTCCATGCAGATCGGATCCGAAATCGAGAGGATACCGCGCCTTAGTAGCTCGTCGTCGTCCTCTTCTTCGAGCGTGCGCGCCCCTCCCCCCCCGGCAGGAGAAGCGCCTGAGGGGGAGGTTGCAGCGGCGGCGGCGGCATAGGGGGCAGCGGCTTGGCTGGCAGAGGAGACCCCGCTCGGTTCGGGCCCACCTCCCCCGCGGTACCGCCCCCCAGCCCCGGCGCGAATGAGCGGCCGCTTCTGCACCGTCACAGGCGATCCCTCGGGCGGCGGTACCGCGTCCACGGCGCCCAAGACGGCGCCCGAGACGGCGCCCGAGACGGCGCCCGAGACGGCGCCATCTGGGTCGACCACCTCCATCGGCGAGCCCGAAGGTGAGAGCGCCGTCGTGGGCGAGAGCGCCGTCGTGGGCGAGCCCGAAGGTGAGAGCGCCGTCGTGGGCGAGGCGGGCGGCGAGTCGTTGGGAGAGCCGTTCGGGGGCCCACGTTGTCGCCCGAGGGGCGGCGGCACGGGCGGCGCGTCGGCCGGTAGGATTCGCAGCGCATCCACACGCATGGCCAGCGGCTTCCTTTCGGCGTCCAATCGAATCGCGAGCCGCCCGATCCCCTGCCAACACTTGGTGCTCAGCACGACGCCTCGCTGCCCTACGAGCTCGGGGCGCGTGCGGAGTTCCTTCACCTCGACGCGCTGCCCCGCATGTCGCAGCGCCAGCAGCGCGTCCTCAATCATCCTCGCCGTGCCACCCAGGTCGCCAGCGCCGATGCCACTGTCGCCTCGCGCGAGCGCGTCGGCGACGGCCTGCTTCACCATGGGGATGGCAGGCGTCGGGTCTGCCCCGGCTTTGAGGAGGGCCTCGATGATGCGTGAGGAGACGCCGTGCGCCAGCGCGTACTCGAGCGGGTACGCGCTGTGCTTGCCCACCTGCCGCAGCGCGTCCGTCGAGATCCTCCCCTCATCGATCGCCGCCGCCGTGATCGCGGGGGAGAGCGCCCCAAGCGACCAACGCGTGTTTGGATCGATGCGCGCGGCCAGCAGGAGCTCGATGGCGGGCAGCGGGTCGTCGTCCGTATGCAGCGTGCCCGTGCCCACACACATGCACTGGAACAGGTCCGACACGTGGCGCTCGCTGAAGCCCGCAGGGTCGGAGGCGCGACTGCGGTCGAGCAGCTGCATCGCCACGTCGCGCGCGCCCTCGCGGTTGGCCGGGGTGAGATGGGCGGCGACGTGCGCCTTGAGCGCAAAGTTGAGCGCGCCCTCGCCGTCGAACCGGCCGCCGCGCACCTCCCCGTCGATGGGGTGGCCCTTGTCCAGCAAGAGGCGGGCACACGCGGGGTGCCCATACATGGCCGTCATCATGAGCGGGGTGAAGCGGCTTCCAGTCACCCTCCAGATGGAGGGCGCGTCGGGCGTGGCGCCGTAGCGCAGAAGGACGTCGACCACGCGCGCCCGTCCGTGCCTGCACGCCACCATCAAAGGCGTGCCACCCTCCTCAGCATCTTCGACAACTTGCTCGTCAACGCCCACACCAGCCTCCAGCAGGGAGATCACGACGGCGATGTCGTCCTTGGCGCACGCTCGCAGCAGCGTCGAGAAGAGATCGTTGTAGCCGTGATGCACCGGGCCTGGTTCTATAACCTTGGCCGGCATGGGCTTGGAGACTAGGCCCTCCGCGCGAGGACCGACGCGTGTTGCTTTTCCCGAGGCGAAGTTTGGAGATTTCGTTCTCTTCCTGCAACAAACGCCCCCTTTTCACACGCGCGGCGCATCCCTCATGAGGAGAGCGCGCGCATTCCATAATAGGCAGATAGCCCGGAATCATTTGGCTATTTCCTCGTGTTCATACCGAGAACGACTCGTGAACGTGATAATGGAGGAGCTATTCCCCGCTCTACGCCGCAGCTCGGCCGTGTACCTCAACGCGGCAGGGCGCACGCCGCTTCCCGCGCGCACGCTCGCAGTTGGCCTCAGCGCCATCGTGCGCAAGGCGGAGACGCCGTGGTCGATTGGTGACACCGAGGCAGACAAGGACCAAGTCCGCGAGCTTTTTGCAGAGATGCTCGGCGAGGGCGCGAGCGCCTCTGACGTCGCCGTCGTGCCCTGTTGCTCGTACGCGATGACCATGGCCGCGCGTAACCTCGCGCCAACCTTGCGCCAGCGTCCGGTCGGCCGACGACGCGTGCTCGTGCTGCAGGACCAGAACCCGTCAAATGTGTTGCAGTGGCAGCGGTTGTGCGAGGATGAGGGCGGCGAGCTGTGCGTCATCCCGCTCGACATGGACGTGCCGTTGGCCAACGCCATCGTCTGCGCGCTCGCCACCGGCACCGTCGCAGTTGCGGCGCTGCCTCCGTGCCATTGGTGCGACGGCTCGCTCGTCGACTTGGAACCTGTCGCCGCCGCTTGCAAGGCGCATGGCGTGCCGTTGGTGATTGACGCGACTCAATGGCTCGGCGCGGCGCCCTCGATCGACGTGGCTGCCCTTGGCATCACCTTCCTCGCGTGCTCCGTGCACAAGTGGCTGCTCGGCCCATACGGTGCGTGCCTGTGCTACGCGCCCGCGTCGTTCTGGGCGAGTGCCCGCCCCCTTGAGGACCATGATCGCAACCGCGACGGCGCTCAGCACGTCGAGTGCCTTCCCATGGACCCGCAGCACGGGTACCCGACCGCCTTCCAGCACGGCTGTCGGCGCCTCGACGGCGGCGGCCGCCCATCCTACATAGTGATGCCGATGCTTGTCGCATCGCTCACTCTCCTTGTGCGAGAGCTCGGCGTGCCACGTGTGACCGCCGTTTTGCGCGCTCTCACGGACGAGATCGGCAGGCGCGCGCGCGCTCTCGGCTTCCGCGTCCCCTCGCGCCACGCGCCGAACATCATCGGGCTTCGCCCGAGCGCACACATGCCCAGCGCCAAGGCCATCGTGGACGCTCTCAAGGCGCGCCCAATGCCTGTGCTCGTGGGCGAGCGTCTCGGCGCCATCCGCGTCTCGCCGTACGTGTACAATGGCGCCGCCGACATCGATCAGCTCTTCGAGGGGCTCCGAGAAGCGGTGCACCAGGGTACGCCGTCCCACTGCCGCCTGTGAAGTTCTGCTCGGCAGACTTGCGGGGACTACTCGAGTAAGTTAACTTCACTGTGCAGAAATAAGTAAGTTACAGTAATTCACGCCAACGGGACTACTCGTGCAGCTTGCCCACACAGCCCGGGACAAGTGCACACCGCCCCGAAAGACTCATTCCGAAACACAAGCCGAAACACCGAACTCAACAACGAACAAGCGCAAGAAAGGTGCAAATGTATCTTCCGTAGAAAGGTTTGCTTGAGTGACCGGACACATTAGCCTAGCGCGCGCGCACGGCGCCCCTGGAGCCTTCATAGGTAGGACGTTACACCCCCCTCTTGACGTATGATGTCGGGTGTTGTGTGAGGGGCAGATACATTAGGGGGGACGCCGAGTGCGCACTCACGATCTTGCGGCCATTTCTCGCTGAGGGTGAGGGTTGTCCAAAACGTATCATCGTGTCGTTAACGGGGCACACCGGGAGCTTAGTGGGAGACAGCCTCTAGGCGACTTGACTTGACTTGACTTGACTTGACTTCTTGGGAGAACACGGAGTAGAACACGTCATCGGTCATCGCCGATGTTGCTTCGCCTCGTGCTGCTTGCCCTTGCGGTGGGCGCCGAGCAGGTATTCGAGGACTCGCACGCGCTGACGTCGCTCTGGCAGGCCACATCGAGTGGATCGACGGAGGCGTTCATCAGCCAGCTCATTCAGAACCGCGAATACGCGCAGCACCGCGCCGCCGACGGGCGCGGCCCTGTCTTCTGGGCCTATGAGTTCAAGAATGTGGACACGCTCGCGCTGCTGATGCACCTGAACGTGGCACTGGCACAGGAAGATGTCGATGGCAAGAAACCCACAGAGTTCTTTGACGGATCGCCCGAGGAATTGAAAGGTGTGGCCCGATGCATCCCCAGCTCTCCGCTGCTGCTGCTGCACGGCACTCCGAGCGCACGACCTTTGCACGCACGCGCGCCCTCGCACTTGAGCTTGTGGCTCGCGCATCGTGGCCGCAGAGTTCGAGACCGACGCGAAAGCAAAGGTGGAGGAGCTCGCTGCCCTTCTCGCAGAGCGCGAGCGGGAGTTCTATGCGTACAAGCAGAGCGCGACCGATGCCGCGCAGGAGGACTATGAAGACGAGGAAGAGGGCACGACGGAGGGCGCCGCGAAGCCCAAGTCTAACGTCGACGAGATCGACTATGCCGACGACGAGGAGGAGGACGAGGACGTCAAGGACGAGATGTAGACAAACAGATGTACATACGGGATGTGACGAAGTGATGTGAGAGGGCGCGACTCGAGTCCCATTCTGGCCCCCGTTGGGACTTGGGAGTGGACTCGCAGATCCTCCTCGTCGCATTCCTTCCTACGCCGGCAACGCAGCGGCGAGTCCGACAGGTGCTGCTACCAGGATGTTTGGTGTCGCGGGTGTACGACGACATGTGGCTGCTTTAAGTTTCACGCCAAGACGCCATGGTCTGGCGCTGAGGCTCGCGCATCACTGGCCCATTCGCCCATACCTTGGTAGCGGGCCATAGCGGTGTGTGGTGAACACAAACCAGTTGCTGACGTCACAGACGTTAGGCCCGTGCTGCGCTCAATGGTGCAGCCTCTGTTCTTCCAACTTGTGAAAACATAACGTCAAATGCTCAAAGTCACCCCCGAGCTGCGAGCACGCGCGCCTCGGCACAGGCCACAGCCAGCCGGACGCGGCGCGCGCACCGCTGACGGCCCGACTGGTGAGACGGCGCGCCGACCTGGTGAGCCGCTCACCTATACATTCAATATCGACCTAAACGCTACTCGGCCGGGGAACCCCGCCCAGCGCGTCTCGCGCGAGGAGCCGTCCGTTGAGACTGTGGTGTGGTGGAGCCCGGGGGGTACCGCGAAGAAATGGTCGCACGGACTTTTTGACATGTTTTGAGGGCTTGACTTGACTTGACAAGCGGGAGATCCCGGGAAGTGTTCATGTTCATTGACGCGATGCAGCCGATCCTCCTCCTCGCGATCAGCTCCGCCACGTCGGCCCTCTCCGTTGGAGGTGTCGTCGTTCCGAATGACGCCTCGATGAGCGCTCCAGCGCGGGTGCGCGTCTCGCACATCCTCGTCGATAGCGAGGAGCTCGCGGAGCAGTGCGTCAGCCTACTCGCGAAGGGCGAATCGTTCGCTGCGCTCGCAGAGTCGGTGAGCATGTGCGAGAGCAAGGCGAAAGGCGGCGAGCTTGGCTGGATCACGCCCGGGCTTATGGTCCCCGAGTTTGATGCGGCGGCCTTCACCTACCCGCCCGGAGAGGTGGCGAAGGTGAACTCCGACTTCGGCTGGCACCTGGTGCGTGTCGAGGAGGCGTCCTATGTGCCCGGCGACATGGAGCCCGCCGAGCTGTACGATCGGCTGAAACGTGGCGACGCCGATGGTGAGTCGCCGTCAATTCAACTGGTCGATATTCGCGACGACGCGGAACGCGCGCAGGCGATGATCAAGGCGCCCTTCCGCCACTTGCCGTACAACGAGTGGCAGACGTGGGCCGAGGCGGCGATCGCCGGCACGCTGGAGCCGCCCATCTCCAAGGACATCGAGTGTCTCTTCATGGATCACCGCGGCGGGCGCGGCGAGCGCATCGCTGCATTCCTCGCGCAGCAGGGCTACGTGCGCGCACGCTTCTTGCGGGGCGGCATCAACTCGTATGCAGAGGAGGCAGATCCGAGTGTACCCCTTTACCTCGAGAGCGATGGCGACTGTCTCACCTGCAATGAGCACTGACCTTGACCTCAATAGGTTTGAGGCGTGAGGGCTCAGGGGCCGCCACATGGAGACAGCACCTGCACATGTACGATTTGATCGAGGACAGAGGGTCAATGAGACAAATGTTACTAGTGACGCTGACGGCACGCGCCCGCGCGCATCGGGCTCGAAGCGCCGTAGGACCGGACCCTGCTCTGATGAGAGATGATGTGTAATCTACCGTCGTCCAGTTTTCATGTACGAGGGCGACGCACGCTTCGAGCACTGGGAGCGATGACTGGGAGGGGGCGACAAAAAAAACCCCGGGGGCTGTTTCACAAAGAAGACTGTTACCGATCGGTCGAGGCGAGGTTCCTCACGACAAGCTCTCCGTTTTCAGTCTCGGCTGAGGCGGCTTGCGCGCGCGACATGACGACCACCAACCCGCGCAGCCAGTCCCTCCCCACGTCTACGCAGCACCTCCTGGTCGCCAACAAGGCGACGGCGCTGCGTGAGCTTCAGCGCTCGCACAAGATGCACCTTCAGAAGCTCGATACCATGAAGCCCTCGATCGACATGAAGGCGCCGGAGTCGTGCGGCATGGTTCACTTGCGGCAGAATGCCAAGCGCGTGCAGATGGAGGCGGAGCGCAATGCTTCGATCGAGCGCGAGAACAAGATTCTCCTCGGCAAGATGTACACGATCATGAACTCGGAGCCTGCGTACAAGACCGACGAAAAGGTGTCAGTCACGTCCCTCAACATGACGGTGCGCAAGCAAGAGTACGACCGCATTGCGCGCGAGAACCAGGCGATCATGCAGCGCATTCTGCAGCGTGAGCCATGCTTCAATACGAAGGCGCTCGACGATCAGTGGAAGGTCACGCAGCGCTATCTGCACAACATCTCTGAGTACCCATTCATCCTTGGGCACCTTCCCCCGGCTACGCGTAAGAAGACGCTCAAGCCGATCGCGGACTCGAGCGCATCCCTCCCGGGCGCCTCGAGCTCGCTGGACGAGATGGAGAAGGCGCCCTTGCCGCCGCCGCCGCCGCCGCCGCCGCCGCAAGCAGCGACGAATGCCGTTGCGACGGAGGCAGAGGCGGAGTCGGTGCCTACCGGAATGAAGAAGATCATGATCCTGTTCGGGCCGCCTGGCGCGGGCAAGGGCTCGCAGGCCCCCAAGATTGTCGAAACCCTCGGCATTCCACAGCTCTCGACGGGCGATATGCTTCGGGCGGCGGTGGCTGCCGGTACGGCGCTCGGCAAGGAGGCCGAAGGCGTGATGAAGAGTGGAGGCCTGGTCTCTGACGAGCTGGTGGTCAACCTCATCAGGGAGCGCATCGCGGCGGACGACTGCTCCAAGGGGTTCATCCTCGACGGCTTCCCGCGCACGATGGAGCAGACCCAGATGCTCGATGCGATGCTGGCGGAGGCCGGCGAGAAGGTCACTTACGTGGTGGCGCTCGACGTGCCCGATGAGGTGCTCACGGAGCGCATCTGCGGCCGTTGGGTACATAAGGAGTCAGGGCGCTCTTACCACATCAAGTTCGCCCCGCCCAAGAGCCTCGGCGAGCAGGAGCCTAGCGCAGAGACGATGCTGGACGATGAGACGGGCGAGCCCCTGATGCAGCGAAAGGACGACACCGAGGAGGCGCTCAAGTCGCGCCTCGAGAACTACCACGCCATGACGGTGCCCATCCTCGATCACTACGGGCCAGCGGGCGTCGTCCACAAGATTGACGCCAACCGGCCGCCACCGGAGGTGTGGGGCAGCATCGAGTCGGCCATTAAGAAATGAGTGTGCCAGCATCCCCTCGTGTGGCTCTCGATCGTGATGCCAAGCTGGTTGGCGTGCCTGGGTGTGAGCGGCACCAGCGCCGACGGCCGCGGCATCTGATGCGGCGAGGAGATGCGACGGAATGGAAGCCTGTGAAGCCGGGCACCCGAGACCCCGTGTGTGATTCAGCGACATGCCGCACATGGAACATGTACGTCAGAGGTCAGGAAAAAGGAATAAAACGGGGACTAGGCGCGCGTCGTTTGTGACCGGATCGCGCTGAATGACGTGCATGCTGTATGCAAATCGAGAAATCTTGACTTGACTTGACTTGACTTAGACGACTTGTCTTGTTTGTCTCGGATGGCAAGCACAGCACTCATCCTGGCGGCGCAGCGCGGCGACTCGTCAGAAGTGAAGCGTCTCCTAGCCGCGGACGCATCGGAAGACCTACCCAATGTCGGCGATGCCCGGCATAACATGACGGCCATCGCGTGGGCTGCAGCCAGTGATGAGGAGTCCACGGTTGCGGTGCTGCTGGCAGATCCCCGCACGGATGCCAGCGTGCGCTCATCTCACCGCATGACGCCGTTGCACCATGCAGCAGCAGCCGGCTCGCTTCGGACTCTTGTCCAGCTCGTGGATGCTACAAGTGATGCTGACGTGACCAACGAGTGGCTCGAGACACCGCTGCACCTCGCAGCTGCTGCTGGGCACCGCCAGGCGATCAAGACATTGCTTGCGGCCGGTGCCGACACCGCGCCTAGAGACCGCTGGGGTCGCACCGCGGCCATGGTCGCATACCAGCAAGGGCACGATCCGGAGGCCCTGGGCCTGCAGAAGCTGCCCGAGGCCGATGAGGCAGCGGCCAAGGTTGCGGTTTCCCGTCCAGTGGGACTGGAGACGGGTGGCCTTGGGGCCCTGGTTAATGAGCTCTCTCGGGTCGTGCTAGAGCGTGGCGGCGCGAGCAGCGCACCTCCAAACGTCATCGAGCGGCACATCTTCGAGTCCTCTAGCACGACGGTCAATGCGACTGCGCCGCCGCCGCCGCCGCCGCCGCCGCCGCGGCCACCGCCACCTCCACCGCGACCGCCGCCGCCGCCAGCCCCCGCATGCAGTACCGACGGTGCGGTAACGGTCGGACGCAACGACGACCTTCTCGCGGCGCTGCGGATTCGGGCGGCCAAGGCCGAGGAGTGCTCCGCAACGGCTGAGCAAGCAGTGGCGGAGCTCTCGGCTGCGTCCGCGGTCGCTGCTGTGCCTGCTTCGACGCGTCCGACTCTGCCGCGCAAGCCCGCCCTCTCCAAGCTGGTGGAATACCCGGGCGATGCCGCCGCCATTGCGGCTCTGCTCGCAGCCGGCTCGGTCGAACCGAGTGGCAGGGACTTGTATGGCCTCTCCGCGTTGCACAAGTTTGTCGCGTGGGACAAGAGAGATCTGTGTGAGATGCTTCTGCCGCACCTGGGTGCCGGTGATTCCAGCGCAGCGGGCGGCCCTGACCAGCAAACAGTGTTGCACGCGGCGGCGGACATGGGTGGCTGCCGCGCGCTGCAGCTGCTGCTTGAGCGCCACGCCGAAGGGAAGCTGTGGCTTGATCTTGAGGCGAAGGACAAGCACGGTCGCACCGCGCACGCCCTCGCCCTCGAGCGCGGGCACGAGGAGGTGGCGGCGCTGCTGGCAGCTGCTCACGCTCAAAAATTGTAAAAACGTCGTGCTGAGCGACTCGAATTTTGTCGAAGGCTGTTTTTTCCGAAACAGCCGCCGTCCTTCGGACCGCGAACCAGAAGACATTGGAGCTAGATGGTAGAAACACCACGCGGAGACGATGGATCAGTCGACATGACGGGCAGATATGTGGGCGAGGCAGACGCGCTGGGCAATTACGAGGGAAAAGGTAGGCTCAGATACGCAGACGGTGAGGTGTACGAGGGCGAATTCAAGGCGAATCTGTACCATGGGAAGGGTAAGCTCGAGTACGCAAACGGTGACGTATACGAAGGCGATTTTGTCTCTGCAAAGCAGAGTGGAAAGGGGACGTATCGGTGGAGCGCCAAGGGACCATCGGCCGGTGCTGTGTACACAGGCAGCTGGAAGGCGGGTGAGCGGCACGGGATTGGTAAGTTTGAGTTTGCTCCAGTTTACGCCGTGGGCGAGACCAATGGCGAGGTGTACGAGGGCGACTTCGAGATGGGGCAGCTCACGGGTCGAGGCATCTATCGCTATCCCAACGGCGACATGTTCGAGGGTGAGGTGCTGAACGGCGTTCGCCAGGGTCCCGGATATTACCTTTGGAGCTCAGGACGGCTCGACCTGACGGCGTTCCAGGCGAGCAAGTATGCTGGCAACGGGGTGCGCTGGTCCGCCGAGCGCGACTGCGCCTGGCGTCTCGTGGATGGCATTGAGACTGAGGCGATCTCTCTCGAGCAAGCTGAGGAGGAGAGGATCGTCCACGAGCAGCTGCTAGCTGACATCGTTGAGGCGCGCGAGAAGGCGAGGGCTGAAGCAGAGGAGGCCGCGGCGGCCGCCGCCGCGGCGGCAGCGGCCGGTGGGGGCAAAAAGGATGACAAGAAGGGCAAGAAGAAGTAGCCGAGTCGGTCAAGTACGTTTGATACCCGCGGTGAGCAGGTTCGTTGTCGTTCCGATCGTCGCGGGTCCTCTTCACACCCCGTGAGCCGTGACTGTGGGCTCAGCCCCAGCTGGCCGAGGCGCGCTCGCGGCTGCCCGGGGAGAGACCGTCAGGATTTCAGATAAATGTAGGACATCCTCAGCCTGTCATTGGTCTGACCCCATGTCAGTGGAGCGTGCACCGTTTCGATAAGTCTGTCTCTCGCGCGACCCGCGCGCCGTCCCGGCCGTGCCGCCGACCGCCGCGCGTCGGTCCCGTCCTGGGACGCCTCCGCGCTCCGGGCCTCACACCGCGGACCGTTTCAGAGATTCAGACGGCCGGTCTGCCCCGCTGCCCATACAAATCACGAGCAGTGGGACGAAATCGCGTGCGTCGCCCCTGCTCGCCACCGTCGCAATTCACATCATGCACAGTACCCGCCATGCGCGCGCACGCGTCGTCACCTCTCGCGCCGTTGTCTGACCCACCGCCAGCGATTGGCATGGCCATACGACTCAGGACCGACGCACGTGCTACATGAAGGCACACCCTCGCCCCTCCCTGTGTGAGGTGCGCCGATGGACGATCCGCACGACGGCCAGTTCAGTACTGATTAGATTACGCAGCTCGCGCGGCATGATTGCCCCTCCGCCGAGCTCTGCTCGAGACCAGTGACCACCACAACGCGCGCTTCCTGCGCTCAACACGGCGCTCAATAGGCGGGCGCGAACGAAGGGATCTTGCAGCCGGCCACCTGGATGATCTGACGCGCCGCGTAGTTGCCTGCGTTGACGCACGTCTCGAGGTCGCAGCCGCATGCGAGCTTCGCGAGGAAGCCACCCACAAACGCGTCGCCCGCACCGTTGGTGTCGACGAGCAGCTCCTTGGCGAGTGGGGGCACCGGGAATTTGTGCAGCACGCCGCCGCACGCGACGAGCGTCGGGTCCTTGCCCTGGGTGAACACAACGATGCGAGGGCGGGTGCCGCTCGCTTTGGGCATCGCGGCGATCTTGAGTGCGATCGTGCCCACGTCTGTGGTACCGCAGCCCCATCCCTCCATGGGCGTGCCGAACGACTTGCCCGAGCCGTACGAGGCCGCCTCCGTCTCGTTGCCGAAGAGGATGTCCACGTACGGCATGATCTCATTGTCGAGCGCCATGCGGAACGGCGGTACCTCGCAGATGAAGGGCGCCGACAGGTTCACGCACATCGTCTTGCCCGTGGCCGCGCAGTGCTTGCCGTTGGCCACGATCGTGGGCACAGAGACGGTGATGAAGAAGCCGGCCGAGTAGAAGATCTTGGCCGCGTTCACCATCGCCTGGATCGCAGGCGTCTCGTAGTGGCTCGTGTTGTACTCATTGGCAGCCCCGAGGCTGGTGCAGAGGGCGCGCTCGCCCGTCTTGCTGACGAGTACGGCGCACGTGCCTGTCGGGGTAGTTGGCTGCTTCATGTACTGCACGTTGACGCCGTCCTCGCGCGCGCACTTCTCGAGCATCGCACCATTCTCATCGGAGCCGGTCGAACCAACGTATGCAGTCGCGCCCGCTGCGCCGGTCATCCACTGGCACACGCGGATCGTGTTCTGCGTCGCGCCGCCCGCAATGTACTCGACCGGGTACTTGGCCATATATGCCTTGTACATCTCCGGCGTGGCGCCCACATCTGGGGCCAGCACGATGTCGCCCGGCTTGAGCTTCCAGTTTTCAAACTCGGAGTCCTCGACGACGGCCGAGATGTCAAGTAGCGGGTTGCCGAAGCCAATGACGCGCAGATTCGAGATGTCAGCCATTGCGAACGAGGCTCTGTGATAATCGAGGGTAACGCAGCACTGTCAATACACGACCACAGCGAGGAGGAGGAGGAGTAGAGGTGCACCTCGCCGACGACGCTCACCGATGATGCAGATGCGCTCTCGTCGTGTCGAATTCACAGACCTCACGTCGGTGTGATGACGGCGTGTGGGGACGAGGACGAAATTGACCGACTGGCTTCATGCATGCTTACGGTTTCCTCAGATGAAACCATGAGAAAAAACCTTCTCGATCGAACCTTTATGCTCGGTGCAGTAAGAAGACACCGGGGGAGCCGTTAACGAGAGAGAGTTGTAACTTACCAAGCTACCTACACATTGGCAGGACCCCCTGAATTGCGGTGGGGGAATTTGAAGGGGGGCGTGAGAGTATAATGGCGGCATGCGGCATGCGACACGGAGACATGGAGATCACATGGTGAAAGGCGGGACCCGGGCATGGAAACTTGCTTCTTCTCCCAGAAGGGCCTTCTCCCGCCGTTAAGAGCCGTTAAGAGCCGGGACACACTTAAAGGTACCGAGCAGGGCAGCGCCTTTCCCCCGCGGTCCCTGCACTCGCCACACAGCAAGCCACACAGTCCAATGACTCACAGTCATGACCAAGCGCACCCGCCCCTGGCGGATGTCGAACTTAGCTTGCGTGGAGTTACTTGCTTTGAAGATTTACAGCCTGGGCCGCATCCCATGTGGGTTCTCTCCGACAGGCTGCAATTTTGCCCTATTGCCCAAGGGGGGTGCTGCCCGTCCCGCCGTCCCGCCGACCCAGGCGGATCGAGAGGCGCACGCTCGGTCGGTCGGTCGGGGCCCTCAAGAGGAACTCAAGAGGGGACAGGCGGTTTTGGGGGGCTCGAAGTCCCGCCTCTCGCAGACGTTCCCGCGCAAGCCCAAGCGCCTCGTCGCACGCCGGCACGCGCATGCGCACGCACGCGGGGCCCCTTGCGCGGGGCCGCGCCTCGCGCGCCCGCGACCACGCCCACCCCGAAGTAGCGCCGTAGCGGGCGGCGGCGGCGGCGCGTGGCGCGCTGGCGCGCGCGGGCGTTGCCGGTTGAAGCGCGCGGGACGCCGGAAGGCCGGATGCGCGATCATGGCTGCAGCGTGCAGGCTGGTTCTTGGGTGGGACTCGGGCGCATCTTCGCGGCAAATTACTCGGTCGGAGCCTCGGTCGGTTGGTCGGTTGAGGAAATTTCGTAAGTGGGCCGAACGGCCGCCCAGATTTTTGCCCCTCACCCATGCGGAACGAAACTTTATACAGGAATTCGGCAGTGGGCAGCCTGCTGCAGGGCCCAGGTGGCAGGAGATTGATTGAGAAAGACATGGCTCGCTTCGTTCTGCTCGTCGCCGCCGTGCCCGCTGTTCTGGCCGGGTCCGTGGAGTTCAGCAGCACGGATCTCGTGGGGAAGAAGCCCTCGCTCGACAACGTGAAGGCGAGCTGGGGCACGAAATTCAGCGTGGCCGGCATGGACCTCAAGATTGACACCCAGTACGACCAGAAGGCAAAGCCCGACTTCCTCAAGGAGGCCACTCTGTCTGGTACGGTCGCTCCGGTGTCCTACTCGGTGACTCAGAACTTTGTCAGTGGCGCGAGCAAGCTCGCGCTGTCGACGAAGCAGGCCGGTGCCACGTTCAAGGCAGTGCTCTCGGGAAAGCTTGATGTTGGTGGCGCTTGGCTTGAGTCTGGCAAGCTCGACTCCGTCGCGATCACAAAGGCCGAGAAGTTCCAAGGCATCGACATCACGCTGGAGCCCTCGTACACTCCTGCCAAGCAGCTCGGCGAGCTCAAGGCGCAGGTCAAGAAGGCGCTCGGCAGCGGCCTCTCTGTGACCGGCGAGGCCGTGGCAACGACGGGCGGAGCGGTGAGCGTGAAGAAGGTCGAGCTTGCCCTGGCAAAGGAGCTGGACGGCCGGCCGGTCAAGGCTGTAGTCAGCCCGCTCTCCAAGGTGCTTGAGGTCCAGATTACTGACAAGGACTGGGGCGTCGCAACCGCCACCTATGCCCTTGGCACCAACCTACCCAAGGTCAACGTGAAGCGCAGCTTCAGCTTTTGAAGCTCGTATGACGAGGCCCGCGTAAACAGAGAACGCCCAGTCGTCATCTCGAGTGGTCAGAGTCTTCGGCCGACACCTTGAAGAGAGAGTTTAAGAGAGAGAGAGAGAGAGAGCGATGCTCGGCGTGTAAGGCTGAGTGCGACTGCGCGAGCAGGCGAGGTCCTGCTCGCTTATTTGGACCGGATCGCTTCTTGGCGTGCCGTACGGGGTATTGGAGAAGCGGAATTTCTTCGCTCTTTTCTACCAAAACGGAGCGCCCGATCGGACGGTACTCGACATCGTCATCGACGAACGGATCGAGGCGCGCTCGGCTCGGCCGAGACCGCGCGCGGCGCTCCGCTCCTTGGGCCGCCCCCACGCCCCCCACCATGCGCCCCACGCAGTGCGCGCACTCAGTGCGGGATCGGACCGTGACCGCTCGTGAGCTGCCGAAGGCGACTCGGTCCTTCGGCAGGTTGAGGTTCGACGGGTGGGACTGGAGGAGGCTTCAGGCGTTCAGGGTGTGGTGCAGTGCCGCAGCGGTGGATACCCGATGCTGCCCACTGACTGCATCTCTCTGCGCACTGCGGACTCGTTGCGCTCACAAGTTTCGACTTTGCGCGTGCGGAGGCCGAGCACGTGGGTGCGCTGCGCTCTAGCTGCGCCGGGCGTTGCTCGCGCAGGCGCAGCGGGTTCCAGGACAGCTGAGGCGCGATTTAGCAAGCACCGTCGCGGGTCAGTGATTGTCGAGTGACGCCCTGTTTTCTTACAAAAGTACTGTATTCGAGCGGCTGGGAGCGATGCTCCCTACACCTTGAGATACTCTGGGTGACGAGGCGCGGCCATAGGCACCACAGCAGCTGAGCGAGAGCCGAGAGATGTTTTACGGAAAATTCCTGCTTGCATGCTAAAAAATTTAGTTACTTCAACGGGATCCCAAACATGCCGATGCGCGTCATTCGAGCTGCGATCACCATTTTAGCGGCGATGGGGGCGGCCGTCGCACCCGATACGCATAGTCTCACACTAGCAGCTGTCACACTACTCGCGCTCGTCAAGCCTGTCGCTGCCAAGACGCGAAGTTGCCTACGAGCCGATGTGGAGACGGCGAGCGGTGGCTGGGACCTCTGGCAGTGTCACGAGTTGACCATTGATGTTCCATATTCTCCGAAATCGCTGAGACTGTCCTCTGCGAGCGTCGCGGCGCTTGCCGCTGCGGTTAAAGGCAACCGCGTCCTCGTAACGCTGAGGTTGAGGCAGGCTGGCGTGGGCGATGCTGGTGCGCTCGCGCTCGCAGATGCGCTGCGCACGGACGGTACGGCACTCACGACACTCGAGCTGTGGCGATCAGGCGTGGGCGTACTTGGCTGCTTAGCTCTTGCGGAGTCGCTCTCCTCCACACGACGCTCATCATCCAAGCGAGGCGCACGCCTCACGACGCTCGATCTGCGACATAATGCCGTGGGCAACGAGTGTGCCATCGCTCTCTCCACAGTGCTCAGCGAGCCCTCGAGCTCGCTCAAGGCCTTGCGCTTGCAGCACACAGAGATCACATCCATAGGCGCCCAGGCGCTCGCACGGAGCCTCAAGAGCAACGTTCAGCTCGTCTTGCTCGACCTTGGTGGCAATGACCTCGGCAAGGGGATGGAGGCGTTCAATGCGATGCTCGACACGAACACGAGACTTGAGGCGCTCGGCTTCAAGGGCTGCAAGGACGCCGACAAGGCCCTTGTGAGGTCGATCACACGCAAGCTCTTGTTGCGGCGACCACCTTCGTCACCGCCGCCGCAGCCCTCACCGCCGCCGCAGCCCTCACCGCTGCCGCAGCCCTCACCGCTGCCGCAGCCCTCACCGCCGCCGCCGCCGAGGCCACCGAGTGCGCCACCGCCGCCCTTGCCGAGCGCGCCGCCGCCGCCCTTTCCCTCGCCGCGGCCGCCCTCGCCGTCCTCGCCCTCCTCGCCCTCCTCGACGCCACAGCCGTTGATCGTCAGCTGGCTGCTCCACCACGGCCTGGAGCCTGTGGAAGAGTACCTTCCCCTTCTGCTCTCGATGGGACTTGAGCTGAGCGAGACTGATCCGCGTCGCATCGACAACGCTCTGCGCTACTTGTCTGCCTCGGCGCCGGTCGATGCTCTGGATCTCAAGGAGGAGCTCCGCCTCCGGCGGCGCCAGTGATTCACACCCGAGCCACGGAGCCACAGCCCGAGTGGCGGCGATTATCGGTCCTCCTCCTCGGACCTCGCGAAGCGGAAGATGTAACGGCAGGTGCGGAGTACTCTGCGATTTAAACATGGATTTAAACTTTATACTCTAAACTTTATTGTCGAGGTTCAACGCCAAACTCTTCCCTGCCACTTGCCAGACTTGAGCTCCGCCCTCGGCGCCACCCTTGATGCCGTCGACGCCGCCCTTGACACCGCCCAGGACGCCGCGCTCAACGCTGCCCTCGAAGCCGATTGTAGTTAGATTGTAGATGTAGTTCATTTGTGCTAATTGAAAAATTGGTAGTACCAACACAAACAAGATACATGCATGCACCACTGTCATCTCACGACACATCTCTCATCATCAACATCATCAAGACCGAGGAGGACACGGCGACAAAAGTTGCATGTAATCGGATCTGGGTCGTGTACGTGCCAAGAGTGCTGTACCGGCATTCATCCACTTTCAGATCTCGCTGGCAAGGTGCAAGGCCCCGCATGTTCACACCTCCAAGGTGTGAGCCAGGAGCCCTCCATCCATTGCCCGCTCACCCCGCCTCTCTGAATTGTGAATACATGGCTCTGCCCTGCCGCTCTGCCGTTCTGCCGCTCTGCCGCCATACCGGGCGCCTCCCCCGGCCGTACGCAGCGGCCACCGCGAGCGTGCCTCAGCCAAAGGTGAAGGATGAGAAGCCGCCCGGCGGCGCGTTCACCCGCGACGAGGAGCGGCCGCCGTGCAGGCCGTTGCCGTCGGCTGCCTGCCATGGAGCCCTGTTCTCTCCCGTGGGGTCGATGGCGCGCCGATAAGGTCCCTCAGTGTGCTCGAGAGCCTTGCCCGTGAACCCGCCGCCGTTGCGCTTCGCGATGTTATTGTAGCTCGCGTGGTGGTTGCCGCTCACGTCATTGTTCCAGCCGAAGCTGAACGTCGAGTTCCCGCCCGGCGGATTGATCGCCTGGCGGCGCATGCCTAGCCCAAGAGGATCTGCGGAGCCGAGCGCTTGGTGCGTCGGCATCGGCGGCAGGTAGGGCGCGGGCGTGGGTGCGGGCGCGAAGGATTTGGGCGCCATGGGCCCGTGCGCCCATGGTGCGGGGGCTCTCTGCTGCTGCTGCTGCTGCTGCTGCGCGACGAAATCGGTGAGCGAGTCGTCTGTCTGCCGCCGTGGCGGTGGCTGCTGCGAAGAGCCGTCGGCGAAGCTGAAGCTGGACGTGCCTCCGGGCGGCTGGCGGTAGTCCATCACCGGCACAGTCTGCGCACGAGTGTACACGCCGGTCGAGTTGTCGTCGAGGGTGAAGGACGAGCGGCCGCCAGGAGGCTGGCGGAAGTTGCTCGCAACATCGGGCTGGTCCATGACCGTCGGCGGCGGCGCGTGGTGGTCGATGCGACGCAGGCCGTTGGTGTGCCGGCGTTCAGGCTCCCCGCCCGGCCCACGGGCCGCGCTGTCGTCGAAGACGAAGGAGCCCCGCCCACCTGGTGGCTGAGCGATACGCGTGCTTGACTGTACGCCGCCCCTGCCGGGAATCGGCTCGGGCATCCGCCGGATGTCCGAGCCGTCGGCAAAGGAAAACGAGGTGTGGCCGCCGGGCGGCTGAGCGATGCGCGTGCTGCTCTCGTGGTAGACCATCTTCGCTGGGCTTGGCGCGTGCGTATTGAGTATCGGCTGGGTGGCGCCGACGCTCTGGCGTTGACCTTGAGGCGTTTGTTCAAAAAACGCTTGTACCGGTAAGTTGAACTTTCCTAACCGTCAAAACGACGCGCCACCAAACTCTCACCATGTTGCGTGCAAGGATTGCGGGCGAGTCTCGAGAGTCGAGTGATCGCGGCCGCGCTGGCGTCGTCTCCGCGTATGGTTCTCGAACGAAAAAGACTAAAAGAGCTAGCTGCGCTCCGTGAACGTGTGCGCTTGTGCGGAACTAACGGAACCGGTCGATAGCTTCTCGTACTATAAGAGTCGAATCAAAGTAGAGAGTTACTAAAGCTGCCTCGTTCAGTAGAGGCTAGTTCGTCGAAAACAACACTTACTGTACGCTCTCTGCGCGGGGGTGCGCAGAAACTTGCAACTTTGAAACTTTGCAGCCAGCAAGGTTTATTTCGGGGACCAAGATGCCTCTCAACGTGGGCGACGTCGTGCGCGTCAAGCCGAGCGTGTCGAAGCCGGCCTACGGCTGGGGCAGCGTCACCCATAACTCCGTGGGGATCGTCATACGCGTCGACTCGGACGGTGACTTGAAGGTGGATTGGCCCAACTCGCCCGGTTGGAATGGGAAAAGCTCTGAGATGGAGTTGGTCACCGCCAACACTACGCAGGCGATCCAAGTGCCCCAGCATCAGCACATTCTCAAGTTTCACCGCCGTGAGCGGGGTTATAACTGCGACGTCTGCCGCCGTTCCTTCAGCGCCGGGGATCACAGCTACTACTGCAGCACCTGCGACTTTGACGCCTGCATTTCGTGCTCGTCGAAGTACTTCACACAGCCACCCACCGTCGCGAGTTCCCAGCCACCGGTCGGGCTGAGCCGGCTCGTCGAGTCGCTGAAAAAGGAGGGGGCGATCACCTCGCCCGCGGTCATCCAAGCCTTTCTCAGCGTGGACCGCAAGAAGTACTGCGTCGGTGCGAGCGACGACGAGGCTTATGCGGACCGGCCCTATCGATCCATGCAACGCAATGCCGTACATCTGTCGGCACCGAGCATCTACACGCGCTGCGTCGAGCATCTTGATCTCCAGCCGGGTTTGAGCTTCCTCAACGTCGGCAGCGGGACGGGGTACCTCTCTGCGGTGGTCGCGACGCTCATCGGTCCGAATGCGATCAACCACGGCATCGAGCTGCGCACGTCGAACGTCGAGCTGTCGCGCACCCTCGCAGCTGAGCGCGGGCTCTCGTCCATTGTGTTCCACAACCGCTCCATTCGTGCAGTCGATCCGAAGGCCTCGATGAAGTTTGACCGGATCTATGTTGGCGCGGCGGCGAATGCGGAGGAGCGCACGCTCGTGGCGCAGCTGCTCAAGATCGGCGGACTCTGCGTGGGCCCGTATGACAACGCGAGCGGCGGCCAGCAAATGCTGAAGCTCGAGCGATACGGCACGGAAGGCGAGGTGCGCTTGCGCGAAACAGTGTTGATGGGCGTGAACTTTTCCTCACTGCTGCGCGGGCGCGAGCTGACCGATGTCGCGCACGATACGCCCGCCAACCCGCTCGAGCCCCTAGCCCTGGGGTCGAAGTCGGTCCCGCAGCCATCCACTGTCGCGGGTTCCCGCCCACGGGTAGGGCAGAGCGTGCGTGTCGTCGACGGTCATCGAAAGGGACAAACAGGCACCCTCATCGAGGATGACGGCAGCCCTAACATGCCATTCAAGGTCAGGTTTTCGGACTCGGGCATATTATGGTTGAACCTGCTTGACGTTGAAGCAGTTGGTCCTGCTGGTGGGGGCGCCGTCATTGCGCTCGAAGGCGGCTCGCTTGCCGGCGGGTATCGTAAGGACGACCGCGTGACGGCTGGCGTCGCTTGTGGTAAAGTCGCGGTTGGAGACGCAGGCACGGTGATTGGCCCTTGCACCTCTGAGTGCGACGATAAGGCGAGTCGAGTGTGCGTCGAGTTTGACGGTGGGAAGGGACAGATCAACTACGTCGCTTCGACTCAACTTACTCTGATCACGCTTGCCGGCGGGCACCGGAGGGGAGACCGTGTGACGGCTGCCGTTGCTCATGGTAAAGTCGCGGTTGGAGACGCAGGCACGGTGATTGGCCCTTGCACCGCTGAGTGTGCCGATAAGGCGAGCCGTGTGTGCGTCGAGTTTGATGGCGGGAAGGGACAGATCAACTATGTCGCTTCAAGCCAGATCAATCTGATAACGCTCGCCGGTGGGTACCGGAGGGGCGACCGTGTGGCGGCTGCCATCGCTCATGATAAAGTCGCGGTTGGAGATGCAGGCACGGTGATTGGACCTTGCAGCAATCAGGGTAACGAGCATGCACAGCGTGTTTGTGTCGAGTTTGATGGCGGGAAAGGACAGATCAACTACCTCGCTTCGTCTCAGCTTACCCTGATCACGCTCGCCGGCGGGTACCGGAGGGGCGACCGCGTGACGGCTGCCCAAGCTCATGACAAAGTCGCGGTTGGAGACGCAGGCACGGTGATTGGCCCTTGCAGCAATGAGTGTGCCGACAAGGCGAATCGTGTGTGCGTCGAGTTTGATGGCGGGAAGGGACAGATCAACTACCTCGCTTCGACTCAGCTTAATCTGTCAACGATCGCCGGCGGGTACCGGAGGGGCGACCGCGTGACGGCTGGCGTCGCTTGTGGTAAAGTCGCGGTTGGAGACGCAGGCACGGTGATTGGCCCTTGCACCGCTGAGTGTGCCGACAAGACTAGTCGTGTGTGCGTCGAGTTTGATGGCGGGAAAGGACAGATCAATTACCTCGCTTCGACTCAGCTTACCCTGATCACGCTCGCCGGCGGGTACCGGAGGGGCGACCGCGTGACGGCTGTCATCGCTCATGATAAAGTCGCGGTTGGAGACGCAGGCACGGTGATTGGCCCTTGCACCTCTGAGTCTGCCGATAAGGCGAGCCGTGTGTGCGTCGAGTTTGATGGCGGGAAGGGACAGATCAACTATGTCGCTTCGATCCAGATCAATCTGATAACGCTCGCCGGCGGGTACCGGAGGGGAGACCGTGTGACGGCTGCCGTTGCTCATGGTAAAGTCGCGGTTGGAGACGCAGGCACGGTGATTGGCCCTTGCACCTCTGAGTGTGCCGATAAGGCGAGCCGTGTGTGCGTCGAGTTTGATGGCGGGAAGGGACAGATCAACTATGTCGCTTCAAGCCAGATACAGAAGGTGGCGGAGAAGTCCGCCGCAGATAAGGCCGCCGCGGAGAAGGCCGCCGCGGAGAAGGCCGCCGCAGAGAAGGCCGCCGCGGAGAAGGCCGCCGCGGAGAAGAGGACCCGCGACTTGTTCGAGGCTGCAAAGGCTGGTAACAACGACGAGCTCAAGAGGCTGATCGACCTGGGTGGCGACGTCCTTTGGAAGAATCCTAACGACAGCGGGATGACTGCACTCCACTATGCCGCTTTTGGAGGGCATTTGGCCTGCGTCGAGACGCTGCTCCTTGCCAAGGTGCGTTTAGTGGACAACCTGACCCCCGACGAGGCGACGGCACTCCACTCTGCCGCATGCGGAGGGCACGTGAACTGCATCGAGGCGTTGCTTCGCGCCAACGTGCGATTGGACGCCACGAAGACAGACGGGGACACGGCGCTCCACAGAGCAGCCTGCCTCAACAAGCCGGACGCCGTGACGCGGCTGCTCGCCGCGGGTGCCGGTACGGCGATTCGAAACAAGGCCGGCCAGACAGCGCTCGACGTTGCACGGAAGGAGGGCCACATCTCGGTCATCGCGCTGCTTGAGGCCGCGGAGAAGGCCAACCCGATTTCATCGATTGTCGACTCTGCACGCCTCAGGTTCGGTAGCTTGCTCGAGGAGATGGAAGCAGCCATGAAGGCTCAGAAGGCAGCGGCGGAGAAGGCGGCGGCCGAGAAGGCGGCGGCGGAGAAGGCGGCGGCCGAGAAGGCGGCGGCGGAGAAGGCGGCGGCGGAGAAGGCCGCGGCCGAGAAGGCGGCAGCCGAGAAGGCGGCAGCCGAGAAGGCGGCAGCCGAGAAGGCTGCCGCCGAGAGAGCCGCAGCAGCGGCAGCGGCGGAGGCGGTGGCGCTTCGTCGCGAGTTGGAAGCCATGCGTGCCACCTCCGAGAAGGCGGCAGCTGAGGCAAAGGCGGCGGCCGAGAGGGCGGCGGCTGAGGCGAAGAAGGCGGCCGAGAAGGCGGCGGCCGAGGCAAAGGCGGCGGCCGAGAGGGCGGCGGCTGAGGCGAAGAAGGCGGCCGAGAAGGCAGCGGACGAGGCAAAGGCGGCGGCCGAGAGGGCGGCGGCTGAGGCGAAGAAGGCGGCCGAGAAGGCAGCGGCCGAGGCAAAGGCGGCGGCCGAGAAGGCGGCGGCCGAGAAGGCCGCAGCCGAGAAGGCCGCAGCTGAGAAAGCAGCAGCCGAGAGGGCGGAGAGCGCAAAACCCGGGCCCGCTGCGGAGCCGGCCGCCAAGCTGACCGCCCAGCTGCAACGTCTGCCGACAGCCGTTTCCCTCTTTCTCAATCAGTGGGGACTGCGGTTTGACACGCCAGCCGCGGGGTTGGCGCTGCCAGAGCGGCACGCAGTACCCTCGCAGGTCACCTCGAAAGAAGCGGTGCGAAAGTTGCATCGCCAGCAAACAGTCTCGCATCTGCCGGAGAGCTGGAATGCCGAGGAACGATTCGCAGTGCCAGATGTTATCACCGAGCAGATGACTCAGGTCGTTAAGAGCGGAGTGCTCGCGCTATTGCCACAGGGCATGCAGTTTCAGGACTTCTATCCCGAGGTGGTGATCTCGTACGCGTCGGGTCGCCGCCTTTGGCAGGACTGCGACGGTGCTGGACCGGGCATGTATTATGCGGCGGGGATCCTCAAGATCCTCCATGAGCGCGGCGTGCGATGCTTCAGCGGGCTGCACGTCCCACCTGGTACCGATTGGGAAGTCTTCATGCTGCGTCTGAACTCGCGACGTGCCCAAGCCAAGGTACTGATCGTCGTGCTGACTGCGGCATTGTTCGACTCCAAGCCGTGTCTCAAGGAGCTCAATGCGGCCATCAAGAAGGGTATCCCGGTGCTACCGATCCGATTTGAGGACAAGTTACCCGGGCACAAAGATCAGTGGGCGAGGTTTACGGACGAGGAATCGGAGCTCATGATATATCGTGTACAGGAGCACCTCAGCAAGGTGAACTCCATCCCGCACCCTGGCACAGTGCTCACGGTGCCCGATTCCATGAACACGGTCGTGGGTCTGATTGATAAGCATCTTGGGATTGAGCGAACTTACATTTCCCAGGGCATGGCGGGCAATCATGATCGTGACGATAGCTATGAGGCGTAGCAGTCGACCTCGGACCTGGGTAAGTCGCTGAAGCGGTAGGGCTTGCTAAGTTTGACGGTCATGACGCTAGCAGGACACCACCTGGGTGCGAACTTTTTTGTAGCTTTTCTCTGGATATATGCTGAGCCTGTGGCGCTGTGTGGGTCGACGGGTCTGTGCCCCTCTGCCGCGGGCGCCTGCGCGGTGCCTCTTTCGCTCCTCAACAGTCAACTCGACTCCACTAGTACAGTCGTTTCTCGGGGGGATGAGTGGGTGGCCGGACTGATGTGTGCGATTGGTCGGGTTCGCTTTTATAGTTCACTAATTCGCACGCGCGCAGCACACGTCATATCACGCATTAGCGCACGCCCGTCAGCGGAAGGGGATGGGCACAATCATGGTGGGCACGAACCCCTCACCGCTCGGCTATCGACAAGTTTGTGCTCCGGCTGTATAAAGACTAGTTGACATCTCCCCTTTGTTTCTGCGCATCACTGTTCACTTCCAGCTCACGCCGACCTCGGTGAGCCCCCCCGCCGCCGGAGGGATCTCATACGCGCCGCGGCTGAAGGTGTAGGTGCCTATCGGAGCAAAGGTGCGGCTTCCCGCCCTCGTGAGTAGCCGCAGCCGGAACTTGCTCAGAGGCTGCGCGTCTATTCGTGAGAAGAAGACCCGCACGCCGAGCAGCTCATCGCCAGCTGCCGTGCATTTCCAGTCGCACTCGACGCGCCCGATGGTGCCCGCATCAGAGCTGATCTGAAGCCCGAGGGGAGCAATGAAGACGCGCCGACGGTACGAGTCGCGAGGCTCGAGCGTGAGCGTACCGCCCGGGGTGGGCGGCGGTACGATGCCAGCGACCACGCCACCCTCACGGGCGCCGCCGTCAAAAGGGCCAAGCGCCACGTCGCAAAAGTAGCACTGCCACCCAAAGTCTGGGTGGAGGACGAGAAAGGACTGGGTATTGTGGGTGTGCCCATAGAGTGCGAGGCCCCAGTCACCCGATGCCGGATCAAAGTACAAGTTGGCCGGGTCGCTGTGGAATCCCATCGAGTTGGCTCCCGTGGCCGGGTCGATGTTGGTCAGCACGCCGCCAATGGAGCCCGCGGCGAGACGGAGCAGGTAGAGGTCATCCGGGCTGCTCAGGAAAGCCTCGGTGCTCGGGATGGAGTTGAGCCCACTGCGGTAGTGTTGCAGAATGCGCTCAGTCCCCCCGTCGAACTCGATGTACCTACAGTCAGATCGCCATCAGGGAGACCGTCAGAGGCGCCGAGAGGCCATCGGGGGCTATCCGAGCAAGAATCCGAGCAATCTCCCCCATCGAGCTCAACATACCCATTGTTCCCAAAGTCACCCATCCCGTATGACGATCCATGCCACGCCCAATTTGGAACGAGGGGCGTGTAGGCGAGGATCTGGTCGAGAGCACTCCGAGCCAGCGCCGCCGCGGCCGTACGATCGCCCGATGGGAGGCTTGGGAGGCTTCCAAAGTACGCTCCCCACACAAAGGACTCTTCTTGGCCGGTGGTGTCCCACGCGAACTCGGAGCCCGCGCCCGGCAGTCCCGTCTGATTCGCCCACGGCAGCGTTCGATTTTCGGCCAGGTACCAGTGGCAGCCCGGGTACGCGGGTCCACGGTCGCCTGGGTCGCCGGGCCCGGGGACAGGAACGCCCGGGGGAGCGTAGAAGCGGCACACGTTCTCGACGCCTCTCAAGGTGCGGTTCTCCATGATCTGTTCCACCACGGCCGCCTCGTCGGTCATACCCTCGTCCTTGAGCGCTTTGAGGATGGTCCAAAAGTTGGTGCCGTCCATGAGCCCTTGGTGCGAGTACCTGATGAGGGAGGCAATCAATATTCATACAACAGGCGATTCGGAGGCTGGCGGTCTAGAAGACATCAAGAGGCAAATTAGGGCAGCACGTACCAGCACGCCTGGTAGGCCATCGCGACGATCGTCTTGTACGCACGGTTCAGGTACCAGCGTGGCTCGTGCGTCGCCTTGAGCAGGTCATAATTCGCCAGCGCGAGATACATCGCGAGATAGACCGAGGACTGATGAGGGTAGTTGTACGCACGTCCGAGCGATGCGGCACGTCCTTGGTCCCAGCGCCAGCCCGGCCAGCCCGGCGGGCACGGGGTCGTGCCTTCTTGATCGCAAAACCAGCGCCAGTCGTAGTCGTACCTGTGCGTGGAGAGGGCGCCGTGATGAGTACTTGCATGCTGGGCGCTCTGCCAGTCGCGGCGTAGTACCCGGGCATCTTGGGCTGGGTGGTCAGGTTGATCGGCACCCAGAACATCGACGACATGATCCCATCGGCAGTGGGGCCCACGATGTCCTTGGGCCCACACGAGGGATTCTCGAGACTTTCCGCGCCCTCAACACATTGGAGAGACGCACCGAAGGGCAACCCCGGCTTGATGCCATACAGAGTCTGCGTCACGTACGCGTCCAGCTTGGCCACCTCTTCCACAGTCGGCTGTCCGCTCACCTTAGCCGCGAAGCCGACATTCGCGCCCGCTCCGGCCTCGTCCGAGAGACCGTTATTAAAGATCCGATGGTCCTCGTAACCGCCGCCTCCGTGGTATCCAATCTGCTTCTTGAGATCCCGATTATAGCCGAGAACACAGGGCGCGCGTCCGAACGGATCAGACATGTTGGCGTACCAGGCACCGTTCACAGCGTCGGTGACGAAGCGACCGTAGGCTCCGACGAGCTCGTCGAGTGGCGGGAGCACGTGGTAGGATGCTACCGTGGAGGATCCGTCCGAGAAGGTGAGAGTGATCGCCACACGGCCGTGCGTTGCGATCGGAAATCCCGTGCTCGTCACGCCAATCGATTGGTAGCCAAAGTTGCCTATCGCTACTGGAGGGGCAAGCGCTACGGCGGAGGCGGGCGTCGCTTGCACCATCTGCAGCGTCGCGTTGCGTGGCGGGAGCACGAGCAGCGTCGCGTTCGCCATGTCGGTCGCGATCGTGTACCCCGGCACCGCCTGCAGCACGGCCAGCCCCGCGGCGGCGAGGGCATCTTCTTTGTCCCGTACCGACGGCGCCAAAAAAAAGCGATAGCTGATGGTCAGGCTGGCGCCCGGTGCGACCTCGGCCGCGGTGGGCACTACCCAGGGCTTGCTGCTCTCCCACTCCTTCTCGGCATAGGCCTTCGAGTGGCTCATGAGCTCATACAACCGACCACCGCTCGCCTCTCGCATCAGCCTCCACGCTTGCACCCCGGCCGTGCCCTCGGGCGCGACCATCAGAACGGTCCCTTTGCCCGTCATACGGGTGACGCTCACCCAGCCCGAGGCGCCTATGATGGACGGGTCGATCATCGAGCATTGGGCTGCGAGCTCATCGAGAGAGCGCTGTCCGCCACCTTGTGTGTCCATCGTCTCGAAGACCATCGCGAGGCCCCAGCTGCCCACCTCGAGCGCCGTGCTACCCGTATTTGCGAGGGTGAACCACATGCGGAAACCCTGCCCATCAGAGGCGCGCGCGTAGTGCCGCTCGAGCGTCAGCCGATGTGCGGCACCCGCCGAGCCGAGCGTCGCAGTCACGTTGGCCGCGGCGAGCTCGGTGGCCGGCGTCGGCGCGAACGGTACCGCGGCCTCTGGAGCGGCGGCCGTCGTGAGCGTGTCGTACGACGCCACGCCCACTTGCCGCACCCGAAGCGTCACATCACCCAGCCGATGCGAGCCGCCAAACGGGCGCGGCGGCACAAAGCCAAACTCGCCGCCCGGCACGTCAGATGCGGGCGCTTTGAGCGCAACAATAGTCTGGCGCACGCCGTCGAGGGTCACGTTCATGATGGGCTCATGCAAACCGCCTTTGACGGTGAAGGTGATGTCTTGCACCAAGGCGCTGTATGACAGCCTCGCGTCGGCATCGGACTTCCTCGATGCCGTCGCTGATGCGAGCCCGCTCACGGCGATGATGAGTAGGCCTGACATGCGACTTCCAAAAACTTGATCTGTACAGTACCCCCCCCCCCCCCCCCCTCCGACATGTTCATATAAAAGACTGTCCACAGACAATTTTTCACAGCCCGCCCTGTGAAGCCCCGTGCTGCCACACATGACCTCGACTTTCCTCGCCGCAGCGGCGTCGCGGTCCGGCGCGACGTTAAAGGCAGAGGAACGCCGGTTTGACCTTCAAAGTGGCGTCTGGCGCAGCTTCGAGGTCACCACACGCGTCGAGATCGCTGCCCCAAGCGGCAAGACTCGCGTGTGGATACCTGTGCCCAGTGTCAACGCAGGTTGGCAGCGCTCGCTGGAATCCACGATCAGTAGCAATGGCAGTGCACGCGTTATTTCCGATGACGGCGATGGCGTGTGCATGGTTCACGCCGAGTTTGATGCCGTCGAGGGGCAGCCCTTCGTCGAAGTGACCAGTCGTATTCGTACACAAAGCCGCGTACAGGACTGGAATGTTCTCACATCTGCCGCCGCCGCCGAGTCTGCCGCTTCGTTGGCGCAGTGGACGCGCCCGACGGCCTTGATTCCTACAGACGGCATCGTTCTCAGCACCGCCAGCGAAGCGATCAAGGGCGCGCGCAGCGATGTGGAAAAAGCGCAACACATCTTCGACTGGATTGTGACGAACGCCTATCGCGAGCCCACCGTGTGCGGCTGCGGCAAGGGCGACATCCGGACCATGCTCGAAACCGGCAACTTGGGCGGCAAATGCGCCGACCTGAATGCTTTGTTCGTCGGCCTTTGCCGCTCGGTCGGCCTGCCAGCGCGTGACGTGTTCGGCTTGCGCATCGCGCCCAGCGCCTTTGGTTACAAGGAATTGGGCGCCAACTCGGCCAACCTGCAAGGGGCTCAACACTGCCGCGCAGAAGTGTACTTGGAGGGCTATGGCTGGGTGGCTATGGACCCAGCGGACGTGGCGAAAGTCATGCGCCAGGAAGCCGCCGAATGGATTAAGGACCCTCGCCACCCTCTGGTAGCCCCGGTCCACCGCGCGTTGTTTGGCGGCTGGGAAGGCTGCTGGATGGCCTACAACACCGCGCACGACGTCATGCTGCCTCATTCCCAAGGGCCGCGCCTGAGCTTCTTCATGTACCCGCATGCCGAGACCGGCGGCAAGCGCGTGAACCCGTATGCGCCAAGTGAGTTCCGATACCAGATCAGCGCCAAAGAAGTCGTTGCCTGACGTGCTGTCTTCCCGCAGTGAACGGTGCCCCTCCTTGATGTGCAGCCCCGCCGCGACCCGGGGCCTACGGATAGATGATGCGCTGGTGCGCTGCACATAACCCTACGACACGGTGTACAGGCCGTAGCATTCTCAAAGTACAAAGAGCGTACGTCGTACTTTAGGGTCATGTCGGCCGGGGCCCGGACTATTAAACAAATTAAACAAGTTCGCGTCGGATACGCGACCGTGGGCCGGCCGCGATCAACAGCATTCACGTACACGAGTGTGTCCTCCTGCCGCATACCGCGCTTAGCAGTCACCGTCGAGTGCCCACCTGCCGGTACCGCGCCCGGCGCCCATCCACCTGCTGGTACCGCGCCCGGCGCCCATCTTCAGCCTAATAGCAAGCACTGCACGACGATGAGCAGCGAGACGGTGAGCACGCTCAGAAGGTACATGGGCACGTACACCTTCGAGGCCTCAGCAGCGGACGCCTCGGCACCGTTGGCGTTGAGCAGCATCACAAGCGTCTGCGACGAGGGTACGCCCGCGCTGATGGCGAGGATCATTTGGAGCGTCGGGTCGTTCGGAAGGAGGCCGGCCCTCGTAGCGAGCCGTTGGATGGGCATGCACAACGCAGGCAATGCGAGCAGACGCAGGGCGCACGCGAGCGCGAGGAAACGCCTCTCATCCGTGCAGCAGCCTCCGTCGGTGCAGCAGACTCGGCCGTCGCGAACGCTTGAGCAGAGCGCGTGCACGAAGCCGCCGTCACCGCTGCGCGCACGCCGGATACGCCGCGCTTCGGAATACGCCGTCCACAGGCCAGCGCCGAGGATCACCGTGCCAAGCACGATCCCCGCGTGACCCAATGAGCTCCAGGCGTCGCCAAGCCAGCCAAGGCTGCCGCGTGCGCTGAGCGCCAGTCGCAGGCTCTCCCAGCAGCCCATCGAGAGTGCAGCGAGCACGCACCACAGCACGGCATCGATCCGATAGGCAGCAGCAAGGAGGTAGCTCGAGAGGCGCGCCGGCAGTGTCGGTGCCGCTTCGAGGGGCGGCAACGGCTGCCGGGGGGCGGTGGAGGAGGGCACGGCGCCGACGCTGGAAGAGAGCCCGGCCACGCTGATCGAGGGCGTTTCCATTGCATGCTCGAGCTCGCGTGGCACGCCGCCGCTCTCGACACTCGTGGCGGCGGCGCTATCGTGCTTGTTCAGTGCGTGCGGCTGCTCAACGCGGGTGCCGCCAACACGGGCGGCGTATCCCTTACCCCAACTGAAGAAGATGATGAACCAAGCGGCCAGATCTGCCAGAAGCGAGACATTCGAACGTACTGCACTCAGAATCGGCCGCCGCTGTGAAAGAGCTCATCGGCTGTGGATCCCACACGATGTCGAGTCATCGGGTGTGCGGATGATGTGAATGTCGTGTGCTCAATCTCATGCGCATGATCAGGGTTCGCACAGAGGCCGATGACGCCGAAGCCGGTCTCGAGGGCCTCATCGGGAGCGTCTCGAGTGACCGACCAATTTCGGATTATAGGAATGATGAGCACGAACGGCAACGCGCCGCAATTTCCAAATGTCGTGGTGAGCACCAGCAACTCTCTCCGCGGCGACCGAAGCAGCCGACCGCCGAGCCACCCCAGTGCCGCTCCCAGCGCCAGATGCATGATCGCAACAATGGGCACGCAAGACCACAGCACCAAGCGCTCGACCGAGTAAAACTGGTTCAGCTGTAAGATGATGCACTTGTTAAGGAACTTGAGATGGAATTTGGAGAGGCCCCGAACCGTCGCCGTGTCGAGGACGCCGAAAGCGGCCGCAGCTGCGCCGGTTCCGGTCAGCAGGCCAACTGTCGCTTGACAGCGTGCTGCGACAAACAAGCTATCGAGGAATAGGGCCCACATGTTCCGCTTCCTTCCACGAGATGCACGCGCTTACCGGTAGAAAAGACACGCGCGCGAAAAGACGGAAGTTTGTGAATGTGCGAATGTGAAAGTAAAAATTGTATCTGTGTGTATCTGTGTGTTCGAACACCTTTGTGTGATTGTGAATACGTCAAGTTGTTTCACTGTTAACAAGAAAGCCCAGTTCTCCCCGCGAGAACTCACGCGATGCCGCCGGATCAGCACTTTCTGAGCGGCCTGCTCGACCTGTCCGACCTGTCGTGCCTCGGCCCTCGTAAGCCTCTCAGTCACGCAGCCGACTCAGCCTCCGGAAAACTCGAGGGCGTCTTCATCTTCCTGCCGCTTCCGGTGCAACCCGACATCAGACTTCAGATCAAGACGCTTGGCGGCCGCATCGTGGGCTCGCTCGAGTTCGTCGAGGATGGTGTTCGTAAGTCAGCAACCCACTGCGTGGTGCCATGCGGCCTCAGCGAGCACGCCGTGCGCTCCGACCGGAAGCTCGAGCACGCGCTGCGCACGTGCCGCGAGGTGGGCCACCCGATCGCCGTCGAGACGACTTGGATCGACAAGGTGGCGCGCAGCGAGACCTGGCACGTGGTGCTGCACGAGGAGCACACACCGCCGGTGCTCGCGCTCCTCGACCTGGTGGGCGGCCGCACTCCGAGGCGGCCGGCCGCCTTGCCTCCAGGCTGGCCTCAAGGCTTCGGCTCCGCATCCACGGGCTTCGAGGACGCGCGCGCAGTGATGCCGACATGGCGGGAGCCGGGGCTGGAGTCCGAGCGACCAGAACAGGAGCTCGCTCGTAACGTCTCGAACGCCCTTGGTGCGGCGCCACCGATGCCGCCGGCGTCCGCGCACGCGCCGTACCGGGCGCCCACCTCGGCGCCCACCTCGGCGCCCAAGCGCCCGCAGCTGAGCGGCTCTCTCGCAGAGACGTACGCCTTCCTACGGCGCGTGCACCCGGACCAACTCGAGAGCGAGCAGATGGCGAAAGCCATCGAGAACTCGCTGCTGGACTTTGCGCTCCAGCTGCACGCTCACCGTGGCGACGCCCCAAGCATCGTAGAGGATCCCTTGGAGGTGCTCGGCGTCGTACCGGGCGCGCCTGCCGCCGAGGTGCGCGCCGCGTTCCGTTACGCGGTCCCTGATTGCCTCCCTCATCAGTCTGATTGCCTCCCTCATCAGGTGCGCGCCGCGTTCCGTCGGCTGGCGCTCAAGGCGCACCCCGATCACGGCGGCTCGCCCGCCGCGTTCCTGCGGCTGCAGCGCGCGTACCAGCGGCTGACGGCGGAGACGGAGCCGTCCGTGGACGCGCCCGCGACGGCGCCGAACGCTCCCCTACGTGGCCAGAGCGTCTCGTTACTTACCGGTCCGCGTGTCGATCTCGAGCTACGCGAGCACCGGGCGCTGGTGGAGGCGTGGTTCGAACGCGAAGGCGCGGACCTCGAGGCTGCCGCGACGGCGCTGCAGCTGGCGCTCAGTGCACTCGGGCTGACTGTCAAGGACGTGGGCACGACTAACCGGAACGAGCGCGGCGAGACGATGGCCAACCAGTGCTTCTACCTCTCGCTCGCGCGCGCCTTTTTGCGCGAGGATGCGACGAGCGGTACTGAGCCCACTCGGAGTCTCATCGATGAGACAGCGCTCACGTTCAAGCGCGTGATCGAGGCGGCGGTGCTGCGGTCACACCCGGAGTGGGCAGGCACGCAGGTGGGTGATGACCTGCAGGCTTTCAGCGACTTCCTCTTCTTCGTCCTCGGCAGCGGCAGCGGCAATGCTCTCCTCTCGGAGCTCGCCGTCGCCATCTTCGACTCTACTTCGGGCGCCGTCGAAGTCTTCCGAGGTATCCACTACCCCGATGGCAAGGGGTCGGGGTGTGGCACGGGTGATGGCACGGGCGAGGGAGGCAGCGCTGGCACCCGGCGGAGAGGGAGCGAGGACGAGCAGCGCGCCAACCTCCTCTGCCTGCACTACGTGCCTGGCCACTACCAAGCGCTAGTAGCCACCAATGCGCACGGCGACGCGCGAGGACCGACGCTCGCCGAGCTGGTCAGCACGCTCGATCTGTATCAGGTGAGGTATGTACTGACGGATGGGTGAGGTTGTGCCTGGACTTTCGTTTCGAACGCCGGTGCCCACGACAGGGCACCTTTCGCGTTGTGTTGAACAACTGCGGCCGGACCGCTCGATTGGCCCGAGCGGACGACGGCCGTCGACTGTCTTAGCGCTTCGTGTCGGCCAGCCAATGGCCTGCACCGGCCAGTCAACGCCTCTGTGAGCGATGAGTCCCCCTCTTCGTATCCTCTTTCTGCTCCTCTCCTACCGGCCAGTGTCGGGAAGCGGCCAACCGCCGCCCTCACCAGAGCCCTCGCCACCGCCACCGCCCAGCCCGTCACCGCCGAACCCGTCACCACCGCCGCCCTCACCGCCGCCTCCGAGGTCACCGCCTCCATCGCCGCCGCCACCATCGCCACCACCCTCGCCGCCACCACCCTCTCCATCTCCACCACCGCCCTCTCCATCTCCACCACCGCCGCCGCCGCCCTCACCGCCTCCACCCTCGCCGCCACCGCCATCTCCACCACCCTCGCCGCCGCCGCCCCCGCCGCCACCCCCGCCACCACCACCCTCGCCGCCGCCCCCGCCACCCCCCCCGCCCCCCCCCCCACCCCACCCCCCACCACC
>Ga0210246_100146_pt1 | contig 59202 bp, 31 predicted proteins | sample ChrtobMetaP3_8mM_FD_155469 | JGI IMG/M metagenome (GOLD analysis project Ga0210246, IMG submission 155469) | Chrysochromulina tobin associated microbial communities from unialgal haptophyte culture, Seattle, Washington, United States - P3_8mM | ecosystem: Host-associated > Algae > Haptophytes >...
CAGCTGGTTCGGCCCGGACCCGATGATGTCGGGGAACTGCACGAGCACCGAGTCGTAGTGGCCGGTGGAGCTGCTCCCGTCCCACCACAGGCCCGTGTCTTGGGCGCCGATGTAGTCGGGGTTGTCGGAGCGGATCCACGTCGACTGGCAGCCGCCCGTGTAGCTCGAGTTCTCGCCGTTGAACACGTACGAAAATGCCGGGGGGGGGGGCGGCTGCGTTGGGGAGGGAGGAGGAGGCGGCGCCGAAGGCGGCGTCAACGGTTCGAAGTCGAGGTACGGGGTTCGCGAGGCGTCGAGAGAGTTCGTCATCTCAACCCCGACTCCGTTGGTGCCGCCAGTGGGCAACACGATCCAGCCGTTGTTCACACGGCTACCCGCGAGCCACGCGGCAACCGAGGAGGTCACGTCAAACCTATTCCAGCCAAGGACGCCTGGGAAGGTTCCGGTGGTTCCACTGGGAACGTTGGTGGGCCTCCACGATGCCGATGCGAATGGGAGGTTGTTCCACGTGACTGTGGACTGTCGAAAGCAGGGAGGGGCGGAGAGGGACGCGTCAGCGGGAAGGGGTCTCAGCCAGGGTGCCGCACGCGGTTGTGAGGGGAGTGCGCGCGTCTTTGCGGTCGGCGTGCGCACCTCACTCCATGGAACGACGAGCTCGCGGAGCGAGGCGTTGTTGCCCGCGTCGGACACAAAGTAGTTGAGCCAGGCGGATTTGCCAGGCACGAGCGTGGCACCGACGTAAGAGCGCAAGTCGAACTTGATCAGGAGGGCGGACGTGTCAGTAGTGACGCCTGAGATGACCTGTGTGGCCGAGATCGTCAATGGGCCGTCCCACCATGCTTGAGTTTCGGTGTTTAAGTTCCAGGTCGGGTAGAGGTTCCTGATGTACGTATCAGAGACGACACTCGGGCCTCTGAGGATCACGCCCGTGGCCGAGGCCACCAACGCGAGGAAGAGCGTGGCTCTCATGAACGCGTGGTGACGTCGTCGATGCGAAAGCGGTGCGGAAAGCCCAAACGCAAACGCCGGTGAGCCGACGGAGTCTCCGCGAACCTGCGCCGACGGAGATGTCCTTTCGGCAATGGGAGCTTCGAACTCTTCCCATTTGGAAACATCGAGCTCCCCAGTTTTTTCGACGAACACTGACGGATCCACAGTTTGTACAGTTTGGGATTGTGGCGGCGTGCGAGTGCGTTCGCGAGCCGGTTCGGAGCTGACCGTTTCTCAAAAGCCCAAAGCCATATTTGCGAAAAGAGCTCAGAATGATACGCGCTGCCGCGCCCGCGCAACGCCTCGACCACGTTTGCGAAAAGGTCGGCTACGTTTGCGAAAAGGTCAGCTCTGTACGGGCGCGTGCGTCCATGTTCGCAAACGTGCGAGCCGCGGCCGAGAAGGCGGCGGAGAAGATCAAAGAGGAAGCGCAAAGGGCCCAAGAGAAGCTCAAGGAGGAGTCGCAGAAGGCTGCTGAAAAATGGAAGGAGGAGAGTGGCAAACTGACCGGGAAGCTCAAGGATGGGTCTGAGAAGATGAAGGCCGGGCTCGCCGAGAAGCTCAAAGAATTGGCGGCTGAAAAGCTTCCCGAGGAGGAGGAGGGAGAGGAGGAGGAGGAGGGAGAGGAGGAGGAAACTGAAGAGGGCGAGGAGGAGGAGGAGGAGGAAATAGAGGAGGGCTCGAGCACAGCAAGAACTGCACTCCGCCAAATGTACAGCCCGGAGGAGCGTGGAAGTGCAAAGGAGCTGGCAAAGGAGCTGGCGAAGGAGCTGGCGAAGGAGCAGGATGAGCTGGCGAGCGTGCGTGCACAGCTCGGGCAGGCGCTAGCATCAAAGATGGACGCGGAGGCGCAGCTGATGCAAAAGTTGCGCGCTGCACTAAAGGCGAAGGCGGACATGGCGGCGCAACTGATGCAAGTGCGCGTGTCGGCGGTGGTGGCCGCAAACGCGGCGGCAGCCGCAGACGAGGAGGCGACGATCGAGGCAGCTGTTGCATCCGCGGTGGAGCGGGCGGCGGCGGCGGCGGCGGCAGACAAGGAGGCGGCGGTGGAGGCGGCGGTGGCGGAGGCGGTGGCCGCAGCGCGCGTGGAGGCCCTCGGTAACCAACAGGGCGCCCTAAGCGCAGCCATTGAGGCGGGCGAGACCGAGGCCAGGGCCGCTGCTGCTGCCGCAGCAAAAGGGGCCGCTCAGGCGGCGGCAGCTCAGGCGGCAGAAGCGGCGGCTGTGGAGCTGGCGGCGGCGGTGGAGGCTGCCAGGGCGGAGGCGGCTGTGGAGCTGGCGGCGGCGGTGGAGGCTGCCAGGGCGGAGGCGGCGGTGGAGCTGGCGGCGGCGGTGGCATCCGCGGTGGAGCGGGCGACGGCGGCGGCGGCGGCAGACAAGGAGGCAGCATTGGAGGCGGCGGTGGCGGTGGCGGCAGCGGCAGCTGCGGAAAAGGCATCGTCGGCGGCGGTGGCAGAAAAGGAGGCGGCGGTCCATGAGATGATGGCCGAGCATGCAAGGGCGCTCGCAGCTGCAGCAGAGGCCTCCGCGGCGGCCGAGGCCAAGGCCAAGGAGTGGGTGGCCGCGGAGTTGAGGACCGCACAGGAGGCTCACGCGGCGGCGAAGCAAGCGGCCGATGCCACAGGTGAGAAGCTCAGCGAAGCGCTTTCGGCGCTTGGGTCCCTAAAGGAGCTGGCGGAGCAGCAGAAGGCAGATTTGCAGCGCGCGGCAACGGAGCGAGCCGAGGCGGTGCAGCGGGAGGCGACGCTGCAAGGAGCGCTCGCGGCGCAAGAGGAGGCGATCGAGACGGACAGGGCAGCCACGGGCAGCGCGCAGCAGGCGGCAGTGCAGCGTGCGTTGGCGGAGGCGCACGAGAAGGCGGCGGAGCAGCTTCGAGCGTCTGCGGCGACCCATGAGCAACTGCGCAAGGCCCTGGAAGAGGCGGAGGCGAAGGCAGCGGCCAGCTTGTCGCAGCTCGCCGCAGCAGAGGAGGCGCTCGAGGAGCAAGCCGCGCAAGAAACGGCGGCTGAAGCGGCGTTGGCCAAGGAGAGGGCGGCGACGGCGGCGGTGCTGGCGGCGGCCGAGGCAAAGGCGCAGGCCTCCATCGCGCGCGCCTCGCAGCTGGAAGCGAGCCTCGCAGTCGCCCAAGCGGCTGGTGCAAGGCTCGCGGCGGAGGCGAGGCGCGCCAATGAGTCCCTCGAGGTGGCGACGGCGGACAAGCAGGCTGCGTGGGAGGCGGCGGCGGCGGCGGCGGAGGTAGAGCGCAGCCGGATGGAGGCGGAGCTCGAGGAGCGCAAACAGGCGATGCGGACGATGCGGCGGCTCGCGGATGCGCAGATTGCGGAGGCGTCGGAGGCGGTGGCGCAGAAGATGGTGGCGGCGGCGGAGCGGGTACAGGAGCTCGAAACGGCATTCAAGGAGGTGGCCAAGGATAAGGCGGCAATGCAGGAGCGTCTAGCGGCGGCCGAGCAGGAAGCGAGCGAGTCCTCGGCGCAGGCGGCACAGCTTGTGTCCGAGACGGCGCCCTTGCGTGAGCGCGTGGGTGCTCTGCAGGAGGCGGCCGCACAGGTGGCCGCAAGAGCCGCAGCCGAGAAGAGCGCCGCGCTCGCTGCAGCAGCCGCGCAGAGCGAGGCGGCGCTTGCCGCGGCGGTGGCTGACGCGGTGGCAGCGGAGCGGCAAGCGGCGGCCACCGCCGCCGCTGCAGCGGCGGCCGCGTACGACCAGCAGAGGGAGGCGGCGGCGGCTGAGGCGGCCCAAGCCCTGGCCTCTGCGGCAGCCGCACACGTGGCGACGCTCGAGGCCGCCCTAGCGGAGCACAAGGCCGCCACCAGCGCCGCCGCCGAGGCCGCCGTCGAGGCTGCGAAGCAAGACTTCATCGCGAACTCGGCTACGGCTATCGAGGCGGCTGCCCTGAAGCGGAAGTTGCAAGTGGCTGACGATCGTGAGAGGGCTCTGCGCGAGCGGTTGACAAGCCTCGAGGCGGAGGTAACGGCACGCAGCGCAGCGATGGCGACCGCCGAGGCGACTGCGCACGCAGAGAAGAGGGAAAGGGAGCTGCTTCGCGATCGCGTGACCGCGCTCGAGGCCGAGGTGGACCAAGAGCGAACGCGCGGAAGGTCGCTGGCCGAGGAGGAGGCCGCCGTCGCGGTCAAGCCGTCTCTGAGCGACTACGTGTCGAGGCTCTTTGCATGCACGCCGTCGCGCGGCGGCGTGCGCGGCGGGCGCTACTCACGTAGCGGTGTAGCGCTCGCGGATAATGACGGGCTCGATGGGCTTGGCAACCACCCGCTTGCTGCAGCCGGCGCGAGGGATGGGGCCGAGTCGAGGGCGGAGGGCGAGGCGGAGAGCACTGAAGCTAGGGGCGGCGCCCCACGCCACGTGCCCGTACGTAATGAAACGATGCCGTGAGGTGAAACGCAGAGCGTTCCTGTTGCGCGCCATAGGGAATCTGCAGGCTGCTGGACGGTCGCTTTCGGCACAAGGTCAGCGATCATGAGCAGTAGCGAATTCTTTGGTGTTCACACGTAACATCTTCGATGTCGACGTGTCCGTAGGCCTTACCGTACAAGAACGGTTGATGGTTGATCCGGTTAGAGTATAGAGCTTCGAGGATCGAGCGTGTCCCGGTCTTGTCTAGCTGGAGCGGTCGTCGTTACGTACTACTGAGTCGTGAGTCGAGCGTGTACACACCGCCTGTACTGCGGTACTCCGCACTGCCATGCGGTGCCTACGCTATACAGTGCAAGTACCGTACTACCGACGAACACAACTAAAGGCGTTCCACGAGCTCGGCTGTAGTACCGAACACGGTCGCTGTTAGTAGGCCGTACACAACTAAAAAACAAGTACGAGTACTAAAAACAAGTATGTACGAGAGCGAGCGAAGGGGGGTTGACGCTGCGCAACACGAGGGGCGGGGAGGTGCCACGAAGGCCGACCGTGAACGGCAGTGGCGTTGCGAGCTGTGTAGCGCGGCGAGCCGGAGAAGCTGGCCGGAAGGCAGCGGCAGCAGCGCACATAACTCACTAACGTTCATCACGTCGTGCTGGTGCGGCTCGCCGTTCACCGACCACGCCCAGGCCACTTAAGCGGCTCGAGCACCGCGGCCTTGACTAGCTGCTGTGTCTCCTGCTGCTGCCGCTGCTGGTCCGGTGCGGGTGCAGCGCTCACGGGTGCAGCGTTCACCGGTGCGGCGCTCCCCCTCACGGGTGCGATGCGCGTGGGATCGAGATCTGCGGGGGATCTGCGGGAGATCTGCGTGGGATCGAGATCTGCGCGCGCCTGCCGGTAGCCCACCTGGGCCGCGTAGGGGTCGAGGCCGGGCTGGAGGCGAGCAGCAGCAGCGCGACGGTACTCGGCCTCGCGCCGATACTCAGCCTGCTGCCGGACCGCTGCCTGCTCCTGCTCGAGGCGGAGTATCGCTAGCTGCCTCTCGAAGTGCTCGGCCTCGGCGCGCTCCGCCGCGCTCATGACGCGCGTGGCGCGCTGCACGGCCAGCAGGCTATCGAGCTGCTCACGCAACCCATCGAGTTGACGCTCCATCACCGGGACACGCGCCGTGTTGAGCGGATCGCGCGCCTCGTCGCCCAACATGGCGCCATGGGTGGGGCTGTTGAGCGCCGTGATGAGCGCGGATAGCCGCTTGAGCTCCGAGCAGATCTCGTGCAGCGAGATCTCGTGCAGCGTGGCCTGCACGGCGCCCATTGTCGACTCGAGGGCGCCCACGCGCTCCTCGAGTTCACTGAGCTCCTCGAGCTGCTGCGCATCGTCCGCCGCCGCCGCCGCCGCCGTGCGGCCCATCACGGCGCCCGGAACAGCGCCCATCACGGCGCCATCACCGTGCGGCGAGGCGGCTGGCCAGCGAGCGCGGGCGAAGACGCCACCTGGCATGCGACGAGTGGCCGCGGAGCGCGACGCTTCTCGTGCCGCGAGCTTCGACTCCAGTTGGTTAGGGTCGCGAATGCACTTCCGGCCGCAAGACAAGGGGGGAAGTGTCTTGCGGCCGTTGATGGTCGGAATGGCGCCGTCCCTGGGCACGGGGACGCCCGGGTGAGGAGGAGGTGCAGCCGCAGCGCCCGCGCCGTGCATGCCGCCAAACTCGAGCCGCGCCTCGAGCATCGCCGAGATCGACTCGAGCTTGTGCGTCACAAGCTGAGCCTCTTCCCGCGACAGCTGGCCGCGCGACGAGAGGCGCCCTGCCTCGCGCTCCGTGCGCTCCGCGATCGTGCGCTGCATCACGAGGAGCTTTTGGAGCGCGCGCCGCTCGACGGCATTGGCCTCGGGCCGCGTGAAGACGGTGCGCTTGTCCTGCTCAAAGGGGCGCATGCCGTTGGCCGAGTGCGCGCGGAAGAATCGGCGAGGCGTCTTCGAAATGTCCTCGAGCGACTGCTCACGCACAAGGCGCAGCCGCGTCTTGAGCTCGGGCGGCCCGGCGGCGGACGTCCCTGTCCTCGGCCCGTCCGCCTTCTCCCCGGAGGCGGCGCGCTGCTGCATCGCCTGTCGAAGGCGCTGCGCCTCAAGGCTCGCCTGCGCCACGCGCTTCCACGACGCACGGAGACGCGGCCACGTCATCACAAAGTCGATGGGCAGCACGAGCAGGATGAAGGGCGCGGGGATCGGGTGCTGGAGCAAGAAGACGGCCACCGACAGCGCCTTGTTCATATTCATGTGCTCACGCGACGCGTCGACGACCTCCGAGTAGCGTGCGTTGAACATGGCGATCAGCAAGTTGACGAAGAGGATGAGGACGAGCAGGCAGTAGAGCCACAGGAAGAAGGGCGCGACCAGGGCGCTGCCCGGGGAGCCGGCGATCTCGGCCGGGTTGAAGTAGCCAAAGGTAGCCCAAAAGGGGGCGAAGAAGGGCCCCGCGGCTGATACATCGAGCTCCTGGTTGAACCAAGGGTGGAGCGGACCCGCGCCATGCTCGGACTGGTAGTGGGGCAGCAGCAGGTTGAGCGCGACGCCGAAGCCCGATCCGATCACGATGACGAGCGGCAGCCAGAAGCGCAGATCGTACGCCATGCGAGAGGCGGCGATGATCAGCGCGCCGAGCGTCTCCGAGACGGAGAAGATCTCGGTCAGGCTGAAGAAGATGGGGAGCGCGGCGATCGCGAGCAGCGTGCGCAGCACCTCGGTCGCCACCGTCCAACCGCAGTTGCCCGCTGGCGCGCCGTGCTGCCAGCCGCCGCCGTGCTGCAGGAAGTAGTGCTCGCTCTGCGACTGGCCGGGCAGGCTGTCATGGCGTGCACGGATCCGCCCGTCGGCGCGCAGGTCGAGGAACGCGATCAGATCGGTCGCCTCGGCTGCGGTCAGAGATGCAAAAGGGTCGCCACGCCGAAACCAGAGAGCGCAAGCGAAGAATGCGAGGAGCGAGACGATCGTGAGCGCATCAACCCACTTGTACACGCTGTACTTGCGACCCCATCCTTGGACCGTGGCGACGAAGAGGGCGAGCTGGTATGCCTTGGCGACGACCCAGATGAAGAGCACCAGGTGTGCCGTGTACAGGGGCTGGCAGAGCGGCAGAAAGGAGACCCACACGAAGAGGCCGGTGAACGCGTAGTGTGAGACCATGTCGAGCACGCGCTTGACGAGAGGGATTTGCAGCAGCCCAACGAGATGCTCGTACCGGTGCACCCGCATCGTGAGCACGTGCCCTTTTGCGGTAGGGTCGAACCCCTGCCGGGTGTGCCGTGCACCTTCCTCGGCGATGGGCCGGATGGGCCACCGGTATAGATCGTTGAGCTCCGTCCAGATCCACGGCCAGTGGATGGGGAAGAAGAGGAGCTGCCAGATCAGGCCGAGCACGAGCGTGAGGGGCGCGCTATGCTTCGTGCGCAGCATGATGCGCCCGCACGCGGCCGAGCGCCCATTCCACATCTCCTCGACGAGCGCCTGGCAGTACCGATGCGAGATGAACTTCTTGTTCTCAAGCTCGACCGCGACCTCGAAGAGGGACGAGCGCCGGTGGCGCGTACCCAGCTCGGCCGAGTCGCCCTCTGAGGTGAGGAGCAGCTTGCGTGCGGTCTCCTGGTCGGCCAACGTGTCGAGCAGCGCGACGGCGTTCGTCTCGAACCATTTCTCGAGGCTGACGAGCTCGTCCGACTCGGCCGAGAGGGAGACGCGCAGCTTGCGACAGACCTCCTGGCCGATCAGCGCCGCACGCAGCGGAGACACAGTGCGCTCCCAGATGACCTTGACGAACCTGGCCGCGCCGCAGCAGATGCCCCACACCAGCAAGTCGAAGGCTCGGACGGTCCTCTGGCGCGCGGCGTAGTACTCGAAGCCCACAATGTGCTGGCGCAGCATGAGCACATGCTCCTCGCGCCACGGCGTCGTGTCGGGCAGGTCAAACGGCAGGCGCGCACCCAGAGCCGAGGCGGACATGCCAAGTTCTCCAAAGAGCGTGGAGAGGCTCACTTCGGACACCTTCGCGCCATACTGCAGCAGCAGGTCCACGATGCGCACGTCGAACGAAGGGTCGGTCACGCGCAGCAGCGCCTCCTGCAGCGCCTCCTGCACCATCTCCGCACGCGCGGCCGCCGAAGTTCCATACGAGCTCGTATGCATCAGCAGCTGATGGAGCACATCGTACCGCCCCCAGCGCGCCACCAGCGCGACGCCGAGCGCGTGCCCGCCCTTGCCGCTCACCATGTTACTCGACGCGCGCATGAAATCATTGCACGCAGCCTGAAGCAAGAGGCGCGACACCTCCAGCCTGATGAGCTTGACGTCCTCCTCGCTCAGTGCATTGACGTCCTCCTTCAGGGCGAGCGCACGCAGCTTCTCAATGCACTCGTCGACCGAGTTGCTCCTCTCGAGGGCCACCCAGCGCCCACGCACGAGCACATCGACCCCGAGCTTGCCTCCGAACGAGCCACTGCGGCTCCTGTCGCGCCTGTCGCGCCCAGGCTCGTCACGCTGTGGTGAGCACGTGCATGCAAGACAGGCCATCAGTGGCAATCAACGCACCTGTCGCGCCCATGCTCGTCACGCCCGCCCCGCTTGCTCTCATGCTCCGCCGCGTGGCAGCTCAGCCGCAGCTCGAGCGTCGTGCCGAGCGATCGAATCGACAGCTGGCGCATCGTGTCGATAGGCTGGTGGCGCAGCAGCCGCTGCTTCACTGCTTCACAGGCCCACTGCTGCTGTGACGCGTACAGCGTCAGATTCTCGTCGACGTCGCGCCAGCACACACGACTCTCCACTTTAGGGCTCTCCTCTTTAGCCGTCATCCGCTGAAGCACCGAGATGCGCATGGATAAACCGCGCCAGTTGATCGCCGACGCCGGTGTCTCCGTCGAGATCCATAGCTCGTCCTCCGGCTCGTCGTCGTCCGGCTCCTCGTCCGAGTTGGTCGGACCGCCTGTGCGAGCGGCAGCCCCCTTTCGAGAGCTCATCGAGCGCAAGGTCCTGCCCATGAACGATCTGGCGGACCTGATGCCCATGAACGATCTGGCGGACCGTGACTCGCTCCCCGTGTGTGAGTACGACTGCAGGCGAATCTTGGAGGAGAGCTCTCGCGACATGTGGAAGTGGACTGCGGTCGTCTCGATCCACGCGTGGTCCGTGTTGCGTGGGTCGTCCACGTAGCCGCGGTACACAATCCGCGCATCCTCGCTCGAGAGCTCATCGGGCAGGTTGAAGAGCTCGTCCAGGAGCAGGCGCGTCCGATCCCGCGGCTGGCCACGGTAGTTCGCTGCGCGCTGCGCGAGGCCGGCTTGCGGCTCAAAGGCCTGGCGCAGCGCCTGCGCCAGCGTCTCGCCCTCGCGGATCAGCCGCCCTGGGAGCGATCGGCCATGCCGCGCGCTGTGGTGAGCACTTGCATGCAAGACAGGTCATCAGTGGCAATCAACGCACCTGGCAGCGACCACTCATCGGAGCCATCAGTACGCTTGACGACCACCACCTGCAGCTGGTTCGTCGTTGGGTGTAGCCGCGTGACGATCGGGTCGGCCGCGTGGTTGGGTCCCCACTTGCCCAGCAGCCCGCGGCCCGCGAGCCCCGTCCGCCCTCGCGGGTTGAGCGGTCGGCCACGCCCACCGTTGGGCTCGAGACTTGCGTTGCCCTCTTCGAACTGGAGGGGCCCCTCGAAGGTGAGCCGGCGCTCGATCCGCTTGGACGTGAGAGCAAACGTCTCCGCGGAGCGCGGGTCGAGTAGCCGTTTGGCGCTGCCCCTCGGGCTGACGACGGGGCTGGACACCTCCTGTATCAAATTCTCCATAGATACATGTCGCTGTCTCGGGTCTTCCGGGTCGGCCCAGCGCTGCTGACGCGTCCGGCTGCGAAAGTTGTCGGTCACAGTCGGGTCGGTGTAGTCCGCCGGAGCGTATCCAGGGAAGGGCACGGACCAAGGCACCTTCTCGTCGGGCACTTGGACGCGGGCCGGATACCTATCGGGCGCGGGTCGTACGCGCGCTCGCTCGTGCGGCGCGATCTTCTCCGCCACTCGATCGACAAGCTGCCGGTGGCTCGCGTACAGGTTCGCATACCGGTCCTCGGACAGCGGGTTGATGTCGAGCCAGATGGCGCGCGTGGCGTCATCGCCTGCGCCGAGCGCGAGCTTGTCTCCTGCGAGGCGAGATTGGGGGCGAGATTAGACGGAGATTGCAGGCGAGATTGGAGGCGAGATTGGGCCGAGATTGGAGGCGAGAGGCGCACCGATCTCGGGCGGGCAGTGGAAGTGGAATGCGGTCGTCTCGATCCACGCGTGGTCCGTCGTCCGCGGGTCGTCCACGTAGCCGCGGTACACCACGGTGCCGCCCGAGGCGAAGAGCCTACCGGTCGCCTCTTCAAAGAGTCTCTGCCCTTCTGGGTCGGGAATGTTGCCCACCTCCGCCCTGAACTCGCGCTGGACCGTCTCTGACACCGTCTCTCCCTCGTCCACCATACCTCCAGGAAGGGCCCACACGCCCGGCTGGTCGGCACGCTCGATCGCAACCATCTGCAGCTGGTTCGTCGTTGGGTGTAGCCGCGTGACGATCGGGTCGGCCGCGTGGTTGGGTCCCCACTTGCCCAGCAGCCCGCGGCCCGCGAGCCCCGTCCGTCCTCGCGGGTTGAGCGGCAGTCGCTTCTCATGATCCCAGAGCAGCACGCCTTTCGTCTCGTATGTCTTGCGCGAGAGTACCTCGGCGATGAGATCGCTGCTCAGTGGCGCGGGCGGGTCGGCCCACTTAGCCTTCGCATGCGCACGTCGCTCTTCGCGCGTGGCCCCGTGGTTGCAGAACTTGGTCAGCACCGGGTGCTCGTACGTGGGCGGGTGGTAGCCTCCCGCCGCTGTCCAGTCGGCCTCCCATGGCACAAGACCCTCGTCCGCAATGGGCAGCCGGCGCACGCCTTCGGGGCAGTCCGCGCCCACGTAACGGTCGCGATCGCGCGCCTTAAGGTGCACGGGCGGCTTGGCGGGTTGCTCGAGGGAGCCCACTGGCTGCGGAACCTTGACGGCGCGGCGCGCCAGCTTGCGCCGCTCGATGTCAGCGTCAGTGCGCAGCTTGCAGCTGGCGACGACCGCGTTGAGGATGGAAGTCTCGAGAGACTCGGCTTTGGCCATTGAGAAGACGATCATCAGGTCACGCAACGTGCGCTTGTCGAGCGTGTGCGGCGCGGGCGTGTGCGAGAGTGAGGGCAGCAGCAGTCGCACCGCCTCCTCCACCTTCTCCCGTGGCACCTTGAGCACGTCCCACTGCTCAAGCTGCTCGTGTAGCAGAGTCGCCCAAAGCTCGACCGACCCCGGCTCTCGCTCCGGATGCTCCTGAACCTTGAGGGCGAAGTCCGCGAGGGCGCGTGCACAGCCGCGTGACTCGCGCACGAGCACGCAAGGCGTGTGGTTGCTCCAGGTCGTCAGGATCGTATTGAACGTGCCGCGCCCGCCCTGGACCATGAGGAGCACCCATCAGAGGTCATCAGGGTCATCCGAGGTCATCAGAGGAGCGCTTACCTGGATAACGAGGAGCACTGAGGGCACCATGAGCTTCTCGACGAGCCGCCGCTCCACCTGGCCACGTAGCTCGATCTCAGCACCCCATGCTGGAGCGCGTGCCCCCGGGTCGTCGACGAGGATGAAGTGCGAGTGGTTCATGTCCAGCGCCGACGACGCGCTCGAGTTCTTGATCCGCTTGATGTACGGCAGCAGTGGCGGCGGCAGGCGCTCCTCGGGCTTCGCCTGCCGCAGGCTCTCCTGGTTCGTCACGCACCCGAGCGGGGCGATGCCGATGAGCGGGGTGGCCCATGCGTGTCCCTCGGCGCGCACGTTGGTAGTGGTCCGACTGCGCAACGCGCGCCCAACCAGCTCCATCACGCCCGTGTCCATGCCGCCCGTGATTACCCACGCGCGCGTCGAGGACGCCGCCGAGTCGATGCCGTCGCGCAGCATATTCTCAAGTCGTGGCTCAAGGTCCATCGCCTGCGCTGAGCCGCTTACAGTGAGGAGCACGGATGGCACCTGGATGCGCCAGTAAGACAGTAACAGCTTGACAATTGCATCCGCATCCGTGCGCGTCGACACGCCTGCGAAGCGTGCAGGCTCGTCCATCAGCTCGTCATCGAAAGAGAAGAAGAGGCGGCCGATCTGGTGGATGCCCGTCGCGTAGAGGTTCCCTACGTCGGCATTGCTCTCTTGCCAGCGCTCTTCGCGGCGGTCCTCCACCTGTTGCTCGCACTGGCTCGACCAGCACCAGCTCTGTGCCAGCAGTGGCTTGGATTGGCTTAGCGAGTTGTGCGATGCTGGCGCTGTTCGCGGTGAGCTGCCGGCTGGTGTCGCGTCGCCGGAGCTATCTATGCCGAGCAACCTGCCCCCTCCAGCGGTCTTCTTATATGAGCCGTCGGGCAACGCACCGTCGGCGAATCTAGTGTGCGTGTCCATGCCGGACGTGGCGCCATCTTCTCTATCAACGTCTCCCGAATCCCTGCCGGCTTTACTGATTTCTTTGGCAGGCAGACTCGACAGGTTGAGCGGCAGCGCCGGCGTGTTGGTGCGAGGGTGCACGCGGGACGAGTCCCCTCGCTGCCAATGCATGTAACGCGGCGCTCCGTGTTCCGACACGCTGGGCGCGCTTGCCTGTGCGACGGTTTTACGCAAACACGGTCGTTTTCACGCGTGTCGTCTGACGTGTGAACGTTCACAGCGGCGACAAGCGGAAGTGTTCTCGCTCGCCTTTATGACATAAAATTCCCTGGAAGTCGCTCCCGCATTAGACGAGCTGCGCCAATTACTCTACAAGTATTCAATTAGTTTGATTCCCTGAAAGACGCTACTCGCAATAGGCGAGCCGCGCCTTCTTTTGTATTTCCTGGATGTCGCTCTCGGCAAACCAGCGTGATCTGATACCTCTATGTCACGCCTCAAGCTTGCCCATGAGGCGTGTTGACGGCGCGCCTCTTCTTGTTGACGGGCCGCCACTTCTGCATGTTGTGATCGCGGTGCTTGCATTGGCAGCAGCCAACGTTTGGCTCTCGCGTTGCTGCACCACACGGCGCTGCTTGTCGAGTTCGAGTCGGCCCGCTTCCTTCCTGATATTCATCGATTCACGCATCATGTAGATGGCCATTTCCTTGAAGAGTGTCCAGGTTTTGACTGCCTTGTACGCGTTCGGATAGGCGTGGATGAGGTTCACAAAGTCCCTCTTGCTGACGGAACTTGTGTGCACGTATGTGTTCGTCACCGCGCGCAGCGGCTTGGCTTTTGTCAGCAACAGATCGGGCCAGCCCCACGTATCTCCCGGACCGAGCAAACTGGATCTCGTGGATGAGATGCGGTAGTGGACGCTGCCCTGTGAGATGAAGTAGAGGCACTTACCCGGGGGCAATTCCTTGGGCCCGAAGACGACGGGGCGCATGCTCAGCACTATCTGGCACAGGAAGCCCTTGCGCTCGGCCTCCATCACTCTTTGAAAGCACCCGGAGACGAAGCACGGGATCCGCAAGAGCCAGTGCTTGTTGAGCTCCCACGTCACCCTCTGCTTGAGCATGGGCGACAGCTGCTCGATCGCGGCCATGCGCGAATCGTACTTCAAGACGTCGATCGTGTGGAAGTAGTAGCGGCGTAGCTCACGGGAAATTTCCTTGGAGAGCTTGTACTGGTCGCAGAAGCGGTTTAGCGCGTCGAGCCCCTCGGTGAACCGTTTGCGGTCTGGGTCGGCCTGCGTGAGCGCGACAATCAAATTGCCGAAGATAACCGTCCACGCGAAGACGCCAAAGAGGAGCATGACGAGTAGCAGAATGTACTCGGTCGGCTTGAACTGCACCTCCCACTCCGGTTGCAGCGCAGCCGCGTCGGTAGGAGAGGTCGGAGACGTCGATGAGGAGGTCGGAGAGGTCGAGTAGAAGGGCTTGTAGGGGCCCATTGCCGGCGTGATCGAGTAGCCGGTGAGCAGCTGCACAGACCAGAAGAGGCAGTGGAGGTACCGATAGGCGACGTCCACACACTCGGCGAGCACCCTACCCTGTGAGTCGGTGAGCAGGCTTCCGTCGGCCTCGACGCCCGCGGGCTTGCAATAGCCAAAGGTGCCGAGCCACGTGTCGAGAGGTGATTCGAAAAATGTGGTCCAGATGGCAACAATGCAAGCGTATGCGTGCGTGAGCATGCACGTCTGGGCGAGAAGGCTGATGAGCGTGACGGTCACTGAGTTGAGCGAGATGCGCTCGCGAGCGCGCTGGAACACACGCGAGGCGCGCATGAGCCGCAACAGCTTGACCAAGCGCAGCGCGCGCAATGTGCGCAGCGCCTTGGCGCCGCCCGCATCGGGCCCTTCATTCGAAATGACCGGCAGAATGTCAAAAATGGACGGAAAGATCGAGATGACGTCGAGGAAGAACCAGCCGCGCACGTAGTTGCGTGCAAGCGCACGCGGATTCATCTCCCAGGCGCTCTTGCCTACAGGATCGCCCGCCTTCGGAACGATTGGCGTCATGATGAAGAATGCGAAGATCACATCTAGGATGAAGATGCAATCGACGATACGGTTGATCACAAAGAGCGGTTCGTCGGCGCGAGTGGGTGGAGGTAGGAAACCGACCTCGAACGGCGTCAGCGCCGCAGTATACATGAGCGCAAGCCCGCCGATCACATCCCAGGCGGGAAAGATGGTCATGTTACTCAGCACCTTGAGGGCCACTTGGTTCAAGACGTTCCTGGCGTTGATTTCTGCCCTGTCAAGCACCCGAGTCCCTTGTGGCCTACGGGAACGGATGTCGAGGCGCTTGCGTGCCACCATTCTCCTTCGCTGCTCTCTCACAAAGGTGCCAGTCGGGTCAATTATGTACCAAGGAACCTTCTGAACACCGTCCAGCTCCTTGTTGATCAGCTTTGCTTCGATGACATCAGACATGCTCCGCTCTTCCTTCGGCACCAACGCTTGAGGCACCTCTTCCTCGTCAAGCTGCGCCTTCGCGTCCGGCTGCGAATCAGGCTCAGTCACAGGGCCAAACAGTGCCGTACTGTTTGTGCTTCTGTTTTGAGTTCCTGCCGTGCTCGACCCTCTTGCAAGGGATACCTTACAACCTCTCCTCATTCGCCGACAGCTAGAAGCTGGTCACTAAAATACCTGATGGTGACCAGGGCTTTTGGCCGGAAGAGCGGAAGACAGGCCTGGACGGTCCGGATGATCGGAGCGGCCCAAAGGATCGGAGCGGCCCAAAGGAAAAGTGCCAAAACACGACGAAGCGTCTCGAGGCTCAACCTCCGTACCGGTATACCGGTAAAAAGACACCGGGGTAGCCCACCGGTCTAGACCGGTAAGACCGGTAACGCGACGTGCTGGTATGAAAACGACTAGGTGAGGCTGCTCTACGATGGTGGCGAGACGCGAGGCGCGCATTTCCATGTTATCGCACACGCGTCCCCCCGAAGCTTCCTCTCACGTACAATACCACGTTTCTAACATCTCCACCGGGTCTCCAACGCCATCCAAGCCGCCGTAGAATGGTTGCCGGTACCCAGCATGTCGTAACGTTCACAAACTCGTTCACACACCATCCCGTCCGTCGGCCGTGCAGCGCGGCCTCCTGCTGCAGAGGGCAACTTCCGGGACATGACGTGTATCGATGAGTACACCCTCGAAAAGCGCCTCGGGCAGGGTGCGATGGGCACCGTCCACCTGGTGACGCGCAAGAGAGACGGGCGGCAGCTCGCCCTCAAGCGTGTCAACTTTGCGGATCTGTCACACGAGGAGCGCAAGCAGACGCTGCTCGAGGTCGCGCTGCTCTCTCGCCTGCGCCATCCGAATATCATCGAGTACGTCGAACATTTCCATGACGGCGACGATCTATGCATCGTCATGGAGGTCGCACCCGATGACGTGCTCAAGGTGGTGCGGCGTGCAAAAGCAGCGGGCACGCCGCTGCCCGAGGAGCAGCTGCTGAGCATCCTGTCGCAAGTGGCATCGGCGCTGCACTACGCGCACAGCTGTCGCGTGCTTCACCGCGATGTAAAACCGGCCAACGTGCTGCTCACGGCGGACGGCACGCCCAAGCTCTCCGACTTCGGCATCAGCTGTACCGTGATGCAACACGAGCTGTCCCTCGGGCGCGCGCTGGTGAAGCGTGCGGACGGCGTGCGCGAGACGGAGTTCGAGGCGGCGGCAGACATCCGAGTGGAGCTCAAGGGCACGCCCGCATACATGGCGCCCGAGCTCTTCAACCACAAGATGGAGATGAACACCACGTACTCGGCCGCATCGGACGTGTGGGCGCTCGGCGTCATGATGTTCGAGCTCATGCTGTTTCGTCTGCCGTATGAGGGCGCGTCGATGATGTCGATCGTGTACAAGCTCGTCAACAACCCGTCGCAGAACGCCCTCACCGACGCGCGCGGCGCGCACGGCCGCGGCCACACCCAGTACTCCCAGGCCATGTACGCGTGCGTCGAGGCGATGCTGCATAAGCGGCCGCAGCAGCGCGCGACGCTGCCAGAGCTACTTTCGCGCCAGGTGCTGCTGCATCATGCGCGCGGCGGCGGAGCGCCCAAGCGCTTCATCGACCTGCTCGAGGAGGGCGCTGCCCAGATGAGCGGCCGGCTACCCGACGTATACTCGTTTGGACGCGGTGGTACTCGCCCTCGCCTGCGCGACGACTTGATGGGTCTCCAGATTCGGCAAGTAGCCTGCGGCGCGGCGCACTGCGCGGTGGTCGCCGTCTCGGGTGAGGTGTTCACTTGGGGGAGGAACGAGTGCGGCCAGCTTGGCCACGGCGACAGGAAGCAGCTCAGCCTACGGAGGCGCGTGCTTTTCGCCGAGGAGGTCGAGGGCGCCGTCGTGGTGCGCGGCGTCGCGTGCGGCTTCGCGCATGCAAGTGCTCACCACGGCGTCCTATTCCCCACAGGTGCGCGGCGTCGCGTGCGGCTTTGCGCACACGATTGCGATCGCCCAGCACGGGCGGCGCCTGTACGCGTGGGGCAGCGACAAGCACGGGCAGCTCGGGCTGGGGAGTGGCGCCTTTTGCCGCGCGGACGTGGGTCTGCAGGTCGCGATCCACGAGGGCGAGCTAAGCATTGAAGGCGTGTGGCGGCCGATTCACTGGGGCACGCTCCAACCGACCGACGTGGCGCGAGCGCGAGTGATCGCTGTCGAGGAGGGCTTCGGAGGCGCGGTGACCCTGAGCGCGCTATCCGAGGAAGGCGAGAGCACGGAGATCGAGATCGAGATCGGCAATCCACGGCTGATGGGTTTGCGTGATCCGATGGATTGCGTGCTCACGCCGACGGCGCTGCGGACTGTCCTCGATGACGTGGCAGAGGCGTGGGCCGTCGTGGCGTGCGGCGATCGGCACTCGGCCGCCATCACCACTGCGGGATCCGCGTACGCATGGGGCAGCGCCGATGACGGACGGCTCGGGGTGCTCCTTGTCCCAGGGGAGAGCCGCGTGCTGGCCCCTCGGAAGCTGCCACTCTCGCTGCGAGTGCCCGAGACAGCGCGCGAGCTCGAGGGCCACTTGGAGGGCCACTTGGCGATGGTGGACTGCGGCGACGAGTTCACGTGCTACGTGGACGAGGCGGGCCGGCTGTGGGGTTGCGGCGCCAACTACGACGGGCAGCTTGGCATCGACGATCCGGACGTGGGGGAGGTTGGCACGCCGATGCGGCTGATTCCCTGGGGTCCCACTGACCCGGACGACGTGGGGATTGACTTCATTGCGTGCGGCGCGACGCACGTGGCGGCGGCCGATACGTTGGGGAGGCTCTGGCTGTGGGGCGGGCGGTTCGGCATGCCGCCGACGAAGGTTCGCTTGCCAGGCCGTTACGAGGACCCAGCTGACGAGAACGCCCTGGGCAGCCCTTGCGCGCTGGTCGCGTGCGGCGCGGACCTCGTCTTCACCGTGACGGACGACGGCGACGCCTTCACCTGGGGCGAGGGCAGCCACGGCCGCCTCGGCCTCGACGACGGCGCCCAATCTCATGAGGCGCCGCAAAGTCTTGCGTCACTCTCGGCGCCGCCAGTGAGGGTGCTGATGGTCGCGTGCAGCAAATCGGTCGCCAGCGCGGACGAGGGCCCGGCGGTGCTCGTGCTAGGCGAGCCCCACGAAAGCGGCGCCCTCCACGATCAGTTCAAGCGCTTCCTACTCGCCGACAATGACCAGCGATGGGACGGGCGTCCCGCCCGTTGAGCTTGACAGTATTCTGTAGTGTTAAGTATGTGACGGGTCCCGCCCTTGACATACTATTCTGTAGTGCTTCTTAAGTGTAGGTGGACTTGTTTAGGACTCGTACAGATCGGTTCCCTTCCGCGCTAGATGCGATTCCCGCAACTTCCCCGGCCCGCACAGGCGACAGACTGAGCGCGCGGCGGGGCACGGGGCAGCACATACAGAAATACTAGATAGGAACGAGCTCGTCAAGGATTTGGGGGCCGATGCGGAATCCGGTAGTGGGGCATTCTGCTTCTCCGGCACAGTACGTCGATCACAGAGTTCACAGAACACAGCTCTGAGACTCGCACACGGATGCGCACCATCATCCGCTCTCACGCGGCCGCGGGTGCACCGGTTTCGGACGGCGGCTCCTCAAACGCGAGCTTCTCGATCATCTCGCAGAGGGCGTGCCAGCCGACCGCGGCCTCGGGGTGCTCCATGATCCGAGCGGCGAGCACGTCGATCGCCTCCGGCATCACGCCCCACTCCTCGACGCACTTGGGCCATAGGAAGCCGAGCAAGACGTCCTTGTCGCACGAGTCTTGCCCCCCGCTCGCGATATCGAAGGCGAGGTGCAGCGGGATCATGAGCTCGTCGAGCAGGAACATGAAGGACGCTTTGATGGACGCGATCGACTCGTCTCGCAGCATGCGCTCGATCGACTGCTCGCGCGTCATCTCGAGCATGCAGTTGAAGAAGAGGTCGGCGAACTCGTTGTAGTCGATGGCGCCGTCGTCGTTCTCGTCAGCCGCGAACATGAGCTTCTGTATCTGATGCTCGTTCAGCCCGAGCTTCGACTCGAAGAGACACTTTTGGAACTCGGCGCGGTCGAGCTTGCCTGAGCCGTCGGCGTCGTACGCCTGGAAGACGTTGCGCGCCATGTTGGTGAGCCGCTTCTGCTCCTCGGGCGTGATCGCCTGGAGCGGCGTGATCTTCGCCATCTTTGTCACCATGTGCCGCTTGCGCTCGAGCGCCGGGTCGCTCAGCTTAATGATCATGCGCGCCGCCGGCCCGACGAAGTTGGAGATCATCACCTTGCCCTCGGAGTCGACGGGCGCGTCGGCGAGCACGGTCTGCAGCTGGATGGGCGTGAGCTTGACGAGGTCGGCCTCGATCATTGCGGCCTTGAGCATCTTGGTCGTCAGCCGGCCGTCCTCCTCCGCATCGTAGCTCGCCAGGTGCATCGAGAGGTACTCGACCAGGTCGTCCGACTCGCTCTGCAAGAAGCCGAGCTTCAGAGCTTCGACCAGGTAGTTGAACATGAGCGGCGCGAACTCGTTGTACTCGATGGTGCCGCTCTCGTCCTCGTCGATGAAGGACATGATCATCTTGATCTCACGCGGCGTCAGCTTCGTCGCGCCTAGCTGCAGCGACTTGAGGCATTCCACAATCTCGCCGCGCTCGAGCCGGCCGCTGTTGTCCTTATCGAAGGAGCGGAAGGCGCTGAGAAGCATCTCGACGATCTCCTCCTCACCGAGCCCGTGGATGACCTCGCGTGCCATGAGCTCGGCCTCCTCGTTGCGCACCGCCTCCTCCGCCGCGTTCAGCTGGCGCAGCCGCATCGTCTGGATGATGTCCGCGCCGAGCGGCGCGAACTCGGCGTACTCGATCTTGCCGTCGCCGTTGGCGTCCGCGAGCATCAGGATCTGGCGCACGCTGCTCTCGTCGAGGCCGAGCTGCGAGGTCTCTAGAAGCGTGCGGAACTCCTTCGGGTCCAGGTACCCGTTCCCGTCCGCGTCGCCGTCTTTGAAGATCGACACGAGAAGCTGCTCCAGCTCCGCGTCCGACTCAAACATTTGCTGCAGCGCCGCGGCCTGCGCGTCGGCGAGGTCGTTAGCGGCCTCCATGAGGCGCTCCTGGTTCTCATCGGCGCCGTCAAAGGCCGCGTCCGCGATCGCCTGCGCCGCCTTGTACTTGCCCGGCACGAAGGCGAGCGGCTGCGGCAGCCTCCCCTTGTCGGCAAACATGGCAGAGCACTCGAGCACGATCGCCTTGCGGCGGATGGCTGCGTCGAGCCACTGCTTGCGGATCGGCCGCTCACCCGGAAAGCGATTCTTCTGCTTCTCGATAATGTACGACACCCTCGGCGCCTCACCCTCTCCGCGCGGTTTCACGGTGAACGTGGCCGTCGCCACCAGCTCTGGCACGGGCTTGGTGGGCTGCGGCATCGAGAAGATGACGAGAAATTCATGGCCCTGCTCGGCGCGGTCTTTGACGTGCCGCACGTGGTGCACGTACGAACCCAGGGCCCACGACTGACATAAGCCGTCCACCGCCTCGAAGGCTTTCTTCGGGTCCATGCTCATGGAACGGCGCCTCCCTGCCGAAACGACACTCTATTTCGCTCGAGCGCACCCCGCAGACATGCGCAGATGGCTTTCCACTACATCTAAGGGCCGCTGTCATCACTGTCGCTGAGAACCAAAGTCTGATGAAGTTTACATACTATTTGGTTTGCGGCGAGAATGGCGATCGTACAGGTGTTGCATCTCGCTCTCGACACACCTGCCGCTGCGCCAGCAGCGTTCACCGGCGGCCCGTCTGCTCCTTCGCTGCACCGCTCACGCGCTGCATCGCCCACCGCTCCCCCCCCTCTCGCCTTCCCCACAGTCATGGCTCGAGTACGGCTGGCTGCGGCTGCGGCGCATGGACTACTGGAACCCCGCCCACATCCCGACGAACTGCTCCAACAAGCTCTTCCGCTACAGGGCGCCAGGCGCGATGTCGGCCGGCGTCAACGTGAAGAAGCTCGACGACGCCGTCGGCACCACGCCCTTCACCGTGCGCTACTTCCAACGCGACCAGATGCGCCGTGATACAGGCTACTACCCAGACACGCCACTATCACTCACCCACGCGCTCTTTCAGAAGCCGCATATGAGCGGGCTGCGCCCCTCCGCCGCGGCGCCCGAAAAGATCGTAAGCCCCCCCGCCTTCCCCTTCGCCGCCGGCGAGGGCGTCGGTTATGCCAGTCCCAAGGCCATGGGCCTCTCGAAGAAGGTGCTCAACCCGCTCGCTCGCGACCATGACATGGGCGTCCCAAACATGTGAGTGCGCGCCGCGCGAGACACGGAAGATGAGCAAGGAATAGCCAGCGGCACGTGACTTATAGTATTACGGCGACGAGGGCGCCGGCTCATTCGTGGGGGCTCAGGGGGGGGGGGGGGTTCGAGCCGCCACGGGTCCTGTCGACAGGAAAGCTACCACAACCCTCGTCATCACGATGTGCTGGCAAATTTTGCGAGGAGCTAGGGAGAACTCGAGGAGCTCGCGCTGCACAGGGGACCCGACTGACCTAGGATTCGTTTTTGAGTGAGTTAGGATTCCTATCGAGACACACCACGTGGTGATTTACGGGGTTCAGGACGAGATACCTACTGTGGCTCACAAGATTTACCCTAGCGGCACACGCAGTTCTCCACTCACTCTTCAGGAACCTTCCTCAAACACCCCACGGCTTTCACGTGAACACGTGCACACATGCAGACACGTCTCCTCTTCGTTCTCGCGGCTGCGGCCGTTGAGCATTCGGCAGCCCGCTCGGCTCTAGTGAGCCGTCTTCGTGGAGGCTCTTTGGACGTCGTGTCACCAACCGGGGCCGGTTCGGAGGACTCAGATGGCGAAGCAGCTGCTGAAGCTCCGCCAGACGTTGGCAGTGTCTGCAAGCGATACCGTGGCGAGCTCGCAGACTTTTTCGCTACCTTTGAGCAGCTCGTCCATCGCGCATGCACGACGTGCAAACCCAACGCGATCGGCTACCGCTCATCTCGCGATCGCATCAAGCAACGCGCCGACAGGCAGGCTCTGTGCACAGCGCACGCGCGGCTTTCAGAAATCTATCGCGATGCCGCTGCGCACGTCGAGCGCCCGTCTGGATCCGTGCCACGCTTCGCCGCCTCGACACTGCGTCTGCACCTTCTGCTGAGCCGTCTGCTCTCGGAGGAGGACACATCCTCCGCTGCCCCGAGCGCCTCCGACAAGAAGCCTTCCTCGGCTGACACAAGCCCCGCGGCTCCGCGGACGCTGGTGCTCGACGACGAGGCTGCAGCGCTCGACGCGATGCGCGCGGAGCTCTGCCGCAAGCCCACCGGTACCGTCGCCTCCGTCGTGCGCGAGCTGCGCGTCGCTCTCGCGCCCGCGGCCTCGACGCAGCTCCTCCTCGTGTATCGCACCCTCCTCGCCGCCGCTGCCAACACAGCTCCCTCGGCAGGCGCTGCGTTGAGCGCTATAGCACCAAGTGGCGGCGAAGCTGGCGGCATGGGCACGTCTGCGGGCGCGGCGGGCGCGGCGACCGCGGCGGCCGCGGCGGCGCTGCAAGAGGAGCTTGAGCTCGCTAGGCAGCAAGCAGAGGCGGCGAGCGATTATGCGCGCGAGGCCGAGCGACTGGTGCACGAGCAGGCGGGCCTTCGCTCGGAGGCGGAGCATCAGGCGGCGGTGCTCGCCACGCGCGTGGCACAGCTGGAGGCAGCGCTTCAGAGGGCAAGTGATGCGACCACAGACGCGCAGGCGACCCACACGGCGGCCGCTCAGGCTGATGCGGCGAGGGAAGCGACGGCGGCGGCGGCGGCGCTCGCCGCGGCACGGGAGGCCGAGCAAGCGTCGCGCCGTGCCGAGCAAGCGTCGCGCTCCGAACTGAATGCGCTGCGCGAGGAGTTTCGTCAACGCTCCGACCTTCTGCGAGAGCTGCAGGAGCGGTTGGAGCTCGCCACGGCGCTCGGTACGCAATCGGCCGCGGCGGAGGCAGCCACACGCGAGCACGCCGAGCGGCTGGGCGAGACTGTGGCGACGCTCGAGCAGCAGTGCGCGAAGCTCGACGCGGGGCACCGCGCCCTTGTGCAGCGTGCCGCCGTGTGCGCGATGCTCGAGCAGCAAGCAGCGCGCCGCGCAATCGAGCTCGGGCAGCTCGGAGAGATCTCCCAGCAGCTCGGAGAGATGCCTCCCGGAGCCACCGCTGCCGTCCACCATGGCCATCCCGCACCGCAGCATGGGCAGCCGCCGCCGCTTCAGCACCAGCCAGGCCAGTCACCCATGCAGCCAGGCCAGCAGCAGCCGCAGCCGCAGCAGCCGCAGCAGCCGCAGCAGCCGCAGCAGCCGCAGCAGCCGCAGCAGCCGCAGCAGCCACAGCAGCAGCAGCTGCAGCCACAGCCCTATGGCAGCTTCGCGGGAGCGCCACAAGCTCCGGCGGTGCCGCTCGCGAAGCACAGGGAGGTGCAGCTCGAGCTCGCCATGGCGCACGAGCGGCTGGCGCAGCTGCAAGGCATGCACGCGAGCAACATTCAAGAGCTCGAGCATGCAAAGCGCGAGCTGCATGCGAGCGCAGCACACAGCCGGGAGCTGGGGCGCAAGTTGTACCTGGCCGAGCAGCAGCTACAGAGGATGCGCCAGCTATCGCGCCCCGGCTCGGCTGCAAATCCTGTGCCGCAGCTGCCGTTGGGGGAAGCACACGAGCAAGCACACGAGCAAGCACACGAACAGCGCCTGCCGTGGCAGCAGGGCCCGAGCTCGCACCGAAGCTCGCAGGGCGACGCGGCCGCGTCGAACATCGGCGCCGTCCAGCCGATGCCGAGCACCTCTGCGATCAGCGAGAACCTGAGCACGATTGCGGGCTCGCTGCTCGCGACGCTCAATAAAAAGGTGAAGCAGGCGACTTCCTCCACGCTCGAGCTGTCCAAGGGGCTCGTGGACGACATCAAAGGGCTCACGGGCGCGCAGCCGGCGCAGACGCTGGCGGCCGCGGCGCAGCGAGAGGCGCCGACGGGCGGCGGCTTCGCGTAACGTCATAGTATGCTGAGCAGCAGCTATGACGATTGCTGGGTCATGCAGGGGGGGCTTCGCGTCCGGGCCCTCCGCCGGTCGCGTGTCTTTTACCGGTGCCGAGTGTTAACAGCCAATTCACACAAAGCGACATCGTGGGCGGCAGCGGCAACCGCGACACGCCCGGCGACTCGTCACCGAAGCTTTGTCGCCTCCAACGTGTCGTGGACCGCGAGGCCCGCGATTGGTAGGTACTGTGCGCCACTCCAGTCATGTACTGGGTGTTGATTCAGAGCGCGGCACTAGCAGCGGCGCTCTTGATCATCATCATCTCGTTCTGGCCTCACTCCTGCGTCCATGATTCCCGGCCAACCGTCAAAATGCTGCCCCGAACGGCAACGGCAGCGGCGGGCAGGTGCCCGGGGCAGCAATGTGTGTCGGGAGAGGCTGCTGGGCTACCAATGCCCAGTTCGGATGCTCCAGACGGCCACGAGTGGTTGGGTGGCGCTCTCGGCTTTGCTGAAGCACCGAACGCCACAGATGGTTACACAACGGCGAGGGCGCCGGTGAATGCGACGCTGCTCCTGATCGGCGTTGTGAGCGGCTCCAAGAACTTCGATGTGCGCGCGTGGCTTCGCCGCGCCTTCTGGCGTCAACGGGCATGGAGACATGGTGTTGGCTGGCGCTTCGTCGTGGGCACCACCTTGCCTCGGGGCGACAACGACCGCGTCTCGCTGAACTATGAAGCACGTCGCCATGGAGACATGGATCTGGTGCGGGGCAGCGAGCTGCCGCCGCGGCAAGCTCGGGTCGCGCTCCGTTGGTGGCTGCACGCTGCAGTACTCGCCACACAGGCGCATGCACCGGCATACTTTGCGCTCACGTACGACGCCGTACTCTTGAGCTTGCCCCGACTGGCCTCTCGATTGCGCTCCGTGGGGAGGACGCATCGCATGCGTCAACGGCCGGCCGAGCGGCGCTACCTTTACGGAGGCGACCTGCGCTGGGCCGCTTGGGCCGAGAGCAGCGAGCGGGCGGGCGCCACATGGCGCTGCGTGAGTGCAGTCACGCCGGTCGAGCTGCTCAGTGCGCGGTTGGCGGGGGACGTCGGTCCTCCCGCCGACACGCTCACACCCAGCGGCCGGCAGACGGCGACCAAGGCGGCGGAGAGCGGCTCGTTCTCCTCGGCGTGCACGAGGGGCGGCAGAGGCACCAAAGGCGCCAGCGACGGCAACAGAGCGGGCAACAGAGGGGGCACATCGGGCACATTCCTAGCTGCGAGTCCGGAGCTACAGGTGCTCTCAGCGCCGCTGCTGCGCGCACTGCAAGGCCCGATGGCCTACCGGCTACGCGCGCACCGATTGGAAGTGGTGCCGCCGTTGTCGCTCTGGGACCGATCGGAGACGTATCACCAGAGCGCCGCAGGGCGCACACCTTCGCAGCCCGCTCTGCTCGCGGCCACGGTGCTCGCTCGCGCCGTGTACAATGCGAGCCGGACGCGCGGGGGCATCGCCTACGTCGAGTTGCGCAGTGCACCCGATGCGCCCGCGTTCTCGTGGGAGGTCGAGCCGCTCGTCGTGCCCGGGGCCCGCTCGTTGCTCGTGCGCGGCGTGACGAATGGCATCGCCGCTGAGGCTGTTGTTGAGCGCTTCGAGCGCCAGCAGCGCTCGCCGTCGAACGTGCCCGTCCGCGTGCGCTGCTCACGCGCACGCTGCGAGCAGTGGGGGCTCGCCGAGGCCGATGCCGCCACCGCGTGTTGCGAAACCCAGCATCAGTGAAATAGTGCGATGGAAGAAACGAAATTTCGATTTCGTTTTCACAGACGCTCTTCACGGATCACGCGTTCAGAGGGGGCGCAGTGGGCGTCGGTCGACGCACACACACGCGCGCGCGTGCGTCGAGCCCAACAAGGTGCGGGCATGAGTTCGCTCTATCGTTCATCAATCAGCGGTTGCTTGCTGTCCGAGGTACGCCAGCCCTGCGGGCATGCTCACGCGTACCGCACACGCTCACGGCTGCACTGTCGATCTCGCGCGCAGCTTCTCACCGACATGATCGACAACGGGCAGCTCCCTGAGTACGCGTACGATATCGGCTTCGAGCACTTTGACAAAGAATGGTGTGAGCACTGGACGGTCACCGACTGGTCAGAGACCAAAGCGCCTGAGCTCAAGACCAGCATTAAGGCCTCGGTCGAGTGGTACCGGTCAGTGGACAATGTGTACACCTTCATGCTGCGCGACGCCATCTGCACCGGGTCCGCATTCACCGGCATTGCTGGCCCGCTGTGGAGCATCAAGGTTGGACGAATGAAGCTAGTCGCCGTCGACAGCAAAAATGTAGCACTCGCGACGGCGACGGCAGTGGAGAATCTGGCGGCAGTCATTGCATCTGATGCAGCTGAAGTGGATGAGCACGACGATCTCACTTACGGGCTTGTCGATCCGCGGCATCCCATCAGGAGAGTTGCAGCGACGACTTTCGCGCCGCTGCCAAACGAATGGGCACGGGCACCGGCTTTAGACCGGCAAGAGGAGGAGCCGTGGCAAGCTGAGGAGGAGGCGTACGAGCGGCCGGCGGCACAGCGCCGTCGACTCCCACAATACGATGGGCCTGGTGACGGTCAAGAAGGTGGCGGGGGTGGTAGCGGCGGTGGAAGCCGTGGTGGCGGTAGCGGTGGTCGCAGTGGTGGCGGCAGCGGCGGCGGCGGTGGCGAAGATGCGTTCGACGAAGACGATGACTTTGATGACGACGACGTGGTGGTTGCGACAAACGCTGCTCGTGCAGAGGACGACGAGGACGACGAGGACGACGAGGAGGGTCTGGCACCAGAAGCGGGCGCTGACGATGGCGTTCTTGGGCCCGATCCCAACGAGGTTGAGGACGGCGAGGAGGTGGACGAGGAAGAGCCTCTCAACTCAGATGACGACGAGGACGACGAGGACGAGCGAGCGGGCGATGGGGCACTCGCTGATGGCGCCGTTGGGCCGCTGAACGCCGACGTCGTCAATCTCGTCTTGGCGCAATTCGACAAGGTGCGGCGTACGGGGGAGCTGTGGAAGCTCTCGCTGCGCGCCGGGATGGCCCACCTCGTGATCGAGGGCAAGAACAACCACTACGCGTTCGCCCGTGCCGATTGCGAGTTTACGTTTGCGTAGTTTTTGGGCGGCGGCGTCGTGCGGCGACCGCGGTTCTCGGGCTGATGGTGTCACCGTCACAAAATGGTTGGACGCTCAGTGAACTCCACACGGAGGGTCGAGTCTGCCGGCTCGTTTTTCAGTGTGAACGTCATCGCCCGTGCTGTGAACACATGTGAACACTGTTCGCCCTCTCAGAATTTTTTGAAGGACACAAGAAAGTGCTTTCGGTCCACGGTTGTCTCTCCGACACGTGCGTCTTCCCAAAGCCGTGCAAATGCTTGATGAGATCCGACACGCCGCCTTTGTAAGCCACGCGCAGAGAGGTGAGCGCGTCATCAGCCTCGACGGATCGCGGGCACGGCCTCCGCTTGCCTGCGATGGCTGCGGGAAGACACTGGAGCCACCTGTCGTGTTTTGCCCGCTCGTCGCCTCGGACGATAACTTACTGCCTCCCGGCTCGGACGGTGGCATGACCATGGACGGTGACGTTGGTGCTCGTGCGGATGACCAGTATTTCTGCTCTGAGTGCCGCTCAGTGCTCCTTGGCCCGCCATGCCGTGGCTGCGGGAAGCCCACGTCTCGAGCCGACGGCGTGTTGGCGGGCGACGCGCATTGGCACAAGCAGTGCTTGCGCTGCTCGCACGTGGCGTGCCAAGCACTACTTGGCGAGCGGTATTTCGTGCACGAGGACCGCATCTTTTGCCGCGAGCACTATCTTGCGCGGGCCGCCGAGCACTGCGCCGGATGTGGAGGCGTCGTCGACGGCGGCCTGCGTGCCCTCGGCCGCGCGTGGCACGAGGGCTGCCTGCGCTGTGCCGTGAGCGACGAGCCGCTCGTCGCGGGCGAGGCCTTCTTGCACGAGGGTCGGCCGGTCGCACCGACGGCGCGCGAGCGCACTGCACCGCGGTGCCACGGGTGCGGCGAGCCGGCGACGGCGAATCGCGTGTACGCGCACGGTGTGGTCTACCACCATGACTGTTTCCGGTGCGTCCACTGCCGTGCAATCGTCGGCGAGCGCCGCTTCGTCATGTTCGACTCTGAGCCATACCTCGACGGCTGCTATCAGAAGCTCTTTGGTGCCTCGGCGGGCGAGGCTATGCGCGCGCAGCTGCATGGAGAGATCCGACGATACGCACTCAGTGTGCCCCTGCTCCCATCGCTCGGCGCGCCCGGGCTGCAACGCTTCCTCATCAAGCATGAGGAGCTCCTTCCGTCCGTGCGCCGTATGCTCCGCGAGCACGGCATCGTCCAGTTCGGATCCTTCCTATTTGAGCCACCGGCGGTCTCGAAGCCGTTGCTCATGCTGCACATGCAGATCCCGGTGATGCTCGATGCCGCAGAGGCGCTGCCGCAGCTCCTGCAGACCGACCGTATCGGTCAGGAGTGGGAGCAGCTCGTTGCCTCTGTGCACGACGCCCCCGGGTCGCGCGGACGAGCCTGGTACGAGAACATGGTCCAGGAATGTGGCTCCAAAGCCGAGCCGAGGGGTGAGGATTTGTGAGCTGTTCAATGCGCACGTTAGTTGGCAGAATTCGTCTGAATTTTTAGAGGCGCGCGTGAGTGCGCGTGAGTGCGGAATTGCAAAACTTCCCCTCAAACTTCCAGGTTTTGGGTTTTTTGGTTCTCCTGAGAAGTGCCCTGCCGAGACCCACAGGTCGCCCTCAGGCTGGCGTCTTCCACCTGACGTTCTTGTCGACATGGGTGCGGAGCAGAGCATAGTAGCAGAGCCCGCGGACGATCCTCCAACTGCGCCTCCTGCGCCGATTTCGAAACAAGCGTCATTTGTGTATCCTCCGCCGCCTCCAGTTTCAAGGGCTGCAAGCGTAGTGGCTCTCGGACCACCCCCACCGCCACCACCACCGCCGCCGCCCGACTTGCCCTCGATGCCGCAAGGCGTCATGGGCGGTATCATGGGCGAGGCTGCGTTGGCCGAGTATATGAAGGCCAAGAGTAACGGAAGCGCCGCAACAATTCACCTCGCGGGCGCGACGCCTGGCAACAACAATGCGCACTGCCTTGGCACCTACACGAAGAGTGGCAAAATGAACGCCGGGCGACACGTGTTTCAGCAGAGGAGCGGCTCAAATTCGCTATGGTTTGCTGAGTCAGGCGTTGAGGACAAGTGGGGGAACCGGCTTCCCGGCTCCTGGTATGTGGGTCCAAGCGCGATGATCGGCAATCGCCAGGGCTTCTTCAAGGTCACTCAGAACACTGATGTTCCTGAAGAAATCAGCGCTACGTGGCAAGTTTACTACGACGGAGCGTTGCACGACGCACCAAAAGTCAGAGTGCTCACGCCGACGCAGCACGCGCGTGAACTGCAGGCGTCGCTCTCGGGTGCCGCGCGCCAGGTGGCGATGACGGGGCGCATGCCCCATGGTCTCGACTGCTTCAGCGCCTTCGGCTTCAGCAAGCTGACGCAAGCTCTGAGCAGCAGCGGCCCGGTGGCTCAAATGGTCAACGACCGCTTCACTTACCTCAGCGACGACGGTGCGATCTCTCTGTGGTATGTGGGAGCGCCACCCACGTGGCTCATCGGCAGCACCGCCGACATTGGCGGCCGCGCAGGCTTCATGATTGTCGAGGACAGTGCCCTCGTGCCGGAGCGAATCACGGCCACCTGGATGGTCTTTGACAATGGCACATGGGGCGCTGTTCCGGGCTTCAAGATTGCCGCGCAAGAGGACGAAATGGCGACCTGAGCGTGTTGCGACCCCCCGTGCCAGGAGCGACCCACGTGCCTGGAGCGTCCCCCCGTGCCTGGAGCGTCCCCGCGTGGCATTGTGCCGACAATTCGCAGGTCGAATGGCGAAAGGCGGGGATATTGCAGGTGCTTGAGTACATGGATTTGCCATCATCGTAGAGTGATCACTCTCTCGATCTCTCTCTCGCTGTCTCTTTGCTTACATCGCGTTCGTGTTGAACCGCGTGAAGTCGTGAGACATCCGTGAGCGCGGGTAAGCGCGGCGGGCGCTCGGCCCGACTCCGAGAGAACGCGGCGCCCCCGCCGCCGGTGTGCTGGACGAGCCGCGGTTACCGGCTTAAGATACCGGCCAACCGCTGCGCCACTCTGTTGCGCTGCGTGGCAGTATACTGGCGGTCGTGGCTTCTGGCCGGGATAGCGTCGAGGAATAGCGTATCCAAACGCGACCATTTGCTGGTTCCCATGTGCGTGGCGACGTAGTGGGAGGCGGCGTCGCCGACTCCGTCCACGGGCCCCGGTCGGTCGCGTTGGCCAGTGGCATATCCAAACGAAAGCTCGTGCGAAAGCCGAAACCGGTCCCAATTCTGTACAATATATGCGGTATCGATCGGCGATGTTCGAGTAAAATTCGGTACGGCCTCGAGTTTACAGTTTTATTCCATGTCCGGATTAGTACGTATAACTCTCCGCGCGGCTAGCGCCTAGCCGAGCCGAGTCGACCCGCTAGCGAATACGTCGTCGATCGCCATCCGACGATTCGCGCGATCCCGCCGGACTGTCGCACGCCGGCCCCGCCGCTCAGACCGAGACCCGTGCCCGCGGCTCTCGCGTCGCGCGGTATCCACTGTACTCTCTATAGACTATTCATGCACTAAGAAACTTCCATTACGGCCAGGCGGGCCCCGGTCCCCGCATTGGGCTGCCGGTCACGCGGGTCCCGTCCGGCGGAGGCAGCTGGCACAGACACGTGGACGCTTCGAACTAACAGCCCCGGGGTCTCCCGGCCCTCGTCGTGGACTGGCAACACATGGCGCTATAGACGAGAGAGGCTACGCCTTGACCACGTTCCGGACTCGGCCCAGTCCGAGCTCTTTCAGCCTACGGATGGTGCGGGTCTCGAGCTCGCGCGCGGCCGACTTGGACTCGACCTCGACGAGCACACACTCCAAGAGCCGGTCAGCATGGCGCCGGCGGTGTTGCTGCAGCCGCCGCCCGATACTATCCGACTCGCCCACGTACAGCGCGGGTGCGACGGCGCTGCCGCTCACCTGGGCGCCCTCCTTGGCACCGAGCTGGAGCACGTACACGCAAGAGCGCCCATTCAACCGTGGCGGCGGTTGCCAGTCGGCGTGAACCTGAACGAGGTGGTCGCTGCCACTGAGCGCGCGTAGTACCTCACCTGCCGCGCACAGCTGACTCTTTCTCTGCTCGTCTGCCTTTGCGGCCGCTTCGACGTCGAGAATGGTCGCCGCCCACTCCTCCGCTGCTGTGCCAGTGCTGCCCTCACCCTCCTCCTCCTCCTCCTCCTCGCCGCCTTCCACCTCGCCGCCCTCCTCCTCGGCACGGGCTTTGCTCATGCCTGCCAGCAGAGCCTCGGCGCGCTCGACCAGGTCGGCGGGCAGCCCAGCGCCGCGCGCAACGTGGAGCGCGAGCGAGTTGCGGCTCATGCCCTCGGAAAGGGTGAAGCTCATGGCGATACGGCCATCGGCGGCGGCCTCGGCTACCGGCAGGCACATCCAGCGGAGCGAGGGCAAGGTCGGCAGGCGCGCGAGCAGTGACTCGAGCTCATGCAGATGCGTCGCGAAGACGGCGCTCATCTGGTGCCGGTCGAGCCACTCGAGCAGCGCTGCGGAGAGGGCAGTGCCCTCGTTCGTCGAGGTGCCCCGTCCGATCTCGTCGAGCATGAGAAGGGATCGACGCGTCCCCTCCCTTGTCATCAGCTGCAGGTCATCCATCTCTTGCGCAAACGCCGACTTGCCCTCGGCGGGCGCGTCGAAGGACGTTGTACGAAGGAAGAAGGCGTCGTAGCGCGGCACCGTCGCTGAACGCACGGGAGCCAGCAGACCGCTGTTGGCGAGGAGCGCCGCGACGAGCATCGAGCGCATCAGCGACGACTTGCCCGCCATGTTGGGCGCAGTAAGCAGCCACAGACCGTCCCATGCGAGGGTGTTTGGCGTGGCTGCGTGCTGCGGGAGCCAGTATGGCCACACCCCCTCGAGCTCGAGCATGCGGTCCGCGTCGGACGCCGTCTTGAGCAAAGGCAGCGCCCATCGCTGCTCGAGGGCATATCCGACGTGTGCGGCCAGCGTGGTCGAGAGCAGCACCCAGTGTGCGGCTGTCACGAGCGTGGGCATAGCGGGCGCCAGCTCGTCGCACAGCCGCTGCAGATGCTCCTTGACGGCGCGCTCGGCACAGTCGCAAGCCTCGAGGTAGCGCACCGTGGCCTCGCGCATCCGTACGCTCAAGTACCGGTTGGCAAGCACGCGCTTGTTGCGATCGCGGGCGGGCTCGAGGTGCGCTGGCGTGGGTGGTGAGCCTGGGCCCCGGACCCCATCGCCGCCTCCAAGATCGTCGCCTTCGCCATCGCCGCTATCGCCGTAGGCGGCCGCCGCGGCCGCGCTCCTGCGCACGTAGAGCTTGCCTGTGCCTCTGCGCAGGTAGATTGCGTTGTTGATGGTGTCGTGCACGACGATCTGCCCTGTGGCACGCACATCTTCGGCGACGCCGTCACAAAGCTCGCGTGCAGCGGCCTCGAGGGCCGCGTACTCGCCGGCCACCCTCTCCCGCCGAATGAGCTTACGGAAAGTACCCTCATTACGCTTGAAGAAGCCCTCCGGGATGAGGCCGTGCGCGTCCGTGCACGGCTCGTCGGCGGAGGTGGCCGCGCTGTCGGCCACAAGACCCGTGATGTTCTCGTGCGCGCGGTGCGCGCTCTCGGCGAGGTGCGATGGGGAGAGTCGCAGGCCCGACTCCTCGGCGACGAGCGCGAGGAGCGCCTTGTTCAAACGCGCGAGCTCCGGCGAGCGTAGCGCCGCGTGCACTGCCGCGAGCACCTGCCGCAGCTCGAGGAAGAGCGGCGCGTTCGCTTGTCGCGCGAGGAGCAGCGAGACGAGCTTGCCTATCGGCACGGGGCGCGCCCTCGGCAGGGCGGTCGATAGCGCCACGAGTTCCGCGCACGCGTCGTGCATCGCGTCCGCCACCGACGGTCGCGGCGGGAGCAGCAGCCAGCGCCGGAGCAGATGCACGCACGCCGCAGGAGCGTCCGGCGGCAGCACGGAGCGCATCAGGTCGGGTACGCCCGGCGCGGGCAGCAGCCCAATCTGCGTGGCGGTCGACATGAATAACGGTGTGGGCGGCGCGTCAAGACCCTCGCCCCGGGAGGGCAGTTGCCGAAAGGAGCGACCGTCCACCTGCGCTTCCTCCGCGACGAAGTCGATCATCGCCTGTGGGAAAGCGCCAGGGCTTGGCACGTTGAGCGCACGCTTCTCCAGGTGCGCGAGCGCGCGCGGGAGTGAGATGTCCCCGAGGTCGTTGATGAGGAGCGGCGGCGCGTGTGGACGTGCCGACAGCAGCGCGTGCAGCGCCGCGGGCGAGAGCCGCTGGTACAGCCGCCACGCACGCGAGTCGAGATGCACGAGCACGACCATGTAGCCGCTCGCGGTGGCGCTGACGCCCGCAAAGGGCGGCGGTTCGGCGTAGTCGATCTGGTAGGGCGAGAGGCACGCCTCGTAGTGATACACGGGCGAGGCGGGCGAGACTACTTGTGCAAGTACGCGCTGCTTCAGCTTGCGGAAGCGCCCCTCGCCTGTGCCGGCAGGCGCGACCTCCTCGTAGACCGCGACTGTGAGGCCCGCGGAAGTGAGCGCATCGAGCGTCGCCTGCACGTTCTGGACGGGACATCCGGCACGGCATTTGCTGCCCATAGGGTTGAGCCCCGCCCACTGCACAAGCATGAGCGCATCGAACCCGAACGCCTCGTAGAACTCACCCACACGAATGAGGAGCAGCTGATCAGGCCGCTTTTCCTTCTCGAGAACGGCGAACTCAACGAGCGTACCGCTCGTCCGCGCGACTTTGTTCTCGAAGCACAGGGCGTTTTCCGTCGAAAGGTATGGCACGAGCGCTATCGCTGCTGGCTTTGTCAGCTCGGCAAGCCGCTGCCGCCAAAAGGGAGTCAGCTGCAAGCTGCTCTCGCCGGCAGAGGAGGTGCACGCGATAGCCATGCGAAGCAGCGAGCGCTGCGGCAGCAGCGAGAGCGACGAAACGCCGAGGCAGGAGAACAACATGATGAGGATCGCCGATACATGTACTTCGCCGATATGGATTGGTGACCTCAAATTCCCCACTACAACCTGTTTGGCGTAGGGCAATGCAGTGTCCATTGCACTTGTGAAGGAGAGCGTGAGTGGTGTGTCTCGTTGAACACGTGGCGCTCCCTGGCGTTCTGCGGGACCGATTTCATGTCGACGGCTTCGACTGCTTGGTTTGAGGAGCTAAGCAAACTTTCCGCCAATGTCGCTTGTCACGGGGAGCATCAAGTTCTTCAGCGCCGACAAGGGCTATGGGTTTATCCTGCCTGACGACAGCTCTGGTGACGTCTTCTTTCACCGCCACTCGCTTGCTGATCCAGGTTTGACATGATGCTCATTCCCCTTGGCCCTTTCCCGGACCTCGCTTCACCTTACGGACGGCTGGGTTCAGCGTTAGGCGACGGCCCGTGCGGGCTGTTTAACTTCGACTTTGCTTCGTTCTTGCCTTCTCAGGGGACTTCCAACTCTGTGTAGCTGGCGCTCGGGTGGAGTTTGAGTTCGAGTTTACAGACAACAAGCGGAAGGCGCCACGCGTCTTTCTCACCGATAAACCAGCGGGATATGGTTCTGTCACCGCCGTCGAATCGTCAACTTTGCGCCCACGCGACTCACGAGGTGGCCCTTTGCTCTTCACTTTCCTTCCTCGTGTCCCCTTGCTCCACGCTCTGCAACTCGCTATGCCTCCTTAGCTTGCGCTTCCCTCTCCTCTCTCGTTACCACTACAGGAGGCAGCTCCGGCAGCTCTGCTCTCGATGGCGGCCGCGGCACTCGTGAGCGCGACCCTTCGTACGACTGGCCACCTCCCAGCTACTACGATCGGCCACCGACTGGCGACCGCCGCGCAGACCGCGAGCTCGATGCTCCCAGCTACTACGATCGGCCACCCCCAAGCGATCGACACCGCGAGCTCGGTCCGTCCAGCTACTACGATCGGCCACCGCCAAGCGATCGACACCGCGAGCTCGATGCTCCCAGCTACTACGATCGGCCACCGCCATGCGATCGACACCGCGAGCTCGATGCTCCCAGCTACTATGATCGGCCACCGCCAAGCGATCGACACCGCGAGCTCGATCTGGGTCCGCCGTCCAGGGGCGGTGGAAGCTTCGGCTACCGGCGGGCCGAGCGCCCGATAGAGCGCCATGCCGAGCGCCCGATGGAGCGCCCGATAGAGCGCTATGCCGAGCGCCCAATAGAGCGCTATGCAGCGGGAGTCGAGGCAGGCATCAACAGCAGTCTTGCCTGCATGCTTGCAGGGGAATCGCGCCCCCATGACGGTCTTGCCGGTCTTGCCGTCCGTGCAAGCAATGCAGGGGAGTCGCGCCCCCATGACGGCGCGATGCTGGCCGACGCAGCCGCCAGCGTGGGCGTAGACAGTGGTGTCGATCGTGAGAGCGGCGCACTTCTTGGCCTCGGTGGGGATTTTCGGCGCGAGGACGAGGAGGGCCAGATGCAATCGGATGCAATCAGATGCAATCAGACGAGGAGGGTCAGATGGCAATCAGACGAGGAGGGCCAGATGCAATCTGATGCAATCAGATGCAATCAGATGCAATCAGACGAGGAGGGCCAGGTGCAATCAGATTCGATCAGATGCAATCAGATGCAATCAGACGAGGAGGGCCAGATTCGTGAAAGCGGTGCCAGTGGCGAGGGCCCGGCCGGCCAGGCAGTGGGCTCACTTGTGCCTGCCTCCCCCGTCGAGCACGTTGAGCCGTTCGATGAAGACGACGAGGGCGAGCAAGAGCGCAACCCGCGCAAGCGTTGGCGTGAGTCTGAGAGGCCTCTCTACGAGGACGACTCGGCTCGTGTGAATGTGAATGTGAATGAGAGGCCTCTCTACGAGGACGACTCGGCTCGTGTGCACGCGAGTGCCGCGGTGCCGACGGGAGCGTTGCCCGCAGCGGCCGCCGAGAGGTGGGCATCGGGCGAGGCGTCGTCCTGGGCATCGGGCGAGGCCGCGCAGGCGCCGACGCCAGCGGCGCCCGAGATCAAGGTGCGAGTCTACCTGCCCGGCTGCGACACGCGCATCGACGTGCGTCTGTCGCTCACGGTGCAGCAAGTCCTCCGATGGGAGCAAACCAAGCGGCGCACGGAGGCGGAGGCCAAGAAGGTCAAGTACAATCCGAGCGAGGTGGCGGCCGCCTTCGTTGAGCATGTGCCGATGCCCCTCTCGCGTACCTTTGCTGAGCTCACCGAGGGCTCCTCCACAGGGTCCTCCACAGGGCCAGTCAAGGCCTTATGGGAGCTCAGGATCGAGCCCATCCCAATTGCCTCGCCTTGGGGCATCGAGGTGTGCCGTCGCACCCTGCTGCTTGCCCTCGCTGTGGCGGCCGCAAAGGTGCGGGGCGCGAGCGCGCCCACGGCGGCGCCCAACCGGCTTGGCGTGCTCGCGCTCAAAGCGGTGACCGCCAATGGCTTCTACCTCTCGCTCTGGCCGCCGCCCCAGCGCGAGAGTGAGCTGCGCAATCTCGCGACCGAGCTGCGCACCGCGCTCGGCGAGGTGATCAGCACTGAGATCCACACACGCACGCGCGTCCTGCTCGGCCCCGAGGCGCAGGCAAGTTTCCACAGGGCGGGGCTGCAGCTGGCTGAGCATATGGCTCGCACGTCGGCGGCGCCTGCGCTTGTGTGCGACGTAGCGGAGGATCAGCTGCTGCTTGCGCATGGCTCGTACACCGCCTTCGCTCTCCCGTATACTTCTGACCTGCGTGGCTCGCACCTCGACGTGCACCCGGTCGCCTCGAGAGGTCTCTTCATCCACTTTGCGCCCCCTTCGCTCACGCTGCTCCCCTTCGGTGCCCTCGAGCAGCGCGCGCTGCTCATCGCCATTGGGGAGATCGACGACCAGTCGCGCCTGTTGCAGGCGACGAGCGCTGCCAAGCTCAACGAGCTCGTCGACGCGGGCGAGCGCGCATGCAAGCGTCACATTGAGCTTGCCGAGGCGCATCTGGCGCGCCGGCTGAGTGGCTTCGCCGAACGCGTCTTTTCCCATCGGCCGCGGCTGCTGCTCATCTCGGTGCCTCCGTACGGCGGCCTCGAGTGGCTCGCCCATGCGCTTGAGCTGCAGCTGCGCGTGCGCGAGCTGCGTGGCGTGTGCATCGACGCCGCGCACTGGGCCAAGCCCGCGGGCGGCCTACGCGTCGCCGACCTGCGCACCGACCTCGCTACACTCTTCGGGAGCGGGCGCGTGGTGCTGCCGCGCGCTCGGCAGCACGAGGAGGGCGGCGCATCGGGCGGCGGCAGCCTGGGCGGCGGCAGCCTGGGCGAGGATGCGACCACGATCGAGCTGCCCGCAGGTGGGTACGTGATGCTGTACGGCGAGCGGTTGCAGGAGGAGCTCGCGCAGGCCGCGACCCCCGAGGGGACGGGCGTGCCGGGGGCGGGTGTGCTCGATGATCTGCCCAAGCCGCACTTCCGTGTGCAGGCGCTCCCGCTCTGCTCCGTCGTCCTCGACGAGCATGCTTGTGTCGGTGGCGGCGGCTTCCTACTCCTGCGCATGCTCGCTATGGCGCGCGCCTCGGGCGGGAGCGCCGTGGGTGCGCTGCGCGCGTGGGGGCGCCTCCGGCCCGTCGAGCGCGAGCGTGCCTCGGAGCATATCGACTTGACCGCCGTGGGCGCCGCCGTGCTCAACGAGTGGAAGCCGCTCAACTTTTCGTTCGCGTACGAACTCAACCTCTACGCGCACCTGCTCACGCCGCTGCTGCGTGCGGTGCCGGTAGGCGATGAGATCTACGCCGAGGCGCGCCGGTTGCTTGACCTGCTCAGCGAGCTGCACGCGATGCCGCTCGAATACGTGCCCGCCCACTCGCCTGTCCGAGGCTTCTGCGGAGGCTCGTGGATGCCACCACGTCTCTGACACACCGGCATGCATGGGGATTGGGGTCGATGTCACTCGAATTCGGGAGCACCACGTACGATTAGGATCTGGTACCATCTACATAGATGTTTGGCTTAACGAGAGACGAGCGTGTTATTTGATATTTTTGTTATAATGAATAATCATCCAAAGCGTGCGGGGCCGCGTGGGCGGTGGAGGCCTTCTCGCTCACGCGCGTTCGAATGCCGTACAATGTATGCCGGTTATTGAAATGCGGGGGATACCGCTTACCAGGATCGATCATATTACAGTACAATTAACAGCCAGGCCATGTCAGTTCACAGCCAATGTTTATAATTCGTTCACACTGCTCGGAAGGCCTGTGCAACCCTGGGGGCTTCGCGGTGATCTCGAGATACAAGTAACGCGCCGCGGTTTTCATGATCGCGACGATGGCGGCGATCGTGGCTGCGCTGCTGCCGCAACCACCCGCACTGTGCACTCGGCGTGTTTGGCTCACGTTAGGAGGTATGGCTGCTATTGCGCTGCCAAATCCCACGAGCGCTGCATCCGGCCCCATCAGCGAGGGCGTGCGTACACGGAGTGGCCTATTGTACATGGACTTCAAGGAGGGCAGTGGGTCCACGCCGCGGTTCGGCCAATTGCTGCGGTTTCACTACGTTGGATACGCGCCGAACACGCAGAAGAGGACGCTCGTCAGCTTCGACTCGTCGTACGATCGCCGCTCTGCATATCTCGTGAAGCATGGAAATGGGTTCACGTGCCAGGGCATTGAGGAGGCGCTGCACACCATGCGCGTCGGCGGCCGCCGACGAGTGGTATTGCCTCCAGCGTTAGGGTACACAGCCGATAAGGGCCCGATGCCGCCCGGTGCCGGAGCGCGCAGCAAGCTCTTCGATGCGGTGACCGCAGGCGAGCCACTGATCTTCGACCTCGAGCTGGTGTCGATCATGGATGATTTGCTCGACCGAGGCGATTACGACGACTTGGTGCGCTTGCGGAGTCTCGCAACGTTTGCTCTGCCGCAGGTCTCATGTGACGGTTGCGAGTCTCGTGTGGGAGCGCTCGCAGGATGTGGACGATCTCCAGGCGCGCTTTAAGGAGGACCGGATCCAAAGTTGAGCCCTGAGCGGACCAGCGGACCAGCGGACCCGGCGGCGGGCTGTGTACTCGCGAGGCGAATGGGTCTGCAAGTGTTTCGTCTCACAGCCGAGAGCGAGGCGACTCGCAGAGCCCCAGTGAAGGAGCAGTCGCGCGCGGCGCGCGCGCGCGCGCGCTTGGACACAGCCTGACCGCGCGCAGACCGGCGCGCGCGGGGAGAGTGCGCAGTGCACCGCGGTCGCGGGGTGGGCGCGGGTGACGGATTGGAGTCGCCCCCCCAGGCGCGAAAGTGTCTCTGATGCGTTACTAACACCGTAGCTACGACAAGATTTCGTTTTCCTATGAATCAAGGGATCCTGGCGATTAATCCTGGTGCCATGTTCCTCCTAGGAAGGCTTTCGTGCGGCCCCCGAAGTATTCATTTTTAAGAGGGACCGCTCGCTTTTTCGTTCACGTAAAAAAGAGTCAGCGCCATGGAGAAAGGGTCCCTCTCGACCCCTCGACCCGCTCGCGAGCGTGAGTTCTCCTCATGCACGTGCCGCTTTTATCGATCGCTTGGTCGCTTCCAGCCGCTCGGCATCCGCCACTTCGTCTCACTCTGCCCAAAGAGATCGTAGTCATTGGCGGCGGCTGGGCTGGGTATTCAGCTGCGGATGCACTGTCCGCAGACACCAGCTGCCACGTGACCTTGCTAGATGCATCATCGGCTGTGGGTGGGCTAGCTGGTGGTTGGAGGACGCCTGGTGGGCGACCCATTGAAGCTGGAATCCACGGCTTCTGGCGCGAGTACAAGAATACGTTTCGCGTCCTTGAGTCGCTCGGCATCCAAGCTGATGAAGTGTTGACGCCCTTCACGCCTTCGGTGCTCGTGAGCAAGGCGGGCAAGGTGGCCACCGCGCCTGTTCTGGCGACCGACGATGACGCCGGCACCGCGGGCGCGGTGCCTTCGCCGAAGGCTCTGCTCGAGCTGCTTCGCTTCTCGCCACTCGCCGGCTTTCAGCAGCTCGTAGCTGCGGCGGCTCCTCCTGCACGGCTGCTCGACCTGCTGCCTCCGCCTCTCGACACGGCGCTACTCGCCAACTTTGCGTCCACGCGGCTGACACCACTGGACCGCGCATCCGCGGTCGGACTGGCCGCCGCGTGGGCAGACTTTGATCAGTCCGATGCTGCCTCATGGGCACGCTACGATCAGCTGAGCGCGGAGACGCTCTTCAAGAAGTATGGCGGCGTCACCAACGCGCTGTACGAGGAGCTCGTCGCGCCGCTGCTGCACGTGCTGCCTATGGGCCCCGGGTATGATCTCTCGGCGGCGGCGGCGCTCTCGTGCTTCCATGTGTTTGCATTACAGTCACGCGGTGCCTTTGATGTGCGCTGGTGTCGTGGCAGCATCGCGGAGAAGATCTTTGCGCCGTGGCGAAAGAAGCTACTTGCACGGGGCGTCACCGTGCAGAACAGCGCCCGCGTAAGCACGATCACTCGCGATGGCGAGGAGGCCGCCGCCACCCCTTACGCCACCCCTTACGCCACTCCTCCATCGGGGCGCCTGGTCGTGCGCGTGGAGGGCAGCTCCGAGCTTCTCCTCGCCGACGCGGTGGTGCTTGCTGTGGGGGCCGTGTCCGCCGGCCGCCTCGCCGACGTGTCGCCCGTCTTGGGCTCGTTGCCGGCGGCGCGCAAGTTTAGAGGTCTGCGCGGCGTCACATGCGTGGCGGTTCGCCTCTTCTTGCAGCCCGCTGCGGAGCGGACGCGTCAGCTCTCGGGCGGCATCTGTGACTCCACCTTGCTGCCACCGGCGGTCGCGCGCGCCATGGCCGACAGCCCGGTGCTCGTCGTCGGTCCACACGTTGGCGGCATGAGCGAGCTCGTGGAGACGGGGTTCTGCGTGTACGACCTGCAGCGGCTGCACAACGAGCATGCGGACGGCGAGCTGGCGGTGATGGAGGTTGACTTTTACCGTGCGGATGCGCTCGCCGCGATCGAGTCAGACGAGGCCCTCGGCGCCCTCGCACTGAGGGCGGCGGCCGCCGCGATGCAGCTCGATCCATCGGTGCTCGACCCGTCACTCCTCGTCGATGTCGCGGTCGTGCGAGCCCGGAACGCCGTGTCGCACTTTGCGGTGGGCTCAGCCGCGCTTTCGCCAGGGGTGAGGCTGGGCTCTGGCGTGTACTGCTGCGGCGATTGGGTCGACCGGAGCGGCCACGCGTCGTGGTCGACCGAGAAGAGCGTCGTGACGGGCCGCCAAGTGGCGGCGGCCGTCGGGCGCGACCTCGGGCTTCGCGCCGTTGATGGGGCTGTCATTGATCCCGCGCCGGATGCCCCACCCTTGCAGGCCTTGAGGCAGATCGCCAGGGCTGCCCGCGCCTCGGGAACGCCCTTGTTCCTCTCCGAGGGCGAGCAGCTGCCGCGGCCTGCGCCGTGGGCGTCGCTACTGTGAGAGGGGAGAGAGAAGGGAGAGAGAGAGAGAGAGGGCCGCGTGGCCAATATTGCACGGCACATTTGACATCGTACGTTTCTACCCGACCCTTGACGTGAGTTCTGAGTGTGTCATACGTCGAGACGCTAGTACCAACGAAGTACGACTTCTCGCTGCGGGTGTGGTGCCGTGTGCGGTGTCCAGCCACCCGGGCGCCCACACCGGACCGGACCCCGCGGCCCCCTCCCGACCGTCACCGCGTGGTAAGTAGCGTAGAGCGTGCCGGCCGAGGGGGGCTCTGGGCCAAGGCTGGGCGTAGTACACGCCGGTAAACGCGGCTACGCGGGCGCCATGCCTTGCACAGCCCGGAAACGTCTCAACAGCGTCTCGATATTAATAAAGTAACCCCACCGATCTCATGCCTCCCCCCAGCCTCCCCCACCTGCCACCTCCTCGCCGCCGTTCCCGCGAAGCGGATCTCTCAGACCTCCTGTGGCACGGCGGCGCCGACCGTGGCACCGACTGCCGCCAAAGGCAATGCCTCCTGATGAGCATCCTCAGCCACATCGTCCACCGAAAGCTCTCGGATAGACGCCACGTCGGTGGTCAGGCATGCCGGGTTGACGCCCGCTTTGTGCGCAGCGAGGAGGCCGAGCGCTTCCATGTAGTTATTAACGACTACCACGCCAGAGGCGCGGAGCGCGGCCGCCGAGACATCGAGCGCGCACGTATTTTCCTCGACAGCGACGACCAGCGAGCGCGTACCGAGCCGCGCCATCACCGCGGCCCCTCCGCACGCGCCAGCAGGCACGACGATGGCATCGATGTCGTCGCTCCACAGGTCGCCTGGCAACGGCCGCTCGGACCCATCGAGCAGCGCGGGCGCGCGAGCAAGGTTCACGAGCACGCACGGGAGGAACGTGTGCCCCAGCTCCTCGGCGCACGTGCGCGGCGAGAGCTCCGGCTCCAGATCGATCGGCCCGAGGGCCGGTGCATGCGCACATGGCAGCTGCAGCTCCTTTGTGATCAGGTGCGAGATGACGGCCTCGACGCCGCCCACAGAGTCGACACCGCTGCCAGCACGGTACTCGGCCAGCATCTCCTCGTCCTCATCGTCGGGCATGCGCGTGACCACCGCAATCGCCGTGCAGCCTGCATCCCGAAGACGCCGTGCGGCCTCGAGGAGCAAATCGGGGCGGCCGAGCGTGCCCCAGCTTGCGCCCGCCGCAGAGAGTCGAAGCTCCACCTCAAGGGGCGCCGCTGTTGTCGCGTACGCTGCAACGTTGACGCCGAGGGTCGCGCGCGTAGCATCAGCGGCCTGCAAGTGGCGCAAGCGCAACTCGGGCTCGATGGCAGCGTCAAGCAGGAGCCCCACGCGCTGGGAAGTCACAGGCCTCAGCCCCCACCGACCGGCGGCGAACTCGTCGAGGGCATATCCCTCGACATACTGCAGCGCAGGGTGGGGCCAGTAGAGCATCGCGCCGTTCATCACATTGGGATGGGTGATTACCCGGTCTGCCACGCCTGTAAAAGCACGTGCCACAGGCAGTGCGTCGCCCGCGAATCCGCCTATGGCGGCACCGATGCCTGTAGGTACAACCAGAACTGCCGTATATGGCGACGACGTTAGGCGTGGTGGCGCTCGCTCAAGTGGAGCGCGCAAGGCCACTGTCATCAGAAAGCAAAGCCCCGCAGCCATGTTAGGTTGGAGCTCTGATGAAACTTCATCATCCCCCCCCCCCCCCCCCGTCACGCATTCAACTGAGCATTCAACATACGGATAACACAATAAGCATGGTTCAACCTTTCACCTACGGATGGCGGACGCGCATACAGACCCGTAGACAGGATCACATAACATTACAGAGCGAGAGACTTCTACGAGTACGATCGCCGGAACTTACATGTACTTGTAAGCTTCTAAGCTTCCTAAGGTGAGGACGGCGGCCGTGGCGGTGGCGACGGACTGAGGCCTTCGAAGCCCTTTTGCGTCCAATCGTACAGCAGATAGAGCCCGACGCCGGCGAGCAGGATTGGGCTAAAGAAGCACAGGCTCCTGAGTGCGATCATCGCCTTGGACGTCCTGATCTTCTCCAAGGCGGACGCGTCGGCTGGCAATGGGTCGTTGCGGGGCAGCGTGTCCAAGCAAGGCGCGAAGATGAACAGTGAGGTGGCTATGACGCGTGGCCCATACCGGTTGCGGTGGAGAAAGCGGTTCACGCAGTAGCAGCAGCAGCACAGGCAGATCAGAGCCAGCCCGAGGACAACGAGAAGGACCACCAATCCGACCTTCAGGCAGCCGCCCTCCTCGTCTTCAGCAGCGGTCCTGTTGCCGCCGCTGTACACGAGGCATCGGTCAGTGGCCGTGGCTTCGCGCGGAGACGCCGGCGCTGGTGGAAATCGCGGACTTGGCAGCGGTGGCGGCAGACGCGGCGGCGGCCGGTTCGGCGGCGGCGGACTCGGCGGCGGCGGCCCCTCGCTCCAGACAATCACAGCGGACGTCGTCACCAGCACGTAGTCGTTGTTTGTGATAAGAGAGGAGTTGCACGCGAGCGCCGCACAGATCTGGTACTGGCCAGTTGGCAGCACGCTCTGGCTGCTGGTGCGCAAGTCCACGAATGCGGGATAGGAAGAGTGTTGAATGGGGCCACCGAACGACGTTGGTGCTCCAGACCCGAAGATGGTGCAACTTCCGTCGTTTGTCACGGCCATGACGCGAACGGCGTTGGCCGTGGAGGTCAAGACGTTCTGCGCGTCCGCTGCTGAGGCCCACGAAGATCTGTTGATGGTGAGGCGATTCGCCGCAGCCTGATATAAGTTTATCTGTCCGGTCCTTGAAGCTGCGGTGTTGAAGCCGTTGTTGCTGGCACCGAATGTATAGCTGGATAGGTCCCTGGCGCATGCCGCTTCTGCGGTCCACGTGCGTAGCAGAAGCAGAAAGAGCGCGAGCCCATTGCCGATGTCGGAGCGGTGTGGGGCGCTTGTACGCGGGGGAAGCATCTCTCTCGCACACCTCGCCCTGGCGCCTTGGCTCCTAATCCTGTTTTGGGTTGTGTTTCATGGTCCGCAACGCGCGGAAAAACATATTGCAACTCTCTCGCCCTGGCGCCTGGTTCCCAATCCTGTTTTGGGTTGTGTTTCATGGCGCGCGTCGCGCGGAAAAACTTTCATAAAAACTCGTCACAAATGATGATGTCGGGGGGAAGAGATTGCTGAAAAGGGCTCAAAAAGGGCACAGCGAGAGTTTCTGTCAGGGGCCCTGGAGGGTGTGTGAGGGTGTGAGGGGTGGTTTTTTTCGTGCTGAACGAGGGAAAAAGTATGAATTTTGTGTTTCCATGAAGAGCACAGAGGCGGCCGCGGAAGAGCGTACAGATGATGAGTGCAAGTAGCAGCGTGCAGGGAGGGAGCGCTCCACGACGCAACAGCGACCCCGACAGTGGCCCATACGTCAAGTCTCAGGAGCACTTGCTCACTGCGACTGACTACAATCCACAGCCTACAGCGGTGCCGCCACCCATTGCTGCCAATGCCGGCACACTTGGTGTTCGCCACGTCCTGTGCATCATCGGCCTACCCGAGCGCGGTAAGCCATATATAGCTCGACGCCTTCAATTGTATTTATCTTTCTTTCACGGTGCGGACGTGCGAGTCTTCAACATCGCCGACTATGCCGTTGGTCCGAGCGGCTGCGACGAGAATGCCGAGACGCTGCTGGATGATGTGCGCAAGTTCATGGAGAAGCGTAACGAAGCAGCCTCGAACAACATGGATGTGCCCAGCCGCATCGGGTCTGCCAGCGTATCCGAAGACCCCACCGAGACTCCCCTGTCTCACCAGTACCTCATCGATGAGGCAGACCGCCGCCGCAAGAATGTCGACTCGGGCAAGGTCGCCATCATGATGTCCACGGACGCGAACGCGACATTCAAGGAGAAGTGGTCCGGTACATCCAAGGAGCGGCGCCAGTGGCTCGCGACCACACTCGCGCAGGATCGGGTGATGGGCGCCAAACTCATCTTCATCGAGGTCATCGTCAACCAGCCGCATCTGATCGAGGCCAACATCCGGGCCAAGCGGCGCGCCCAGGGCCTGGGTGAGACCTCGGCAGCGGCCATGCGCGAACACCACATCAAGGTGAAGCACTACGCGCGCATGTACGTGACGTTGCAGGACGACGGCTCGGAAGACGACCTTTCGTACATCAAGCTGTACAACTACGGCGGCAAGGTTATTACCAACCGCATGCACGGCTACCTGCGCATGCGCATCGCGCAGTTCCTCACGACGGTGCACACGACGCCGCACGTCATCTACCTGTCGCGCCACGGCCAATCCGAGTACAATGTGATGGGCAAGATTGGCGGGAACCCGCCGCTCTCCACAGCCGGCGAGGAGTACGCTCGTCGGCTGGGCAAGTGGGTGCCCGACAACATCTGCAGGACGCCCGATGGCCGGCCTATCAAGTCACGGTTGTGGACGTCGTCGCTGCAGCGCACCATTCTGACGGCAGAGCACATCCCGCACCCGCTCATCCCGTGCCGCGAGCTTTTCGATGCCTACGGCAACGAGATACACTCCAGTTCTAGCCTAGTTCTCGCCGACGGATGGCGGGGCCACCCATCCTCGCCCACAGCGGACGGAGTTGTCAGCTTCGGGATCATGCCCACGCACCCGGCCACGCTCGCAGCGACGCTCGCAGCGGACGCTTCTCGTGGCTTGGGCAAGATGCCCACGCCTCCATCGCCGCTGCCGTCCAGGATGCCGTCCGAGGCAACTCTGGCCGATCCGCCGGCCCTCAAGCTCGAGCACAGCGAGAGTGGGCCTGCTTCTTCCGAGCCCCCTACAGAGCCTTCCGAGCTGGACGGCGTCTTGCACAGTGAGGAGCTTTGGGAGCAGATGTCGCCGCGCGTCTACCGTAATCTCGACGAGATCTTCGCGGGCGAGTACGAGGGGATGAGCTACGAGGATATCGAGCGGCTCATGCCGGAGGAGGCCTCTCTGCGCTCCATGGATAAGATTGGGTACAGGTACCCTCGAGGGGAGTCGTACTTTGACATCCTCGCCCGCCTGGACCCGCTCGTGCACGAGATGGAGTCCTATCGGGAGCCTGTGCTCATCGTCTCACACCAGGCCGTGCTGCGTGTGCTGTACGCCTACCTGATGGCCAAGCCACGCAGCTCGGCCCCCAAGATCGAGATCCCGCTGCATACAATCATGAAGATCACTTACGACGGCTGGAACCCTCCGTATGAAGAGCGCGTCTACCTAGGGCCGGAGCCACTGTCCGAGTCACCAGACAAGCCCGCGAACGACGGCCAGAAGAAGCTGTGACGAGAGGCGGATCGCTCGCGTGCAGGGGCAGAAGTGCACCACTGTCGTGCTAACCGAGCCCTTTGCGAGGGTCCACCGTCCACAGCGCAGTCAACGTAGAGCAGTCTGCTCAGCCCGCGTGTTGTACACTTTGTTCGATTGTGGGCCCCTAAACTTTCCACGTTCATTCACATTCATAGGGTGACAGCACAATGGCCTCATCGCCTGCGCAGCATGCAGCCGCTCTTTACCTGCAGCGTGCTCCCTTGGACGATGTGCTAGCGGCGACCATGGCCATTCCAGACTGGATGTCCCTCGAGGCCCAGGGTGAGCTGATTCGTGCAGGGCTGGCAGCGCCCGCGGTGGGTGGCCGCTACAGACGCCGAGTTCTCAAGATGCTGATGCATGCATTGGGCAAGCACACCGAGGTGCACGAGGATCTATTGGCCGCCTATATCGATAGTCTTGCCGAAAGTGAAAGCGAGGCGTCAACTGCAGATCTCTCGTTCAAACTTCCAGGCCTTGAGGAACTCCTCACCGTTTCCGTCGTCAACCACATTGGCGGCGGTAGCGAAACGGGCGGCATGGTGTGGCCTGCCTCACTGCTCCTGGCATCGTGGCTGCTGCGACCGGCCGCCGCGGTCGAGCTCGATGGGGTGCACATTCTTGAGCTGGGCTCCGGCGTTGGCATGCTCGGTCTAGCACTCGCGAGATGCACACCCATTGCCGGTATCACTATGACGGATTTTGTGATAGAGACTCTGGACAACTTGCAACGGAACGTCTCGCGGCAGAATGATGGAGTCGCGCATAAAGTTCGAGTGCGGCAATTGGATTGGAACGAGGCAGAGTGCATGCGCCGTGCCTCTTATGGTGCTGCCTTCAGAGGTGGCGGAAGAGACAGCGACGGCAGCAGCGATGCCCTCGACGGCATCGGCCATGAGGGTTGGCGTGGGGCCGCCTCACCAAGTGTATCGGGCTTTGACCTTGTGCTGGCGGCTGATGTCGTGTACGACCCATCGGCGCTGCCTGCCCTCGTGGCAACCATCGCCGCAGCAATGGCACCTAGCAATGTGTCCCCAGGTGCACGTCGATGCAGGGCCCTCGTAGCTTCTGAGCGCCGATCAGAGGAGACGTGGACTACATTTGATACGCTGCTGCAGCGCCATCGTCTGCAGATTCGGGATCTCTCAGTCGAAGCCCGCGCTGCCTGTGCGGCCCAGTCGAACTTTTATTGCCCAAGCAGCACTCTCGAGAGGATGGTACTCATCGAGCTCATTGATGATTCTCTCGGCATGAGCTCGTCCGAGGACTCCGAGACCTGGGAATCGAGGCTTTGCCCGTTGGTGACAGATCTCAAGTGCAAGTCTCAGTACTGACTTCCGCAGTATCCGGATACAAGTGCTGGTGTTCATGTTTGTTTGTAGTCATAGTCAAGTTTACATAATACAGAAAAACCGAACCGACGCCGGAACAACAAACAACCCGCCCTATACCCGCGGCGTACATCCGGCAATCAGTGCTCCGCGTCCCTGAAGTTGTGACCGGAACTTTCAAGTTCTTCTATTCATAATGAATGCATGCTGAAACAGACTGAAATCATGGTCATTTTGCGACCCTGGAGCGGGCGACGGCGACGACGGGCACGTCCAATAAAATGCAGCGAGTACGGCAGTCGGTCTGCTTGTTGTCGGTCCTGCTCCTTGGCTTGCAGATAGCTCTGCTGGGATCGAGGGGACGCGTCGTTCAAATCGGTGCATCGATGCATGCCGAACCTGAGACCGTCGTCGGAGCCTCTCCAGCAACGCAGTCCATGATTGAGGCGCTGTTGCGGAACATGCGCGGTGTCAGCGTCGATGATGGCGGCAGCAGCATTGATTCCAGTGGTAACGCGTCCACGAACAAGCAGTGCGCAGAGGAGCAGGGTGAGCTGCCGCGAAACCGCATTCTGATCGTCCACGAGCAGCACCTTCAGTCAATGGGTTGTGACGTGCGTCTGCTAAGGTTTGTCAAGGATCTGCTCTACCTCAATCAGGAAGTGTCGATGCTCTTCCGCTGCTCGACGCCCGCGAAGATGCGTCAACCCAAGTCGAAGATGCTCGCCAGCATCCTGCGCATTGACAACTATGAGGAGGCACAGCTGCGCAAGGGCCTGCGCCATCCGCCCGGCATCTACGAATGGACGTCCGCCGAACGCTTCGCGCAGCTGATAAGCATGGGCTACTTCAACGTCGTCATCATCTTCCTTTGGTTTTGGTACGACCCACAGCCATCCGCGGCGGAGCTCATGCTGCCGCTGCTGCGTGCGCACGCGCCGCCGGACAAGCAGCCCTTCGTTGCGCTGCTCTCGGACGACGCGCACTCGATTCGGTGCGCGAGCCTCTCGCGAGCCCGACGCCCGTGCCATCTTTGCTCCCGCTCGCTCACGCGTCACCCACCGCACGTTCGTGTCTGTGCGTGCGTAGCTCGACGCGTCTAGGCGAGGTCGAGATTCATTTGTCCACGCGCAGCGGGTACAACGAGCGCGCGCGCAACTACTGGTATCGACAGAAGCACATGTACCGGCTGGCGGATATGGTGATGCACATTTCGCCCATGGACCAGGTGGCCGAGAAGGAATCGTACCCGTTCGTCAAGTACTATAAGCTGCTGCGCATGCCCATTCGGACCTTCCGCATCCTCGGCAAAGGCCAGGTGGTTGGCCTGGACCGCTCTTTCCTGCGCACCGCCAACATCGGCTTCATTGGTAACGGTATGACGCCAACCAACCACCTGGGGATTCAGTGGTTCCTTGAGCACTGCTGGGAGGATGTGCAGCGCCAGCTGCCCGGCGTACGCATGCGACTGATCGGCCGGCCGCCAGGCGAACGTGTCGTGCGCGGCAAGCCCGTGCAGTGCGTGCAGACCGAGGACGCGCACTGCGGCTGGGCATGGGGAACGCCGTACGCGGGCGCCGAGAAGGAGAACGGCATCGACGAGCTCGGCTACCTAAGCGCCGAGGAGCTGCTCGTCGAGGTGCTTTCGTGGCGGCTGATGATCGTACCCGTTCTCCGCACGACCGGTGTGAACACCAAGATCCTTGTGGCGCTCGAGCTGGGCGTGCCGCTCGTGATCACGCCCGTGGCTGCCTCACCCTTCGACCTACCCGACAACGAGACCATCGTCGCCTTCGCGGATCAGGCGCTGAACTTCGTGCAACAGACAGTCTCCGTGTATACCGTCTCGTGGCTGTGGACGCAGCTCTCGCGGGGCTCTCGCCAGCACTGGGAGTCGCTCGCCACGCACGACCCCGCGCGAAATGACGTGCGCATGATGCTTTCGACGATCTGCCTGGATACGACGGAGCACCACTACTTGAGGCGCTGGACGCCGCCCACGATCCCGCTCGAGCCGCCTGAGCCAATGGCCCAGCTGCCCTCGGCGAGCACGCCGCGTCGCAAGCTCAGCCCTTGCTTCAATGGCGGTAACTGGAGCACCTCGAGCGCGTCGCCCTTGCTCCTCGTGGGCTCCCACGCGATGAGTGAGGTGTTCCCACGCTTCGACGAGCTTGTGCGGCTTGTGTGGGAGGGCATCGCGTTGCACTGCGACCTGAGGCTCGTTGTGCGCCAACCCGCCGAGCCGTACTTGCTCGATGGCGTCGATGTGTTTCTCGATGGGCACTGGGCCCTACCCCTCTCGACACTCGACGGGCTGCCGCATCGGCTCGTCTTCTACCACTGGGATCTGGGCAAGATGGGGACCAACTTCCATTCGAATGAGAACATGCTCGAGGTCGTCGGCGCGGCAGAAATTTTTGTGGCGCAGGCGGCGCGGCGTCCGTGGGCGGCGCTTAAGGTGCTCGTCAACCAGGAGATGCGCTCAAGCGGGGGCTTCTTGTTCAACTGGCGCAAAGCGCTGACGCATCTCGGCTTCTCCAAGCCGGCGATGAATAAGATCATCCCGAACATAGTCAGCAGATTCGAGACGAACTTCACGCAGTCCCTGCTGGCGCATATGCTCGCGTCGCACTCGGGCTGACGTCGGTGCAGCACGGATGAGACGCGCCCTGGCCCATGGCCCATGCCACCTTGCCACCGGGCACCGCCCACCGCATGGCGGGGCGTGGGGGGGCGAGAGTGCGAGAGAGCACCCCGCCACCGGCCAGACAATAACCCGCGCGACCGGCCGACGGCGGCGCGAGCGCCCCGGTGGCCGGTGCCCGGATCTAGAGGCCTCTCTATTCGTATATATGAATCTCTCCCCTCTCCTCAATGTCCACAGTCACACGACGGTGTCTAACGGTGTTGGTGTGGAACGTCGACGGTGTGCGTACGGTATCTGCCCAACGGAACACACAAAGTACCGATCACTGTTCCGAGATCGTCACACGAGTCATACTGGCACCGGCCACAAGAAGCCTCCTGCTTCCGCTTCCTGTCGCCACTCCCTCCAGGCACATCCCGTGGGCGGCTGCACGCGCGCACGCTTCCTAACCTTTGACGAGGAGTTCCGACACTGAGCTCGCCGAGTGCGCAGCTGCCGCATCGAAGGCAGATTGCGCCTTTTCTGCCAGCATGAAGCCCTTGCCTTTCTTGGCGTTCAGCCTCTCGAGGTTCTCAGGTGAGCGGTTGAGGACTTCGAGCAGCTCCTCGTCGGTGATGACCTTACCCTTGCCGAGTGCCGACTTGCTCGGATCGAATGCGAGCAGGTCCTTAAGCTCATTCTCGACGAGCTTGGCATCCTTGTCGGTCTTTTCGCCGATGTCCTTGAACTTGCCCTTGGAGACGACGAGCTGCTCGAGCTTGAGCTTCTGCTTGGCGGCCTGCAGCACCTTCTCTTCGACAGTCGCCGCCGTCACGAGCCGGTAAACCATCACCGTCTTCTTCTGGCCGATGCGGTGGCAGCGGTCCTGCGCCTGCAGGTCCATGTGCGGATTCCAGTCGGAGTCGAAGATGATGACCGTATCGGCGCGTGTGAGGTTGACATCCAGGCCGCCAGCCCGTGTCGAGAGCAGAAACACGTCAGTACCCTCCTCCGACTCTTGGAAGGTCTTCATGCTCTGCATGCGGTCCTCCGCGGAGACGGTGCCGTCGAGCCGGCAGTAACTGTATTTGCGCCACTCGAGGTAGTCTTGCAGAATGTCGAGCATGCGCGTCATCTGCGAAAAGATGAACACCCTGTGGTCGCCCTGCTTGCGAATGAGCTCAGTCAGGATTCGGTCAAGCAGTTGCATCTTGCCGGACGCTTCCACGAGGATGTCGTCCACAGCCTCGTTGCCCGCGGCGTCCACCGGCCACTCGAAAAGGTATGGGTGATTGCAGCACTTGCGCAGCTGCATTAGGATATTCTGCAGGCGCTGCGGCTTGCCTGCGCTGTCGGCGATCTGCCGCTTGAGCAGCTCAGCATACATCTCGCTCTGCCATTCGGTCATCCACGCGAACAGGATGAACTCGTACTTCTTGGGCACCTCGAGCTCGACGTCAGCCTTGAGGCGGCGCAGCAGGAAGGGGCGCAGGATCTGGTGCAGCTTGGAGACGACGCCCGCCTGCATCTCACCCTTGAAGACTCTCTCGTCGTTGTCCTCGCGCGAAAAGTCGAAGTCGAACCACGCCTGAAACGAGTCAAGGTCGTCGAAGATGTCGGGCAGCAGGAAGTTGAGCAGCGACCACAGCTCGGTCAGATTGTTTTGCAGCGGCGTGCCCGTGAGGAGTAGTCGATTGCACCCCGCACCGCAGATCGACTTGAGCTCGCGGATCAGCCTGCAGTTCATGTTCTTCAGACGGTGGCCCTCGTCAATGATCGCAAACTTCCACTGGATCTTCTTGAGCTCCTTCACGTCGCGGATGACGATCTCGTACGACGTGATCATCACGGGAAAATGCTTTTCCGCCTTGCCGCGGAAGTGCGAGCCCAGTATCTCCTTGCGCGTCTCCTTGCTCCCATGGTAGATGATCGACTCGAAGCCCGGCGCCCACTTTTTGAACTCGTTGTGCCAGTTATGCACCGTCGAGAGCGGCCCGACGACCATGAAGGGCCCGCTCACGCCTTGCTGGTTGAGGTGAGCGAGCATCGCAATGGACTGCACGGTCTTGCCCAGTCCCATTTCGTCACCAAGGATGCCGTTAAGGCCATTCTCGTAGAGGCCAACGAGCCAGTGCACGCCCACCAGCTGGTAGGGACGCATGGTGCCCTTGATCATCTTGGGCTGCTTGAGGCTTGGGCCGGTGACAGAGCCATCCTTCACATCGACGACGCCCTCACCCTCCTTCTTGATCTTGTTGGCGAGGAAATCCGAGTAGGCGATCGACTTCTCGAGCAGCTTGTCGAGGCGCGCAACCTTATCTTTAGTGCTCAGGCCCTTGAGGCTGTCCAGATCCTTGGCCTTTTCCTTCTCGGCCTGGGCCTCGGTCTCCTTGGCGAGCCGTGCCTCCTCGGCGAGGATGTCATCGCTCAGCAAGGGCACGTCCTCGCACATCTCCTCGCCGAGCTGCTGTGCGTGAGTGGCATCGGGCGGGAAACGGTCATTGCGATCGCACGGGAAAATGTGCATCGGGCACAAGGGAAACGCACCTCGGTGAGCTTATCGACACTGCTGCTGCTCGCGCCGCCGCCGCTGCCGGGATCGGAGCCCTCCGGCGCTGCGGCCGTGCGCGCGCGCTTTGCTGATGGCGCGCTCTCGTCCATCTTTCGCGGTCTCTGTTGCTACTGTTGGAAAGCCGCCGCCGCCGCACGCGTGGCGGACCGACTAACAAGTGACACGAAGTGGCGCCAAGATGCGTACTCCCAGCCCCTTGCGTATTCATAGACCCTTCCTGGATTTGATCTTTCATGACGTGTGAAACAACCTGTTAGGGGAGCTTCGGGGTCTCGAATTCGCTCTCCTTACGCACATCCTCGGCCCCTCTGCGAGAGCTTTTACCTTTTTCGCGAGTAATTGTCTCTCAGTCTCACCTGCGAGGTGCGAGGCGTCAAGGCGTGAACTAACTTCTTTCAAGTATTGTGAGCTCAAAGAAGTTGCTAGGCGGTTGCTAGCAGCCACGCTACGCATCATCCATCAACATGTCTACTCGGCTCGTGTGTCGCTAACGGCTGACACGCGCATGGACGTATGCCTCATGGACCCGCGATCATGGCATGGACCCGCGTTGCGCGAGAGAGAGGCGAGAGCGAGACTCTTGAGACACGCGGGTTTAGAGTCATGCATGCCTTCAAGCCACGATGCTCATAAAGAGCTCAATGCAGCAGCGGCAGTGTCGCATCGATCGACGATGGTCGACGACGGTGGCGGAGGCATAGGTGCCGGCCCATCGGATGTGGCAACAGCCAGCGCGGCCGTTGAGTCCATAAGCTGCTCGACCACATCCGCCTCCTCGTCGTCCTCGTCGCTCAGCGCGCCAGCCGCGGATTCGCCGCTGTCGCTGTCGTCACAAGGCGTGCCGAATGCCTGAGCGGCAGCTGCGGCATCAGCTGCCGATCCTCCAGCCACCAATACGGCTTTCGCCGCGCTCTTGGCTAACCTTAATCGCCGTGCAGCATCGCGTGCCATGTAGCTCTTCTCGATGCGGCCTCTCGCGCTGCTCGGACGAGCGCTCGATGATGGCCGACCTCTCGCGCTGCTCGGCCGAGGCATCTCGCTTCGAAGCGCTCAGCGCGCCTGCAAGGACGGGTGCGCGTGAACACGCGATTGCAAGTTCATCAAAAAGTGATCACGGTCGTGCCCACGCACCCGACAAAATGTGTTTCCGTTACATGTTCGACGTGACGAAAGGATGGGGTTCCCTAGTATGTGCTATCGCCGTACTCTGTGACGCTCGAAGCCGGCTCTGCCCTGCACAACGCGTACGCAACGCGGCTCGTGTCTTGGACGCATGTTCGAAAGCATGCATTTCTTCGGCGCGACAGATTCGGATATAATTTGAACGACGCTTCGCTTCGTCGACGTTCTTTAGGATTCCAGGGGTCGTTCACTTCGGTTGCGCGGACGTCTGCGCGGCGAACTTTTCTGCCTATAGATGGCGCGCGCACACTCAGCAGCCGTCGGCAAGCCCAACATTGTAACCTTTCTCATCGACGACATGGACCTTGAGCGCATCCCTTACTACCCACGCCTCGACGCTGGAGCTGCAGAGCAGCTTCGTATGCACCTGAAAAGTGGCGGCTGCCGCATGGGAGCAAACTGCACGTATTCGGGGCCACACATTAATGAGATCGGTGCCCGCGGTGTGCGGTTTCTCGGGGCCCATGTGCCAGTCTCCGTCTGCACACCCTCACGCTATTCATTGCTGACGGGCCGCTTACCGTCTTCATCCCCTTTCTACTCTGCCACCCTAAAGGGTCACGCCACGCTGCAGACAAGCGTTTCCTGGAACTCCTGGGTCGAGCAAGGGTCAACTGGGCTGCCATGCTGCGGGCCCGGCATCGCGCAGCCGTGCGCCTCGAGGCTGGTTGGTTGTGCCCGGAAGGCGAAGACACTGGGCTCCATGCTACAGGCTGCTCGCTACTTTACCGGGTTCGTTGGCAAGTGGCATCTCTCCCCAGTGCCCGCGGAGCTGACGTCATTCCACCGCGGTGACCATGGTAGATTGAGTGTGGATAACCTAGCCGAGTCGGCACCTCTCCAGGCTGCGTTCGAGGCCGCTCGCGAGGAACACCTCACTCCTCTCGTGCGCCGGACTGGCTTCAACTACAGCGGCGCGGTGAGCGTGGGCAATGTAGTCGACCTGAGTGGCCTCGGTGTTGGCGTGCACAACCTCGACTGGGAGGCCGAGGCAGCGCTCCGTTTCCTCGAGATGGCACACGAGCACGTCGCCGCCGAGCGCGCTGTGGGCTACTTCTTGCACGTGTGCACGACGCTCACCCACTCGCCGGGCCCCAACAATGGCCTCTGCGCGGATCCGAGGCTTTCAGAAGGCGGGTTGCTGGCGACAAGCCCGATCGGGCTACCGTCACGCGCCTCGGTGCTTGATCGCACTGGCGGCCACCGCTGCGTCAACCCGGAGTACGATGCGTCGCATACGCTTTGGGTAGACGACGCCATAGGCGCCTTGCTGGCCAAGCTGCGAGCCTTGGGCGACGAGCCTAACACTCTATTCGTCGTGCTCGCCGATCACCAGCGAGTGGGCAAGGGCACTCTGTACCACGGCATCCGCACGCCGATGGTGTTGCAGTGGCCCGTCCGTATCCCGGGGGGGCAGACTTGGCCAGCGCACGCGATGGTCTCGTCATTGGACCTTGTGCCCACTGCTCTGGACGCAGCCGGGCTACTCCCGCCACGCGCAGACGATGCTCACGAAGCTGACGATCGACCCCTGCCCATCAACGCCGGCGCTGTGTTGGACGGCCGATCCCTCCTGCCTCTTCTGACTGGCTTTGAGGCCCGTCAGGCCGCTGCCGCGAGCAGCTCGTCGCCTGATCATGTGGTTGGTCAGATGCCGAGATGGTGGCGAGAGTCGCTCTGGGCGGAGCTCGGGGTGGCTGGCACCGTCAAACATCGTAGCGGATGGCAGCTCGTGGCGCTCCATTTCCCTGACAGCATGCAGCTCAGAACACCCACTGGCACGACGGGCACTGCCCAGGAGCTCGTTGCGTGCGAGTACGAGCGCCTGAGAACAGGGGCGACGTGGGGCGAGTTCACGCACACACGCCACTGCGTGTGGCGCGAGTCAAACGCGACCCTGACGACTGATCTTGAGGGAGTGGCGATCAATCGATTTGAGTCTGACGAGCGATATCAAAACTACCACGAAGCCGAACAGCTGCTCCATACATATACTGACCTTTCGATGCAACACGATCTCAAGACGCGATGTCCGCGGCAGTTGCTGTGCCTTCAGCTACTTGTGCGCGCGTACGCAAACGCTCGAGTTCACTTTGATGGGGACGCCACGCCCTTCGGCGAGTACACTGCAGATGCATCCGCGTGGGCTGCATTTTCATCCGGCACGTGCAGCCCAGGTGTGCTCGCACTGCCCCCCGAGCGCTGCAACGAGGGACTTGCTCCTGAACGTTCGGCCATGAGTTGCTCAGAGCTTCGAGCGCGACTCGCCCCGACCTCGGCGGAGACTGCTGTGGAGAGGGCAGAGGAGGACGAGTGGCAAATGGAGCCGCAGACGCGCCCATCGTGTGCATTGAGCAATGAGGACTGCCTGCTCAGCGGGTGCTGCATGCAGGCGAATGAGAGGTGCTACCTCACTTTATTCGGCACCACGCGCTGCAAATCTTCGTGCCATCAGACGGACACCTGGAGTTGCGAGATTCACGTTGTCCTCTCTCCACCCCCACTCCGCCCGCCCTCGCCACCGAGTGCTTTAGGCGCGGGCGTCCACCGCATCTGGCAGTCGCGTTCGGTAAATGGCGTCTGCGCAGAGTCGAGCAGACTCGACTCTAGCACATCCTACAGCTGTTCAGGCAACCGACTGCATCGAAGCGCGCGCCACTTTTGCCGCCAGCAGGGTGCGCGGCTGTGCACCGTCGGCGAGCTTCGTGCAGACGTCGCAAAAGCGACTGGCTGTAATCTCGACGATGCCCTGGTCTGGTCGAACGACTTTTGTGGAATGGGCGACGACTCCTTTTGGGCGGTCGCGGGCTCGTTCGAGGCAGGCTTCAATGAGCAGTGCTTGCATGGGGAGACACCACTCCCCGTGCGTCTACTGGGACGTGCACAAGCCCCTCCTTGCCCCGCCTGAGCATGCATTTTCCCCACTTTCCCTGTGCCAGGTACGTTGTTGCGCTGACGAACAATCTCCGCCGGGACCCCCGCCAGTTGCATCTTGGCTGCCGCCACCTCCTCGTCCGCAACCTCCAGTGCCTCAAACTCCAGTGGTTCCATGCTCCGCCAGCTACACTGAGAATTGCTTCCACAGCGATTGCTGCGTCAGCCCAGGAGACAGATGCTTCAAGAGAGACGCACACTCGCAGGTGCGCCACGGCAGGTCGACGCGTCTGGTCCGACTCGAGTCTGACCTGCAACGTGTTCGACTCTTGCTTCTGTGAGGGTATGCAGTACGCACAATGTCGCCCATCATGTCCGAGCGATCCATCATGGTCGTGTGTAGAGCTCTCTCGCCCCAGCCCCGCCCCAAGGGCGTCGCCACTACAATTGCCGCCGCTGCCATCGTCTCCGTCACCACTGCCACCCTCAACAACAGCGCTGCCACATGCGGAAGGGCAAGGTGCAGAAAGGCATCAAGGCTACCTGCTTCTCGGTGTGGTTGGAATTCTGGCAGCATGCCTCACAGCAACTGTGTCGGGCCGACGCTCAAGGAGGTCGATCAACGCTGCGATTTTGGCGAGGGCAAGAGTCGATGACCATGTGGTTGAAATGAAACTTCCCCCAGCTGCGGCTCTCCTCGGCGATGGGTTGGCAGCTGCTCTCGAGGCAGACGCCCAGCGTCAAGATCGAAACTGCCAGGTGGATGCTTGGACGCATGGTGCGGTCGGAGCTGGCAGAAAGGACTAAGAAAGGACGTTGCTACTTGTACGCCGTGGCCGTAGATCGATATTGATGAGAGCCTCCCCGTCCGACTCGTTCTCGAGACAAAGGCGAGGCCGCAACGTCCAACGAGAGTTTTCAGCTGTGCCGTAGTGCCGCGAGATCGCCGTGTTCGGCAGGCGTTCGGCAGGCGTTCGGCAGGCATTCGGCTATGAAATCGTCACATGTCAGCGTACACGACCCGGGGATGGTACGCCTCGGGTCCACTCGTGATTGACCTACCCGGTCCGGGACCGGAATCCCTGCGCTTTTATCATGGGCAGGGCGGTTGGTTCCCCAGTACGTGGGGCCGGGGGCTTCGCCCCTGCCCGTCACATGAGGCGGTAGATTTTCGGTGTGGCACCGTGGGTACGTGAGGTCCCCCGCTGATTTTCCGTGGGTAGGTGAGACGGTCCCCCGCTTGCGCTTCGGAAGACGTGGAACCCACCAGCCCGGCGCGGCGGCCTGCCGGTAGAGTAGCCTAACGTTAGATTTGAGTTCTAACGTTAAGGAAGCGTTAATTTTTTTCCTTAACGTTGTTTCATGTTAATGTTAATGATGAAAGGCTTGTTGTTGTTAAACGTTAATAACACTGTTTT
>Ga0210246_100149_pt1 | contig 58956 bp, 43 predicted proteins | sample ChrtobMetaP3_8mM_FD_155469 | JGI IMG/M metagenome (GOLD analysis project Ga0210246, IMG submission 155469) | Chrysochromulina tobin associated microbial communities from unialgal haptophyte culture, Seattle, Washington, United States - P3_8mM | ecosystem: Host-associated > Algae > Haptophytes >...
GCTGGCAGCAGTAGCAGCACGCGAGCTGGCGGTGCTGGCGGCGGAGGAGGCGCGAGCAGCACTCACAGCCCAGGAGGCGGCCGCTGAAGCGCGAGCAGCGACGGCAGCAGCCGAGCAGGCGGAGCTGCGGGCGGCGATGAAGGAGGCCACAGAGAAAGGGAAGGAGGCGGAGGCGAGGGCCGCGACGACGTTGGCCGAGGCCGACAAGGTGGAGAGAGCATTGGCTGGGGCGCAGGCCGCGCTTGCAGAGCAGAAGGCGGCGGTGGAGGAGGCGCTGGCGGCGCGGAGAGCAGCGGAGGAAGAGGCTCGGACTGCGCAGAGGGCGGCGGCGGAGGCGGCTGAGGAGGCGCGGTCAGCAGTAGCAGCACGCGAGCTGGCGGTGCTGGCGGCGGAGGAGGCGCGAGCATCACTCACAGCCCAACAGGTGGCCGCCGAGGCACGAGCAGCGACGGCAGCAGCCGAGCAGGCGGAGCTGCGGGCGGCGATGCAGGAGGCCACAGAGAAAAGAATGGAGGCGGAGGCGGGGTCCGCGACGACTTTGGCCGAGGCCGACAAGGTGGAGAGAGCAATGGCCGGGGCGCAAGCCGCGCTTGCAGAGCAGAAGGCGGCGGCGGAGGAGGCGCTGGCGGCGCGGAGAGCAGCGGAGGAAGAGGCTCGGACTGCGCAGAGGGCGGCGGCGGAGGCGGCTGAGGAGGCGCGGGCAGCAGTAGCAGCACGCGAGCTGGCGGTGCTGGCGGCGGAGGAGGCGCGAGCAGCACTCACAGCCCAGCAGGCGGCCGCTGAAGCGCGAGCAGCAACGGCAGCAGCCGAGCAGGCGGAGCTGCGGGCGGCGATGCAGGAGGCCACAGAGAAAGGGAAGGAGGCGGAGGCGAGGGCCGCGACGACGTTGGCCGAGGCCGACAAGGTAGAGAGAGCAATGGCTGGGGCGCAGGCCGCGCTTGCAGAGCAGAAGGCGGCGGTGGAGGAGGCGCTGGCGGCGCGGAGAGCAGCGGAGGAAGAGGCTCGGACTGCGCAGAGGGCGGCGGCGGAGGCGGCTGAGGAGGCGCGGTCAGCAGTAGCAGCACGCGAGCTGGCGGTGCTGGCGGCGGAGGAGGCGCGAGCAGCACTCACAGCCCAGGAGGCGGCCGCTGAAGCGCGAGCAGCGACGGCAGCAGCCGAGCAGGCGGAGCTGCGGGCGGCGATGAAGGAGGCCACAGAGAAAGGGAAGGAGGCGGAGGCGAGGGCCGCGACGACGTTGGCCGAGGCCGACAAGGTGGAGAGAGCATTGGCTGGGGCGCAGGCCGCGCTTGCAGAGCAGAAGGCGGCGGTGGAGGAGGCGCTGGCGGCGCGGAGAGCAGCGGAGGAAGAGGCTCGGACTGCGCAGAGGGCGGCGGCGGAGGCGGCTGAGGAGGCGCTGGCAGCAGTAGCAGCACGCGAGCTGGCGGTGCTGGCGGCGGAGGAGGCGCGAGCAGCACTCACAGCCCAGGAGGCGGCCGCTGAAGCGCGAGCAGCGACGGCAGCAGCCGAGCAGGCGGAGCTGTGGGCGGCGCTGCAGGAGGCCACAGAGAAAGGGGAGGCAGCCTTCGAAATTCTTCTGCTTGAGGAGCAGCTTGCCGCAACGGAAGAAGCGCTGAGGCAGACGCGCGCTGATGTGGCAGTTGCCGACGCCGACATCGTGTTCTTGAAGGACTCACTCGCCGAGGCCAGACAAGCCGTCGAGGCGGCGCATGCTGCGAAGGCTTCGCAAGCGGCACAGGTGACGGAGGCGCGAGGCAAGGTAATGGCCCTTGAGATGGTCTTGGAAATGGCACGCGCGGGGGCAACTGCGGCGACCGAGGCTGCCGTGGCCGAGGCGGTGGCGGCGGCGCGTGCGGAGATTGCAACCCAGGCCGCTGCTGAGCTCTCGGCCGTCTCTGCTCGAGATGAGGCATTCGCAGCTGCGGAGCAACAGATCTCTTGTCTTCAGGCACAAGTGGAGCGGCTCGAGAATGAGCTCAAGGGAGCTAGGACCACGTTTGCCAAGGTGGAGGTTGCGCGGGAAGTGGAGCGAGCGGCGACGTCCTTCATGGCGGAGTCGGGCAGCACGAGCGTCAGCAGCAAGGCGGCGATGCGCGAGCTCGAGATGTTCCTCCACGAGCCACAGGCGGCGTTCCGGGAGGCGTCTGCGGCGGCGGAGGCAGACGCGGCGCAGGCGTTGCAGGCGGCCGAGGCTCGTGCTGCTGTGTTGCAGCTCCAGGTCGAGGCGGCCGAGGCGACGTTAGCAACGGCTGCAGAGGATGCAGCGGAGGCCCAGGCACAGGCAATCGAAGCAGCTGTCGAGGCGGCGTTGGAGGAGGCGGCAGAGGAGGCAGCGGAGGCCCAGGCACAGGCAATCGAAGCAGCTGTCGAGGCGGCGTTGGAGGAGGCGGCAGAGCAGACAGCTGCGGCGACCGAGGCGGCCGTGGCGGAGGCCGTGGCGGCGGCGTTGGAAGAGGCGGCTGTGGAGGCAGCTGCGGCGACCGAGGTGGCTGTTGCGGAAGCAGTGGCGGCAGCGCGCGCGGAGGTCGACGCCGCAGCGCAGGCTGCAGTGTGGTCGGTGCGGGCCCACTCAGAAGCCGATCCGACGCCCCCCCCCGATCGATCGGACACCGTTCCATCATCCGGCGCGGTGCCCGTGACTGCCGCGCCCATCGCCCCTGTGATTGCCACCCAACTGTCGGACGAGGCGCGGGCGATCTCAGCCGCCAAGATCGCGAACTCGGTCGCTGAGCAGCAGGCTCATGAGCTTGCGTTGAGTGCCATGATGGAGCTCGTTCGGTCGCAACGTGCGATCGATCGGCAAAGGCTGCATCAGCTCGTGGCGCTCGTCAAACAGTTCGTTGAGCAGCCACCTCCTCTTCCGCCATCTGATGAGCCGTCGCCTGCGCCGCCGCCATGGATTGCATTTGGTTCCTCGAGCGACTTCGACACGGCGTCTTCACGCCGCCCGGAGCGGTCCGACTCTCTTGAATCGATGGGCGACCCTTTCAGTGCGTTGGGCGAGGAAGAAGGCGTGGGGGACGCCGACGAGGGGGGTAGTGTGGAGGCCGGCTCGGACGGCGAGTCAACGCCGCGATGGCTTCGGTCGGCATGGGACGCTGTGGGGACTCCGGGTCCTGTGGGGACTCCGGGTCCTGTGGGGACTCCGGGTCCTGTGGGGACTCCGGGTCCTGTGGGGACTCCGGGTCCTGTGGGGACTCCGGGTCCGGCCACCGACGAGTGGCCAACGTCTCCCTTCTCGGAGACCGCTAGAAGGATTGGGTTGCGCCCACCCATCGCGGCCCAACTGCGCGCGGCGCACTACCAGAGCCGCTCCAAGCTCGCCGAGGAGGCAAAGCGCGAGGCCATCGAGGCGCTCGCTGCCCAGAGGGCGGGGGCGACGGAGATGGAGGCGTTCATGACGCAGGCCCTTCACGAGACCATCCTGAAAAATAAGGAGCTCGTCGAGAGCGGAGGACGGAGAGAGGAGGCGACGGTTGCGGAGGAGCAGCTCAGGCAAGAGCTGCGCGAGCGAGATGCGCAGCTCGCGACGAAGCAGCAGCATGTCAACGATCTCAAGCTCGAGGTGCAGACGCTTGAGATGGCGCTCGACGAGCAGCAGGCGGTCTTTAAGCAGGCGATGGAAGCGGCGGGGGTAGAGAAGGTGGACGCGGTGCTGGAAGCCCAGGCGCGGGGTGCCACCACCGCGGCAAGCGACGCTCCCGAGGTCGCCGCAACCTCTTCTGCCGCTAGGGCGCTCACCTTTGGGCAGGCCTGTGGCCTCTGGGGTCTGCAGCGCCTTGACTTTGAAACGGTGGAGCTGATCTCCAAAGACCCTGGCTGGAGGCCTGTGGAAGTGAGGACACGAGTTCCTCGAAACGGACATGGGCTCGGGCTTGGCCTCCGAGAGGTCACGTCCGACAGCCATGCTGGAATCGTCCTCGTCGAGAACGTGATCGCCGGCAGCAACGCCGCCTTGGCGACACCAGCAATCTGCCCAGGCGACACCATCGTCGCCGCGGCCAGCCTCGGCGGCGTGCGGATCTCAGTGGAGGCTCTACCATACGACCAGACGGTCGCGCTGCTCGGCAGCCTAGACCCTCAAACGCCCATCGAGCTCAGTCTGCGCCGTCTCGAGCGGCTGGCGCGCGAGGATCTCATCGTGCAGGTGCGCGAGCTCACGGCCAAATCCGAGGATCTCCTCGAGCAGGTCCATAGTCTGATCCTCGAGAAGGTGGCCACGCAGGAGAAGCTTGCCTTCATTGACGCGCAGCAAGGCAATAAGAAAGGCGTTCCAAGCACACCGAGCAGCGCGACCAAGTCACGAGGTAGATTCAGCATGGGCGCTACGCCGAAGAATACGCCGAAGAAGTAAGTAGAGGAAGGGTTTTTGGAATATGGCTCCTGTTACATAATCTCCACAAGATAGTGTCGCGTACATACGAGAGCGGAGATAAAATGGGGATGTCGGATGATGCGCGGTGGCGGGCGACTTGTGTACATGCTTGTGTATCCGACTGTACTAAGGGACGGCCCACGCGCCTTTTATGTCCGGTCGATCTAACGTTCCGCGCTATTATATATAGTTACTACGGAGATTGCGTACCGTTCGCGTTCCCTCTGATTGATGTCAGTGATCGTGTCGCCCCCGCCGCGCACCTTGAGTGCATACTCCACGCCACCATTCTTAGCGCACATACGACGTACTGTAGCACATACGACGTCATGCCACATGCGGGATTCCACGCTACACGCGCAGCGGTTGTGCTCGGCGTACCGTACCGACCGCGCCCCCGGAGCGCGCAAATGTGCTACCATGCACTGTTGTACTGTTATGTCCTGTTGCAGCAACTAGCATCAGTTGCAGCAACTAGCATCAAGTTGGAGCTGACTCACTCAATCATGCCCGCAGCACTGCCCCCGACCTGCATCTCGAGCCCTTATGACGGAGTCGACTCCCCCAGTCATGCCCGCAGCACTGGAGCACTACCCCCGACCTGGGCTCATCTCGAGCCCTTGTGACCGCATGAACTGGCAATAGCTCCAGTCACTCTCTCACCAGACGCGCTCACGCAAAGTAGACCGTGTTGCAGATGTTAATGCCGAGCACGATGCTCTGTACAGACCCACCGGAGCCCCTGGAGCCGTGCGACGTCGTCGAGCCTACCTCAAACATGTTCTCCTCGCGGTAGCCGTCCTTGTAGTACTGCGCGAGGAAGGCGGCGCGATGCGCGTAGTACACAGGCGCCGGCCGGCTCACGACTTTGGTCGCGCGCGCATAGAGGTGGCATAGGTCGAAGGTGAGCTGTTGTAGCTCGGCAGGCGTGCCGAAATCGGCTTGGAGGATGTGGTAGTGCGTGGGGCGCGAGGTACCCTTCAGGCCCTTTTGGGAGACCATGTACCAGTCCATGCTGTGCACACAGGCGTGGGCACGCAGACATCTGGTGAGCGGCAGGCAGTGGGGAGTCATCGTCACCGAGGAGTCATCGCCACCGAGGTCGAGGGGGTAAGGGGACAGCCACACACCCGTCATTGCCGACGACGTCCGAGGTGACGATGGTTCCTGGGAGCAGCTGCGACCTATTCTGCTGTGCGAAGCGAGCGGCCGTGCGTTGCTGCACGACGATGAAGGTGAGTTCAGGCACGTAGTCTTTTCCCTCCTCCCGGCATGCTTCGAAGATGCGCCCAACCTCGACGCGCTTCACCGCCTCGAATTGGTTGTGCGCCACGCCGTCCCGATAGAAGAGGATACGCCGCGGATGGGTACCGTTCAAGCGGTGGAACGCGCGCAGGCACTCGCGCACTTTATCGACGAACCCCACGATCTCGTCTGATCTCTCACCGACCTCGGTACGCGACTTTTGCGAGCCGATGACCGTGTGGAACTTGGTGCACTCGATGTCCAGCGCCGCCACGAGCGCCGAATAGGACGGCTTGTTCGAGCCCGGCTGGGGGTGGTTGATGTCGAACCCCATGACCATTGTAGGCGCTGCACGCAAAATTCCGAGGCCATCAGGCGCCTTGCAGATGCAGTTAGCACCGCCAAGCTTGAGGTTGATCTTGAGCAGCACGCCTGCGTGGTACTGCGGGCTCGTCCCCAGCTTTGGGCCAGTCGCCTTGCCGACCTGCACGCACTGCGTGGGGATGCACCCGATGACATGGGACCAGCGTTTGATCGCCGGGTAGAGCTCCTTAGCATTCATCGCTTGTTTGTCGCCGATGAAGCAGATGACCAGACCGACGCGAGTACCTAGCCGGCGGATAGCCGTATCCAACGCCTTCTCGATCGCCTCGCCATGGCGGTGGGAAGAGAGGTCGACGATTGTGCCTTCCTGCCGGCCAATGTCCATGCCACGCGAGCGCGCGAATCCCATGAGCTTATCGATGAAGGTGTTCACGAGTCTATCGTCGGCACGCTCGAACTTGACAACGGCGAAGCCATCGACGCGCCCCGGCTGGTAGAAGCCCAGATCGCCGGAGCCTGCCCGTAGGTTCCACTCACCCTTGCCTGACATAACCTGCACATCTTGGAGCGGCGAGTTCCTCTGTCCCGACGCTTTGTATTGGAGGACGGGCGAGCGAAGGATGGTGGCCTCGGCTTCGATCAGCTGCTTGCCGAAGTCGATCTCGAATGCCATGGGTGTCGCGTTGGCCGCGACGTCCTGGAGCATGTCGCGGTGGACCCCCTCGATGAATTTGAAACGACTCTCGGGCCCGTCGGCCGTCGCCGTGATCATCTCCGCCTGGATCTCCGGCGTGACGGGCGCGGGCTGGCCTGTGATGATAGAGCAGAGCTCGAGGGGGATGCGGTTCTTGTGCGGGTCGTTGGCGGGGCCCACGCACACACAGGGCCACTGGGTGGGGCGCTTCAGCGGATGGTCGGGGTACTTGTCCGCGAAGTAGGCGGCCACGCTCATCTCCGTCTCCTTGCCGTCGGCGTCGGTGCAAGGGAACATCGAGCGGGAGCATGGCTCGATGTCGATGCCGCGTAGAATGAAGGATCGCCGGCAGTGGGTGGAGCTGATCTTGACCTTGAACTTTTTCTCGCGCAGCATTCTATCGAGCTTGGCGAAATCCTCCATCTGGAGCTGCTCAGGTTGCTTCCTCACTAGCTTGGACACGAAGTCGTCGAGTTTGAGGCCCGAAAGCATCACTCGCGCCGCCGCGTCGAGCTGCATCATCGGGCCCTTGGCTGTCATCACAATCGTCTGCCGTTTGCCTTTCCACAGCTCGAAAGTCTTGTTTTGCCCGATGGCCCGAATAGAGGCCCACGCGCGCTGGCTGCGAGCATCGAAGAGAGCCGTGCCCAGGGCCTTGAGCCCCACGCTCGTCGACGCATGCTTGAAGCACACGTCGAGGACAGCGAGGTGCTTACGGTCGTCTGCGCGAAGTCCAAAGTCCGTGCTCGCGAAGCGCTCGCCTGCCTGCAGGGTGGCCGCGAAGCTGAGCGTCACAGTGACCTGGCGCTTCGTGCCTGCGAAGGCCAAGCCCGTCAGCCTCTCTTCCCCGCCCTGCCACGTGGCCATGGTGCTCCCCATCGGCAGCGCGAGCGCAGTGGAAGAGTAGAGGATCTTGCTGCCATCGAAGCACCAGCCGGACGCATGCCCGCCGCCGAGCAGCTCCATGATGCCCAGGGCCTGGATCACCTCCTGGCGTCCCTCTTCGTTCTTCACGTCGGGCTCGAAGAAGACGTCGTACTGGGTCACCACCAAGGTCGGCCGCACGCCAAGAGGCACGAAGTTGGTCATCACACGCACCTTCTGCCCGGAGCCCGGTGCGCGCCCTGGGCCAGAGGATGACGAGGTCCCTGTTTGGCCAAATGGTTGCGACGCCATCCCCGTGAACGGAGGGTCCGGTCGCGGTCGCTGCGCCCCGCGCTCGCCCCCGTCGTTGTCGGCAAAGTTCCCCCCACGCTTGTGTCCCCCGAGCTGCTGCTCACTGGCAAAGCGCGGAGTCGGGCCGCTTGTGGTCTGCGGGATGTCTCGCTCCCGCCGTGGCTCATCGCGGTCCCGCCGTGGCACATCGCGCTCGACGTGCCGCGGCTCGTCGCGTCGCACATTTGTCTGCTGGTGGCCGCCCGAGCCGCGATCCTCGAGAAGGTGGTCCACCTTTCTGGTGACACGCCGCTGGATAGCACTCAGATCATCGGAGTTGAGGTGCGTGCGCCCGTCGTGATGCATATCGCGAAGTATCTGCGCGCGGCGCGAGGCATTGGAATGTTAATGATATGTGCAGTGCAAGTTGGTTTTTAGGGGGATCAGAATGCAAAGCTCACCGACTCGGCCACATCGTCCTCTATCCGTTCAGCTTCTTTTCGTGAGATGTTGTCTCGGTCTTTCAAGGGCTTCAGGATCTTGAAGATGGCATCCCGGACAAGATCATCCATGATCGCGCGCGGCTGGCCCCGCGCAAAAAGATAGCCCGGGACCTTGCGACCCTTGCGTCACGGGAACCTTTTTGAGAGAAATCTGCGAACACGGAGATTGTCGAGACATAAAGATCGCGCAATCTCGGTCGCACGGACGAATCTGAGCCCTCAAGGCTTTCATGACTTTTCATAAACAACGACAACCGTTCGTGACGCGAATTTAGTTTTTTGCGAACTTCTGCCCATGTCGTCGCTAGAGGGTGAGAAGCAGAGGAAGGATCTGACGGAGCACTTCTTTAAGCTGGATTCCGACGGCGATGGGCAGCTCAACTTTGACGAGTTCCGCAACGGACTTGGCACTCTCGGCCTGGACCAGAGCTTCGTCAGGATCCTATTCAACTCGTTTGACAAGGACGGCAGCGGAAAGATCGAGCGCAACGAATTCCTCGCGTCGATGGCCGTCATGCTGAATCCGGCCGATCGGGACGCGCAGATCCAGCTGGCCTTTGACGCATACGACACCAACAAGGACGGCAGGCTCGTCTTGCCGGAGGTTTACCACGTGATCAGCTCTTTGTTTGCGACCATGGAGAAGATGGGAATCAGGGACCACATGTCCGCCTCGGCCGAGGACACCGCCAGGGAGCTCTTCAGATGCATGGACATCGATAACAAGGGATATGTGACCAAGGAGGACTACGCTTACCTCGCGACGCACAACCCAGACATGCTCAAGAAGGTTGGGCTGGGCGGCGCTCCCGCGCTCTCGAAGCCGAGCGTAAAGGGCGGCGGAGCGCGATACGGCGTGCCACCGGCCAGGCCGACACTCGAGCGACGCGGCACGACGATCTCGTTTGGGCACAAGAATTGGGAGCTCGTCGTCCAAATGATGCTCGCCATCAGGCTCTCGGTGGGACGCGCGGCCAAGTTAAGTAGGGAGGAGGAAGCCGCTGCCGCCGCCGCCGCCGCCGCCGCTGCCGCCGCTGCGGCCACCGCCTCCGCCTCCCTTGGCAAGACGGCCACAAGCTCGCCCGATTGCAGCAGCAGCAGCTTCCCGCTCCGCGACGAGCACTACCGCGACGTGTGGCACAAGAAGGTCCCAGGGCATTCTCGCGGACAGGACACGACGGTGAACTTCAAGGACTACGCGCCGCTCGCCTTCCGACGGGTTCGTCAACTCTTCGGCATCTCCGACTCGGTCTACATGCTCTCCCTCGGGCCCGAGCAGATCCTCGGCGAGCTCCTCCTCGGCACGATCGGATCGCTGTCCGAGCTCTTCTCGGAGGGCAAGAGTGGATCCTTCTTCTACTTTTCGAATGATGGGCGGTACCTGATCAAGACGATTCCGCATCGCGAGCTGCGTTCGCTCATCCACATCCTGCCGCAGTATGTGGTGCACGTGGAGAGCCAGCCGCACACGCTACTGCCGCGATTCATGGGCGCCCACCGCCTCATGCTGCCGCATGGCCACAGCAAGAGGGTACGCAAGGTGCATTTCATCGTGATGACGAACGTCTTCAACACGTCGCGCGCGATCCACCATCGGTATGACCTTAAGGGCTCGACACAGGGCCGAACCACAGGGGAGAAGGTCCTCAAAAAGCACCCTGATATGGTGCGCAAGGATCTCGACGTATTGAAACCATTTCAGCTGAAGCCGGCCGCTAGGGACGCTCTCACCGCGCAGGTGTGTGCACCGATCTCCACTTTTTTGCATGCAAGTGCTCATCACAGCGCCCGCCCCTCCTTTGCAGGTGCGCAGCGACCTCAACTTCCTTCGCGCGGTCTACACGATGGACTACTCCATGCTGATCGGCGTGCATTTTCCCGCCCGCGAAGAAGGGACCAGCAGCAGCAGCAGCAGCAGCAAGGGCAGCAACGGTGGCGGCAGCAGCAGCAGCAGCAAGGGCAGCAACGGCGGCGGCGGCGGCAGCAGCGGCGGCGGCGGCGGCGGCGGCGGCAGCGGCAGCAGCGGCAAGGCGGGGCCCATCGCTCCTGATCAGGTGGGGATAGAGATGGTCTCCTGCGTCGCTGCAGGCGGGTTGTCAGGTGGGGCGTCGCGCGATTCATCACAGGGCTGCTTTGGTGAGCCGCCGGATTCCTACGACCAGTCTCTCACGCCAGCTGCAGCCGCCACTGGCAAGGGTGCGACCGCGTTGCGGATGGGCGGCGGCGGCAACACGAGTAGCAGCAGCAGAGGCAGCAGCCCCTCGCCCACGGCCCCAGCCTCGCCTGTGCTACCGCCTGTGAGCGACTCGCCGTTCAAGATCAGGCGGACAGGCGGGCAGACGATCGCGGGCAAGCAAGGGCCGCCATGGACGGACTTCGACGACGGCGCGATGGAGGCGCTGCTCGAGATGGCGCCGGACGCGGGAGTAGTCGACGGCCGGTTTGTGCCCGAGCCGGCCATCTACTTCATCGGCATTATCGACATCCTCACCGACTGGACATGCGCCAAGGCCTCGGAGAACTGGTTCAAGACGCTGCAGCATCCCCACACGCCCAGCGTCCACTCATGTGTCCCTCCGCGCCGGTACGCGGATCGGTTCGAGCGGGCCATGCGCAAGTGGTTTGCGTGAGCAGCGTGCCGTGGCCGTGGGTCGCGTGGCGGCTGTCCGTCCGGTGACCTCGCACCTTCGTCTGCCGACGGCCTCGCACCTCCGCCGACAGACGAAGGTGCGAGGTCGCGTCGACGGAGCGACGCGCGCGCAATCCCGTCGCACGGGTCCGCTCGCGCCGGGCGAGTCTCTCGAAAGAATACGGTCGAAAGATTCGATACGGGTATTCATAACTTTATAAGTGTTTTCAGAGGAGGTCAGCTCATGAGGAGCCACACGATGGGCCGACCGACGAAGGTCTCGAGGAGTACGAGGCCCAGAGCGTGCTGCACGCTGACGGAGACGAGCATTGCGAGGCCGACGAGCGCCGCCCTGCGGCGGCTGCCGGTCCATCGCCACGTGAGCACGACGAGGGCGAGGGCCAGGACCGTGTGCGAGTGGCAGAAGGCGAGCAGCACGATCGTCGAGTCGCTCGCATGCCAGGAGGAGCCCTCGCCATGGGCTAGAGGTGAAACCCATCGGGTCGCAGAGGCGTCAGCGCTGCTGCCATCCGGGGCGGCGCTTGGAGGCAGCCCGAGATGGCGTGATGACACGGACCCGAGAGGTGACGCGCTGCCGGTGCTGGCGACGGCGGAGGCTGCAGCGATGGCGGCGGCGGCGGGGGCGGCCGCAGCGCGACCCGCCTCGCAATACGAGCACTTACCCCAGTCGGGCGCGGGGATGAGCGACGCCGCGACCTCGCGCGAATGCATGCGTGCCCAGCGCATGTGCATCGCCCAAATAAAGGTGGAGCCTGTGGAGGTGAGCACCTCGAAGTGGCGCGTCACGTGGTACCAGCGGCGCGCGTATGTTGGCAGCTCGCGCAGCGCGAAGCTCAGAAAGGGGTGGCCTGGCGTGGCCGCTACGATCGCATTCGTCAAGCCGATGTTCGGCGTGTACGGCAGGAGTAACGTCTGACCTCGCAGCAGCTCGTCGACCGGCCGGACTGGATGCACGTCGAGGTCGGCATACAGGCCGCCGTACAGGTGGAGCACGGCGTATCGCGAGGCGTCCCAGCGCTGCGTCGGGTGCGGGTACGCGTCGTATGTGGGCAGCAGCCACGCATACTCGCGAGCGATCAGCTCACGCAGTGTCGCGTCCGTCCAGAGCACATACTGGTACTCGGGGGCCGGGTGGAGCGCGGCCCATGCGCCAGGAACGTCGGCCCATTTGGCAGGCAGGTCGGCGGTCTTGTACATCTGGTGGATGATCTTGGGAACCACGTGCGGCGAGCTTCCTGCAGCGACACTGTGTGGACGCGGCTCCCATCGCAGCGCATGCTCGCGAGCCGCGAGGACGCAGCACAGCAGCAAGTGCAGCACGAGCAGCATCGCGGCTGCCACCAAGGCACACGCGCGGATGCGGCGTCTCCCATGGAAGGACTGAGGCCATCGCGATCCACCATCTAGAGAAGCGCGCTGGTCCTTTGGACAATCGGCGTCACTCGGCTCTGACTGTGAGGGTGCGCGCTCCCCTCGCTTCCGGTGCGTGGTGGCACGCAGTGAGGCCGCGGTGTCAGCCTTGACATCCCGGTCCATTAGGAGAGAAAAGCGGCCTAGGGAATCCCGAATATTCGCCCGACAGCGACACAACTTTAACTCGGACATGACCACGGGGTGAACGCGAAGGCCGGCTGCAAAGCCTCCCTTCGCTCCTGACTTCACACGCACTTCATTTCGCACAGGAAAGTACAACTCGGCATATGGCAAACCCACCCGGAATCCTAGTCACTGGGACGTCATCCAACCATTTCTCGCAGCTGCACGGCCTCGTGGCTTCGGCACAGCGCCACCTACCTGATACGTGGCGCATCGTCGTCTACGACCTTCTTGGTGACCTCGCGCCAAAAGACAAGCGTAGACTTGCAGGCTGGTGCGGGGTCGAGTACCGTATCTTTGACGCACAGCGTGTGCACAACTCAACATGGTTTCCGCGGTACTTGACTCTCAGCGTGTGGAAGCCGTCCATAATTCGCGATTGCTTGCGTGAGCTTCCCGCTGGTGGCTTGGTGGTGTACGCGGACACGTCGATTCGCCTGCACGAGCCACTTGGGCCGGCGTTAATTTTTGCTGTGCAAGAGCATGGGTTCGTTGGACGTCAGACTGCATCGCCAATCGCCATGTACACGCACCCAGGAATGGCATTCGAGCTGGCCCGCGATCGAGCAGCACGCACAGGCGGTGATAGCGTCGTTGCCGCCGCGAACATAAGCGAGTACAGCACGGCACCGATGGTCTGTGGCTGTTTGTTGCTGTGGGCAAATACGCGCTTCGTGCTCGAGCAGCTGCTCGCGCCTTGGGAGTCTTGCACCAACCGCCGATCATGCATCTTGCCAGTGGGCGCTGATGGCCAAGACAACCACATCGGGCTCTCTACCAGGTGCAAACCAGGGCTCTCTGGCCACTGCCATCGTGGCGACCAATCCGCACTCTCCATCATTCTGTACGAAGCGTTTGACGTGCGGGCGCGAGGGGTAGCCGCCTACCTGCAGAATACGACCGTCGGCAAGGAAACGTGGCGAATGGGCAAGTCATGGCTGTACGGCACGCTGTTCACAACGGAGCGCGCCAGCAACTCGTACGTGGAACCGCTCGCGGCGCTCGGCCGTGGAGGTGCCAGAGTTTGCACACGCATGGGCGCAGGCGCACACACGATAAGACCATAGACAATATTGTTAGAAAATAAAAGAGGTATAGGGGTTCCCCCAGCTCACCATTTCTGACTGACTCACTCGATTGACCGGACCGACTACGTCGACTTGTGCGGTTTCTCAAGTATGCTATACGAGCGCGGGCCGGTGGGGCCCGTGACGCCACGGCGCGGCAGCCGGCTGGCCGCGTGGTGCCAAATTTGGGTATGCGAGCGCCCCTGGTGTGCTCTACTAGGACCGCTACGCTCGCAGTTGGACGTTTTTCATGCCGACAGATAGCCGGCTGCCCTCGGGGACCTGCACGATGTACCGGCCCTCGTCTCGGTCAACGCTGACCACGGTGCCCACCAGCCCGTTGTACGTGGCACCTTTGCCAACAAAGCTCACCAGCTTCACGCGCGCGCCCGGCGGCAGGATGATACTACTCATCAGCAGCGCGGCCATTCTGCCCATCACTCGCACCAGGTAGCGGCCGCTCGCGTCGTCGAAGCCTTCGATCCGGCCGCTCTGACCGTTGAGCTGCGGCTGGCTGCTGACGCCGGTCAATTCGACCTCTAGCCGCTGAAGCACGTTCTCACGTCGTACACTGAGGGTCTCGCCGACACGTTCGAGCTGAACGGTGTAGCGCTGCTGGCGCGCATCGAAGTGCACGACGCGTGCGCGCGCGCCGTTGAGCTGCGGCGCCGAGCGCAGAGACACGAGCACCACCGCACTCCCCGAGGGCACCACGTCAGCCTGCTGCTGCTGCTGCTGCTGCTGTCGTTGCTGGTATCGGCGTTGCTGCTCGGACATGCCGCCGAAGCCGCCAAAGGCGCCGCCTGGCATGCTACCCGCCCCGCCTGCCATGCCGCCACCAAAGAGTTGCGCAAGCATCTCCTCCAGGTTGATCTGCCCCGCCATGCCACCTCCACCACCACCAAAGGCACCGCCTGGCATGCCGCCAAAGGAGAAGCCGCCCATGCCGCCAGGGAAGCCACCCATGCCGCCCGGGAAGCCGCTGAAGCCACTGAAGCCGCCCGCGCCGCCGTCGCCGCCCATCTGCTGCTGCTTCAGGGCATCCGCGCCATACCGGTCATAGACCGCCCGCTTTTGCTCGTCAGAAAGCACATTGTAAGCCTCATTCACCTCCTTGAACTTCTCCTCGGCGCCCGCTTTATCCGAGAGGTTCTTGTCCGGGTGGTGCCTGGCTGCTTGCTTCTTGTAGGCGCGCTTGATGTCAGCGTTACTCGCACTTTTATCAATGCCCAGCACCTCATAGTAGTCGCGCTGACTGCTGCCGCCGCGCAAGCCCAGGAGGGCTGGCCTCGCCGAAGCAGGATTTCTCGGCAGCACATGGCTGCCGCAGCCATGAAGGTGTTCGGAAGTCACCAGCGGAAAGGCCTGTATCGCCGCCAGCAGCAGCGCCTGTAGCTTCATTGCAGAGCGCCGAGCGTGCAAGTACACGTGCGAGATGATCTCGCGACTACGAGACGAGAAGCTCAAGTCGAGGTTACACCACTCGCGTTCTTTTTCAGTCGTGAGGGTCTGTGAACGTTTTGAACTCATGTTTCCGCCTCCTGTGAACCCTCGTGCTGCGCAAAGGCGGCAATGAAGAAAGCTACCACCGCCATGGTGCCGATGTCGTGCTCGAACCTCTTCAACAACCTCGCCTCCGGCCGCACCCACACGGGCTACGTGCATCATAATTCTGTCTGCGTCATCCCAGACTCAGCCGTCACGAACGGATCGACCTCCGCGACTGCGGGCTCTTTGGTGATCAACGAACCAGATGGCGCACAGATCCAGCAGATCCGCTGGGTTCAGCTGAACGCGGGCGAGCTGCTCGTCGTTGCATCGATGCGCAGCCTACAGCTGTATACGCCAGACGGCAAGCGCCTCCTGCACGTGGTCACTGCGGGCGTGCCGTCAGGCGAGCCACCTGCGACGTACCGTGGGATCGCGTCCTGCTCAACAGGGCAGGTGGAGTACGTGTGCGGCGGCTGCTCGACGGGTGCCATCTGCATCATCCCGCTCTCGCCCGGTAACGGTCACACCTTCGTCGACCCGCTCCTGAGCCCTGCGTCGACCCTCGAGATTGTGGACATCACGGCGGGTCCGGCGCCGCCGAACGACACGAACCACGCTCTCGTGTGCTCGGCGGATGCGCAGGGCGACGTGCACGTGCACGTGCTCGAGGCCGATGGCACGTGGAGCCACTCCGTCACCTTCCCCTTCATGACATCGGATGAGACACCTGCCCTCTGCACCTCGCTGCGCCTTCGCGGCCAGCGCCTCTATTGCGCGTACTCGACGGGGCACGTGCGCATCTTTGACGTGATGGCGGGCCTGCTGAGCGTCAGCGTGGCGGCGCACGCGCGCTGGATCAACGCGCTCGAGGTTCATCCGTGCCGCGACGACCTCTTCGTCACCGCCTCCGAGGACACCACCCTCGGTGTGTGGAAGCTCATCGAGCCAGAGGGTAAGGTAGTACATGTAGCACACATTCCGGTGCAGGACTGGCTGCTAACGGGCGTCTCGTTTGCAGGCGGCACGGAGCGCACGCACCTCGCCGCGAGCGCTTACGATCAGGCGCTCATCCAATCATGGCGGTGCGAAAAGATGTAACCACCGCGTCGGCCGGTTCGGCGAGGACAAGCGAGGGTTGTGACGTTCGGGCGGCAGAGGGGTCGCCGCGGAGCAAGGATCGTGGACGGCACCTGAGGGTGCAGGATGCTGCAGTGGTCCGGTAGCACTGCGCTCTTTCGCCGCGAGGAATTATGTGCATCATCGTCATCGTCATGCGCGAAGGCGATGCGGGGGCGAGCGGGTGAGTCTGCGCTCTGGCGGGAGAGCGCTCTGATCAGAACAGACAGACACTTAGACAGACGACTGATACTAGATCGCACCACATGCACATCGCAAGCAAAGTCGACGGTCGTGCACCGTGTAATGGTGAATGAACATACTTGGCTTGATAATATTGCGTTTTTATTGCGATAGTAACAATTAAGAATCGTTTTTTCGATTCGCCTCGTATCGTATGTTTCCGTAATGTTTCCGCAATGCGCGCGAGCTCGTAGGTGGAGCTGCGGCCGCGACGTGCGCGCGAGCGGCGGCCACATGGCGAGGCGTCGTTGTGCGTTCGCTGTGCGTTCCTTCTCCATGTCGCCTGAGCCAACACCTCCACGTTGTGCGGCTGGGTGGGCGCAAGATGTTGTCATGCTGACCGTCGCGCTTCGGGGGAGGGAGAGGCGAGAGGGTTTCATGGAGTTTTTCACTCGTAACAAGCTCCCGCGGCATTCTAAACATTCAATCCCTTAACGAGCTCACGTCCGAGAACACGAGCTCAAACCGCGCAGGGGCCGCGGGCCGCACGTCGGGGTCCAGTCGCGATTTACCCTATACGTGGCAGTCGGACCGGTACGAATCGGAGAGCGAGACCGCGCGGGCGAGTCCACCACAAGCCATTCATATAAGATATAAGAGGCCCCACTTATCTGGCACACAGCACGCCCACACGCACCGCGTCGAGCGACGACGAACAGGATTCAACCACAAAACCGCGGGCTCATTTCCATGGCTCATTTCCCACCGTACAGGACCTCATTCACGTTGGCGACGTACTCCTGCCCAACCGCCCCCTCTGGGAAGGGGTAGCGGCGCTGCGAGCTCAAATACGCGGCGATACCTTCGTGCGCGAGCACCGTGGCGTGGAGCGCCTTGAGCCCTGGCAAGGCGTCGAGGAAGCCCTTTTCAAGGAAACCACTGTAGCCCTCCAACATCTCGGCGATCAAAATGTCGGCATACGAGAGCCCCGATGGGACAGTGGTGCCGCCACCTTTCTGAACGACAGCCTCGAGATAGGGGAGCTGTTTGCCTAGCAGGCGCGTCCTGCATTGCGCTGTATGGGAACGCTTGTCGTCCGAGAAGGGATAGCCCGTCACTCCACCACGTGAATCTCGAACGGCTTCGGCCACCATGTCGATCAAGGCCTCTTCGGCCGGATTCACGCCGACAAGCCCGCCTCGGCGCGCGACGTAGCGGACCATCGCCTGGCTCTGCACCAAACGCAGCCCGTCTATTTCAAGCAGTGGCAGCTGGCCGAAGAGCAGTTCGCCGCCATCGCGCATGGCCGTGAATTGCGAGTGCTGCGAGAGCGCGACCTGATCCCACTCGATCTTGCAGGCGGCCATCACCCAGCGAGCCTGCTCAGCGAGTCCCCATCCGGCAAAATACGTGAGCTTCGGCTTGGTGGCCATGAGGGGGAGAAGGAGGCCCGCCATTTGGTCGATATTCATACACCGAAAACATGCAAGTTTCACAAAAGTCAAGTCAAGTCAAGTCAAGTCTAGTCAAGTTTGGTTGTCTGTTGTTTCTCTATAGTCTTGAGCCTCAACACCCTAAAATCGAGCGCTGGGAAGTCCCTAGATCCAGTTTGATTTCACTGACACTGTCAGGCTTATACATTTGTCCATGCAAGGAGCATTCTCCGACGAATGCATCATCGATCATCTGCGGACTGCGTGGTCCCGCACCGTCCCCAGTGCACACAATGATCCCCCGCTTTCCCCACCCTTCCGCCCCGCCGAAAAGCACATTTTGCCATTAAGTTTATGAACCAGCATCTAGGGCTCATTTCCCTAAGAATGAGATACCGGGGGATCCTGGTACCGGGTTGTAGATTCGGGCGACGGTCCCCGGTCTCACGTTTCATAGGGCCTGATTTCCTAAACGCCGTGTTGGTGCGGTGACGAAGCTGGCACGATGGAACGCGGCCATTACTTAGGTCGAACGATTCAACTTCACGATCCCTGCAGCGTTCCGGGCGGCTCCTCGACTGCGAGCTCGAGCGCGTCGAGCGTTTGGGCATCTGCCGCCCTCCTGCGCGCGTCGATGACGCCCAAGGCGAGTGCCACACCTGTGACGAGGAGGCCGATGCCCCACATCCAGCCCTCGGTAAGGCCTAGGCTCTTGGCGGTCAGCTGCGAGAGCCTCTCGAGCCCGAGGGCGCGCTTGGCCCGCGCGAAGCGCGAGTTGTCCAACTCCTCACCGCTGCCCAGACCCATGCGAGAGCCCGCCTTCTTTCGATCCCGCTGGTGGCGCTCCATGCGCTTCGAGAGCCGATCCATCTCTTCGTGGATGGCGCGGAGCGAGCTGTCGTCGCCCTTGGGCACGGACGGGTGGCCTGCGCTCACGACGGCCTCGGCCTTCTCGAGGTGAAAGCGCGCGAGCGTGTACTTGCCTAATTGGGTATAAGCCTGCCCGATTCGGTAGAGGGCTTTCGGGTGGTCAGCCGAGATCTTGAGAGCATCATGTGCTTGCTTGATCGCGTCGTCCTCGCGCTTGAGTCGCAACTTGACCGCGGCAAGGTTGAGGTGGAGCGTGAGCATCGCCGGTTGTAGCACCGCCGCTTGCTCCTCGGTGGGGTGCGGATTGAAGATCAGATAGCGCATCCCCTGCTCGTATTCCTCGTTCGCCTCCATGAAAAACTTGGTGCCGACGAGCGTGTTACCGCGTCGGCGGCGCTCGTCGGCGAGCTCGACCTTGGTCTCAAAGGAGAGCTCCCACAACTCCTCCTCCTTCTCCACCGTCAGGATCTCGACGTCGTACGTGAGCGTCGCCGAGCCCGGCACGACCGGATTCGAGACGCTGCCCGCGGCGCCGTAGCCTCCCTCGGGCTGGATGGTCACCTCGGCGTGCTCGCCCGCGCACATGGAGAGCAGCGCCTTCTCAAGACCGGGCACCAGGATGCCGCGACCGACGAGCAGCATGTTGGGCACGCCGCGCTCGCGAGAGTCCTCGAAAATGGAGTTATCCTTGAAGCCTGTCTCAAGCGCTCGCTGACTCACAAACGATTGATCGAGCTTGGCGCGGCCGGTCAGGTGGAGGCGGACGAAGGCGCCCGCGTAGCACTGCGGCCCCGCGCCCTTGGTGCGCACGCGCTTCGTCCACGATGCCTCCAACTCACGCTCGCGCGCCTCCCACTGCTCGCGCTCCATCCGCTTAGACTCCTCCAGCTCGCGCTCGTTCTGCGCAGCCTTCTCGGCCTTGATGCGCGCCTCCTCCTCCTCATCGGGTGGCTCGTCGTTTGGACCCGGCCCGTGCGTGTGAGAGCGCCGTTTTTTTATCTGTTCCTCTGTCCACTCCGCCGGCATCTCACTTTCCTAGTCGCTGCCACGCATGATCTCGGAAGTCCTCGGTTCAAGTTTCAAGTTTGAACTTTCCGTTTCGTCAAATGGTGCTTGGACGAATGCTTTTTCTGTACACCCACCCCTCGACGAATACTATATCGACCGTTGGTATCGGAAGCGCAATTCGTTTTGTTGTATCTATGCGACGATTCATACGATCATAGGCAGCCTTATCGCCTTAAAAGCCGAGCTTTAAATATCATACTATCATAGCCCGTACAATACACGCAAATGCGACTTGCGAGCTGTCGGGGCGATCGATCCGCAGACACATTTTCCCCGGCCCCCGACCCCGGCGAGCGCGCTGAGCGCGGCGCGGCGCGTGATCGGACGTTCGGACCGACGACCGTGAAACTCAAACTGAAAGGCGCAAAACCGATTAAAAACCGACGCGCATGCGCCGTACGGTACGACACGACAGCTGGACTGTCTGCCGGTCTGAATATATGCCACAAGTTACCCGCAACTGAGATGTCCACGTCCACGAGGCAACAAGCCTCCCTGATCGAGCGCACACGCCGCCACCTCATGCCGTCATCACGCCGCAAGAGCCGCGGGCTCGCCACTCACTCGGGCCCGCACCACCCACCACACGCCGGCGATCTAGCGAATGCTCATTCATGATCGCTGCTCGCCATCAGTCGACACGACGCGGCCGCAATACTCCATGCGGTAGAGCAGGTGGAATTGTCGAAAGGGCGGCCGCGCCCCATGGCGGCCGCGCCCCTTGACTCCTTCGCATGCTCAAGGCCGCGTTGCACGCACAACCATCACTCATGTTCACGCAGCATGTGCAGAAGGGGCCGGCGTGGAAGGTCTTTCCGACGGCCGTTTCACACAGCCGCACGGGGCGTGGGTACCTTCCACACGGCGACCGCATGAGAGGCCACCACGCCTGACCGGCAGCAGCCTGCCCCCTCTCTGAGGCGCAGCAAGGGGCCCATGCGGCAAGGGAGTGATGCGGCTAGGGCCGGCGCCGATGGCGGCGCCACTCCTCGCCCGCACCTGCCAGTGTCACCGAAGCAGGCATGCACCCGCCAGTGTCACCTGCCCTGGTGCGCGCTCTTGTGAGTGGATACGTGTATTGTGGGTGTGCTCTGCGAGGCTTTGAGCCCGGTTGGGGGGCGCGGCGACGCGAGCGCCGACGATGAGGACGATGGCGAGAGGAGCGAGGAGGGAGGCGAGAAGGCCGAGTTGGCAGAGCCAAAGGAGAGCTGAGACGCGTTGTCGGAGCGGCTCGAGTGCGGGCGGCCGAAGCGCTCCACCGAGCCCGGCGGGATGGGCAGGCGCGAGATCTGGCTGAGATCGGCCACGGTCGCGCCGTGCTTGGCGGGCACCCGCTTGTAGCCATCAGTCTCGTCTCCGCGCTGCGCCAACGCGGTGGTGCGAGGGTTGGGCGCGCGCCGCCCGGAACGCACGCCCGGAGGCATGCCTCCGCTGCATGCGACTTTTTCGAGGATAGGCAGGAGGTCTGAGTCGAGGTTATTGATGAGAATCTGCTGGTCGGGATCGAGGGAGCTGAGCCCCAGCCGGGCATGCGCCACGTGTGTGGTGGCGCCCGAGAGGCCCGAGTGGTCAGCCGAGTGGTCCGACTCATTGGGTGCGGAGCGGTCGGAGCCCAACGGTTCGCCGTCGAGCGTGTCGCCGAACTCTGCAACGAACCAAAACGAGCAAGGGGAGGTCAGAGGGCGGGGGCGGGGCGAGGGGGGTGGGGGCGGACAGTAATTGAGGCTGAGGACAGACGGTATGCGGGAGGTGGCACTGGCGGGAGATGGCACTGGCGGGGGAGAAGGCATCTGGGGGGGAGAAAACATCTGGGGGGAGAAGGCATCTCCCGAGCGCGAGGAGGAGTAGCTGCTGCAGCGCTGTGCGGGGGAGCGGGCGCGGCCGGGCGCGGCTGGCGCACCGCCCAGTCCGCGCTCTCTCTCCACATGCTCATCGACGTCGTCGGCCAAGTCGCGCTCGTCGCGTAGGCCAGCAAGGAGCGGGAGCGGCAGGTGTTTCCTGAAAGCGAGGACAGGCTCGCCCCGTCCTCCGATGGCACGCTCGCCACCAACGGTGCGCTCGCCATCCGAGAGCATCGCGAGCGGGTCGGGAGCGAGGACATTCCGGTTGGATGACTCGCCCGTCTGGCGCGGGAAGAAGTTATAGTACGGCTCCGAGACGGAGCGCCGAATGACAGGCCCATCTTCTGATAGCGCAAGAGACTTGACCTAAGGGCAGTCGCGAGAAGGGAGAGAGGGGGGGGGCAGAGGGCGGGGGTGAGGGAGTCACGGCGGTAGGCACGCCGGGAACAGGAGGGAGGAGGGGCGAGCGCGTGGCGTCCGGCGTCGGGGCGGACAGGGTCCGCACAGGAGTATCACACGCAATGAGGCCACGCCCCCCCCCAGAGGAGCACCTCTCGCAATGAGGGGGCACCTCTCGCAATGAGGCGGGTGTCGCTAAAAGGGTGAGGCTCACCTCGGCGTCATCAGCGCAATCAGCATGCAATCGGGGTGGGGTGAGGCTCACCTCGGCGTTGTCAGCGCAATCAGCATGCAATCGGGGTGGGGTGAGGCGGCTCACCTCGGCATCGTCAGCGTGACCATCCTCACCGTCGGAACCTTCCTCGGCGAGAGGGGTACCGCGATGGTGGTGCTCGGGCGAAGACGCGGCCGCGCCCGTCAGCTGCCGTCCCAGCCCGAGGAAGCGTGCGGCGCGGCTCTGCGACGCATGTGAACGGACGCCGTGGGCTGGGGCGCGTGGCTCCGGGAACGTGACTGCGTGGCGCTGAAGGCTGATCTCCATATTCTCGGCGAAGACCTCGACCGTGGAGCGGATGGCCATTTCGAGTTCGGCCATGTATTCCATCGGGCGCCTCAAAAAGGTCGACGCTGACGAAGGCGCCACGTCGCCACCTGCGCCCGCCGCTGTGCCCGGCGGCTCGTCGGCCAAGTCATCAACCTGGTACGCCACCTCCCCCCCGGTGTCCCATGCGCCCGCGGCTCCATCGGCGGGCGCCGTGTTGAGCTCCTCGTCAGTCTGTGTCCAATTGTCGAGCGTCTCGCACGGCACCGGCCGGCGCGCCTCGGGCCGCCGCGCCTCGCCCTGGCAGCGTGCCTGATGGGGTTCGGAAGCCACCGACTTGCTCCGAGGGCCGATCATCGAGACGCGAGCGCTCGGCGACGCTGGAGGGTGAAGAGAAGGAGCGGGCGAGGGCGTGGCGGACATGCTGCGCGCCGCCTGCCGCCAGCTCGCTGCCCCCATGCTCTTGCCACTCTGCACCTCCACCACGGGCGAGGTGCCGCCCGATCCCTTCGACGACTGCGTGGGGCTCGTACGGTCGGACGCCAACGTACGCGCCGAGCTGGCGCCGGCAAGGGCGCGCGCGGGGCTGGCGCGCCCGCGGGTCAGCTCGGGCGGCGGCGGCGGCGTTGGCGTCTTGCGGTGGCTGCTGTGGTAGGGCGGCGGCACTGGCGATGGCGGCTTGCCAGCCATCGGCGACGGGGGCTTGGGCGAGGGTGTCTTGCGTGACGGAGGCGTCGGCGCGGTAGCTGCTGTGGTCGGCGTGCTGGCGGCGGCATTGGTGGCTTTGGCGGGCCTGTTGGCCAGGAGATTGTGGTCACCCTGCGAGCAGAAATCGAGCAGCCAGGCGACTCAGGTACGCTCAGACCCACAACCAGCGCAGAGGCTCATCGATGCATGCGAAGGGGACAGCCGCGCGCGAGGGGTTGGCATCAGGCAGGAGGCGAGCGCGAAAGGCGCGCAGCAGGCGCATGCGGCAGGGGGTAGCACGATACACGCCTTGCCGACGCGTGCAGCCTCGCAGCGCGCGTTTCAGGCCTGCGGCGAAGCATAATGGCGGAATAAAATCATTCGGTAAGCATCAGCTGCGCACCTTGATGGGTGGTAGGGGCATCTCGACGACGTTGGGTCGACCAGTGGTGCTGACGCCTGCGGAGGGGTTCCGAGCGCGCGTGAGTTGCCAGATTCCACTTTGCGCCCACGGACGGGCCTCAAATGCGGCGACGTCTTGAGTAAGGAGCACACCTTGTGCGAGAAAGAGTCGATGCAGAAAAGAAAGGAGTCAATCACACGACGAAACTGGACATTACGTTACAGCGCGCATAAGCGCGTGAACGGACAGACGCGCCCCAGTACATGTACTGCCCGCTCATGTGTGGGTTCAAGCGCAAGCAAGCAACTTTCCTTGTAGGGAGATGCGCTCACTCACTCACTCACTCGCACTCACTCACTCACTCACTCACTCACTCTTATGGACTCTTATCATTCACTCACTCTTCACTCACTCACTCACTGAGATGCGCGCATGCATGTCGCCAGCATGTGCGGGGATAGGCATGGAGTCCATGGTTGCGCGTATGCGACACGACATGGTTGTGTATTGCCGTGCGGCCCCGCGCCCGACATGGCGCCCGCGTGCGGCATGCGTGGCCGTTCGCAACCGCGTCTGGCGGCCGCCTGCGCCTCCCATGAGCCGCGCGCGTCATCGCCGCGCCCCACGGGGCGCGCGGGGGGGGGCGCGCCGGTAACGCGCCGGACCTCCCCCGCTCTTGTGTTAGTTGCGTCTTGCGACTCGACGACTAAGACTCGACTTGCGTTCCACTTCTTGTTCCACTTTTTCTCCAAGACTCTCATAACACGTCTGCCGAACCCGTCCCCACAATCGATATCGAATCAAAAAAGCCTATCCGGATGGAGGGGGCGTCGTCAAACGACTCAATCCCAGGCGGCTGAGCGGCTGTCCGTTGCCGTTCGGATCAGTGCCCGACGGAGTTGCTGCCGAGGAGGTCGGTGACTGCGCCGCGGGCTGCGCGAGCCCGCCATGACGCCCGACGTGACTGGCCGTATTTCGCGGCTCCGGAGCGGCCGTCGGAGCGGCCGCCGTCGGGACCGCCGTATCGGCCACACGCCGTGCCGCCCTCGACTGCTCGAAGCGTGACGAAACGGCCAAGAAGCCCTGCCGATCTTCCCACAGCTTGGCGCCCACGCGGAGGACGGAGTCACCGAAGATGATGGCGTTGAGACCGAAATGGAGTGCGATGGGTGCAATCAGGCCTCCCTGCGTGCCCAGGTACGAGGCGCTGAAGACGAGGCCGCCCAGAAACGTCCACCCAGCGTAGATGGCTCCGTGGGGGTGGCCTTCGTCGTTCTTCAGGTGCATCCAGCCGAAGAGCGCCGAAGTGAGCACGACCGCGAGGCCCGCAGGCCAGCGGGCCTTGGCGACGAGCGCGTGGAGCAGAATGCCGCGAAAGACGACCTCCTCAAAGACCGAGCTGCCCGTCGCCAGGATGGCTACCGGTACGAGCACGCCACGCCGCTGCCACAACGGCACCACCAGCGGCGCTGACGAAGACGATGCCAGCCACGTGGATGTGGCTCGCTGCTGCTGCTGCTGCTGCTCATCACGCTCCAGGAGCCAGCTCACGGTGGCATCGCGGCAGGTGACGAAGGCGAGCTTCTGGCAAAAGTAGGAGGGCGCGCCGGCCAGCCGGCGGACGTGCCGCAGCGCGAGTTGCAAGACACCTAGAATCGCTCCACCAGCAGCGCACATCGCCGCCGTTTGCGCGAGCGGCGAGGCCAGTGCATTCGGCGGACGCCGCAAGCGGCCGAGCGGCGCAAAATAAGCAAGGACCAGGCCGACGATGGCGCCGATTCCTGCCTGAGTCTTGAGACCCTCGAGCATCCGGTTGCCCATCGCATTCATGAAGATGGCGTTATCGTCGGCCAGCACTGAGTCGAGCGACATGCCCGCCAAGGCTCGCTCGTCGCTGCACTGGTTAACTTCGGCGAGGATGGACTCGGCGTGCATCACGTGGGACGTGCGGTGCTGCAGCAGCGCTCCGCGAGCGTGGTAGAGCCGCATGCGCAGCTCGTCCTCGGTGTCTGTAATAAGGTGAGGTGCGTTGCGCTCGTCGAGCTCCGCTTCCAATTCGGCGCGGTTCATCGTGTGGACGCTGCCACGCGCGTGGACAAGCTGGCCCAGCACAGATTTGGGCTCCTCGGCGATGGCAGCGGCCACGACGATCGCGCATAGTAGAAGGATGATCTTCATAGGATTTGGAAAGTCAGCTCCGTTGGAAAATGGACGAGGCAACCCGAGGAATGTCGGGTCTCGTTGCAGGGGCTCGTGGGGCTTTGCTTGCGCTATCCAGCCGGAGCACGCGTGCCTGGAGCACGTGGAACTGTGGAAGTTCTGAAGATACATTGTCGTACAGTAAAGGGTCGGGAGATTGGTTAGCAAAGTGAGTACGCAACTTGCCAAAGATTCGTCTCGGACACTAATTAAACGAAGGGAGTGACACGGAGTGTCACTAAGGAGATGTAACCCCTGACCCCTAACCCCTAAAGACATAGGCACAGGTTTCTTTACAGTTACTTTACTGTTATTTTTGTATAATACGTTAATACCCACCCTAAACCCCTATGCATGCGAGTTGCATGCTTGTTGGTTTCACCCGCCCGCCGGCGCTCCGGGCTCGACAGTACGGGTCGAGGTGTTGCGCCTGCCGCCCTTAACGTTGTTCGCTCTGGGAGACAACCTCAATCTAGCGCAAGCGCGCTAGAACCCACCCAAGACGTAACACCCGGCACTGCACCCTCCCCGCGCTGATGAGAAGGCGATGAGAAGAGAGGACAAATGGAGTTGTTTGGTAACCAAAGCAGGTTAAACTGGGGTGGGGCATAGCACCTCATGTGAGAAATGAAGTTCGTCATACGAGTCGGAAGTTCAGGCACAGCAGATCGGTCCACCTCCCAAAATGAGGTGTTCCGATGACAACAGGGTACGCCTTGTGAGCAAAGTCTTCAAGACTCAGTGAGGTCTTAGCAGCGGATGGACCTGTGTCAAAGCACTGTAGTCCCAGCTGTCCGTACAATAAGTAGAGAAGGTCCAAAGGGTCCACACCCGCCGCTGCCATTCCCTTCGGGTAGTACTCAAGCAGTATGGCATATATCGGATGTGTCTTAATGTACTCCAGGGCTCCTGTCAATACGTGGTACTCGTGACCCTGCGAGTCTATCTTGAGCAAAAACAATCCCTGCTCTTCATGCTGCAGGATGGAATCCAGTGTCGCCACGTTAACTGAAACCGTGCTATGGTTCCAGTTCCTTGGAAGGGCTGCTGCTCCGTTCAGACTGTTGGAAAATCCTCCCACACGGTCTTGAACCAGCACAGCCACACCTGAGCGGTTAGACACTGCCATGTTAAGGGCAAACACGTGTCCCCGTCTCGCATTTCCTTTATTGACCGTGTTGCGTTGCTGCCGCTGGAGATTTTGGTCGCGGAGATCCCGGTTGAAAGAAATGTTGTGGTGGCCCAAGTTGCGGAGCAACTTGTCATACGTGGCCGGAGTTGGCTCGAAGCTGTACACGGTGTGCCCAAGCTGTGCAGCTGGGATGGTGAGGTCCGTTCCTACGTTTGTTCCGATGTCAACAACTGGGAGGTTGCGATGCCGTGCAGCCAAAGGGCTGCTCAGAATGGGAGGCACATCTGAGTTTTTGAAGACTGCCATGCCAAGAGATGTAAGCGCCCCTGAAACAAAATACCCCGACAGTGAAGGACGTGTGCTCATGCCGTGCCTGGGGCTTCTTGGAAGCGCTCGTATCCGGATTTAAGGATATTACTGATCCACTGGGACGCGACGAAAATGTTGGAAGTGCGAGACGAAGGCTCGCGGGTTTCTTCAGTGAACTCGGAAACGAAATGAAACTGACGAAACGTTCCTTGATTCTTTTGGGAGCACGAGCAATGCTCCCGTGCAAAACAGAGCCGCGCGCGCGCGCGCGACGGCCACGGCCGCCAGCCGCGCGCAATCACATCTCGCGCGTCAACGCGCAGAATGTCGAGCCTTCGCGCCCTACTCGACGTATATAGCTCTCCAGCATAAGTATTAGCTGCGAGAGTGAAGGCTCAGTGTGACTGTGTGGGTGTCCATACTGTGAACCGTCGTGCATCGCAGTTTCTAACGAAAGCGGACTCACTGAAACCGTGGTGTGAACGTTAAAAAAGTATCACGACGCGTACGCGACAAAAAGGTGTGCGCGAATCATGCTTGATGATTGTGGTTACGGCACAGCAGACCCGACGCACAGCCACCCCCCCTTACATGTGTACATCTTGTTGTGGTGACGGACCATGCCCCGCCAAGGGTCGTGGATTTACGGATTACGCAGTCTCGAGGACGTACAGTCTGTTTACTGAGTTTTCGGTAGAACGGTTTTCGGTAAAAGTGCCGTATACTGCGAGCTCGATTGGAGTATTGCTACCGTTGTGATGCTGGGGCCCGTACGCTACCGTACGGTACATCTTTTTCATCTAAGTTACGATCTGACGATAAAAGTGTGGTCTGTCGCCCACCACTCATACAAGAGCGAGTGTGGACCACACGCGAAAGTTCTTGGTATCACTGAGAGATCGGTATCAGACAAGCTCGGTCGCGCTGCCGGCCGCCGGCCTTGACGCCTCCCACCTAACGCGCCGCAAAGGGTTGGCCTCGTTCACCACGCGCCCTGCGGTCGCCTCCTCGGCTGGCGGGTGACTACCCTGAGCCCCCAGGCCCATCGCGGCCTGCCGCGCGTCATTGCGGCTCATGAGGCGGTAGGCGGCGACGTCGAGCTTGAACTCGGACGTTGAGCTCGAGTCGACGGAGTGGTGCCGCAAATGGCGAGACGGCGTCGCGCCGCCCGGCGTCGGCCGCCGGCCGGCGAGAGGTTGCGCGTCACTGCTGGGCGAGCTTTGTTCGAGCGTGCCCGCCAAGTACGCGTGCGGGAAAGATGGGAGCGCAGTGTCGCAGGAAATGGAGCGGCGGGCTGCCCTCAAGCGCAGTGGGAGCGGCGGCGGCGCGTGGGGCGCCGTGTTGGGCACCGTATCGATGATTGGCGGCTCGACGCGCTCGATGGTGTCGAGGTGCGCGTCGACACTTTCGGAGGCCAAGCAGAGGCGCCGTGTTGGGCGCAGCTGGAGCAGCCTCTGCTTGGCTGCGCGCAGCAGCACGCCGCGCGCCCAGCTTCGATGGCGATCCTGCAGGTCATGGAGCAGCTGCTTGGCCTGCAGCTCGTGCCACGTGCGAGACTCGAGGCCCCAACGAAAGGCAGCCACGCGTTGGTTGGCTACTTCGGCACCGGAGAAGAGAGTCGCGAGGCGCAGCCGTAGCCGCGCGAGCACATCAAAATAGAGCGAGAGGCAGATGAGCAGCAGGAGCAGGGGCACGAGGAGCATGTAGTAGTCGTGCCCTTGCACAGAGGGCACTAGCAGACGGCCTTTGGGTGCGAAGGTGCAGTAGAAGCGCGTCTGGTCCGAACGTACGCCGTCGACCTGATGAGGCAGGCAATCAGAGGTCATCAGAGGTCATCAGAGGTCATCAGAGGCCATCAGAGGCCATCAGAGGTCATCAGAGATCATCAGACCTCGGACGGGAGCACAAGCAAGTTGGTGTTGAAGACGAGCATCACGGCGATGCGGCAGAAGATCGCCGAGTTGTATGAGAGCGACGAGGTGTCAGTTGCGTGCGGTCGCGCCATCCGGTACCTGAGGAGCGATGCAATCATAGGCGCAATCAGAGGCGCAATCAGAGGCGCAATAGATGGCAATCGATGGCAGTCGATGGCAGTCGGTGGCAATCAGCTTGCGTACCACACGATCGAGAGCTCGAGGTGGCGTAAAGACCACGCGCAACATAGGATCATGACCACACCGAGCGCAAAGAGCCATTCCTCTGCCGTGTCTTGCGGCCGGCCGCCGCGCGCGAGGACAAAGCCGATCGGAGTGGGAGACGGTAGACCGTTGAGCGTGTCATTGTCATACGGCGGCGGCTCGGGAAACCAGCTGACTGTCGCCGAGAATTGCGAGAGGAGCGAGAACTCGGAGACGAGTACCAGGGTGAACAGAGCGATGAGGCAGAGCGCCCAGAGTCTTCCGAGCTGGTACTGGAGCTCCGTCCAGAACTTGATGAGACGCCTTTGGGAGGAAAGCGGCCAATAGACACGCATGTTCGTGCGCCAATCGTCGTACTTGGCCTGGCTACACTGCGCGAGCGCGTCGCCGCAGCTCCGGAAGCAGGTGAAGAAGGCGGTGGTGAACTCATTCGCGCACCGGCGCGTCGAGTTGCAGCACTCTCGCATGCATCGGACGGTGGTTTGGATGCAGCGGCCGATGGCGTCGATGGTGGCATAGATGGTGGCGATCGTCAGGCGCATCCACGACTGGACCCGCCGGACCAACGCCACGCGCCATGCCTCGATCCGCCGCACCGTCGCGTCTCGCCACGTCTGGACGTGCCATATCGCCATGTCCCGCCATGCGTGCACCTGCCATCTCGCTGTGTCCCGCCAGACGTGCACCTGCCATCTCGCCGTGTCCCGCCAGACGTGCACCTGCCATCCCGCCTCGTGCCGCCACGCATAGAGCTGCCATACCGCCTCGTGCAGCCACGCGTGCACCTGCCACACCGCCGCGTCGCGCCGCGCCTCGAGCTGCCATACCAACATGTGTCGACTCCAGATGCACCATTGGACGGCCGCGTCGCGCGCCTCGCCAGTCGCCGTCGACAGCTCAGCGAGGCGCTTGCGCGCCAAGTGCATCAGATAGAGACCGAAGCGCACAGGCAGGGCCTGACACTTGAGTTGCCAGTGGGCATAAAAGGGTTCATCACTCGTTGGCCAGAGCTCGTCCCTCCAGGTTGGGCTGGGAGGCGCGGGAGGCGGCGGCGGTGGTGGCGGTGGTGGCGGCGGCGGCGGCGGCGGCGGCGGCGGCGGCGGCGGCGGCGGCGGCGGCGGCGGCGGCGGCGGTGGCGGCGGTGGCGGCGGGGGAGGCAGCGGCCTCGGCGGCGGGGGAGGCGGCGAGCGCGGCAGCAGCTCCTCGTCTAATCCGCCGTCGCCATGTCCGTCGAGCAGCCCAGCGCGCGGCGAGACGGCGGATGCGAGACGTTCGGCGGCGGCGGCGTATGAGTGCGAGACGGCCTCGCGAGCAGCAGCAGCAGACACGGAGAATCGCGACACCGCCGCGCGAGCGTGCGGCGTTGCCTGTTCATAGACGGACCGTGCTGTCAGCGTGGCCACATGCGCCGTGCGCCGGCGCAGTGCGCCTGTCGCACCCACTATGCGCACCACGGGCGTGAGACCCTCCCCCGGCTGGTAGACCGGTAGGCGGGTGCCGTGCAGCTGGAGCATATGTCGGAGTGCCGCCTCGAAGACCCGATTGGCACGCCGCCACGTCGCCGCCACGCGCCGCAGCTGCTGGTTGAGCTCCTCCATCTGGCGGAGCTGCAGCCGATCCCGTGCGTCGATGTCTTCGTACATGAGATTGGAGCCGAAGAGTGACGTGCGCAGCGTCTGCTGCCGATGAAGCGAGAGCGTCGGCGGCGTCCGCGACATGGGCTTGCGCGACGTCGATTCCCTCTCCGCATCTCCCGCGTCTCCCGTGTCCACCGGCGCTGGTCGATGCGTCGGCGCAAGCGTCGGTGGCGCCCGTGGGCCATTCGCCCAGGGATCCTCGTTCGATGCCGCGCCATTCGCCCAGTGACCCTCGGCGGCGTCTGCATCTGCGCCGGTGCTCATTGCGGGCGGCGGCAGTGGCAAGGGCGTTGTCGCGGGCGGCGGCAGCGGCACGGGCGTTGGGAGCGCCGTAGTGGGCGTTGTGAGCGCCGTAGTGGGCGTTTTGAGCGCCGTAGTGGGCGTTGGGAGCGCCGTAGTGGGCGTTGGGAGCGCCTTGGCTGCGCGCACCGCCGCTTTGGCTGCCTCTGGTGGGAGGGCAAATACCTCTGCACCTGGTGAACCCTCGCGCAGCACCTTCGGATTGCGAAGCCACAGTGGCTCCCGCATGCTCGTGTGCTGGCCGTTCGCGTGGCCGTTGCTACCTGCTTCGTCAACGGGCCCCTGCTTCGTCAATGAGCTGTTGACTCCGTGCGTATACGCGCGCTTCGGCGTCGTGGCGGTGCGCGCCGTGGCGGCTGGCGCCGTGTCGGCACGCCGTGGCAGCACGTCTGCATCGTCCGCGAAGAAGGAGGGCGGCGGCGGCGGCGGCCACCGATTGCCCGCAATCGGAAGAGAGCGCACCGCCACCTCTGTGAGTCGCCACTCTGCGGCGAGGGGGCGAGCGGGCAAGGGAGAGCGTCACAGTGTGAGTCCTCGCGGCCATGGGTCTCGTCACTGTGTGAGTCCTCGCGGCCATGGGTTTCGTACAAACGTGGCAAGCGGCCAAAGGCGCGCGAGGCAGCGCACAATCAGTGGCGAGGGCGCGCACCCTCTCGCAGCGCATCGAAGCACGGCTCCCATTCCGCATGCAATCACGCACGCAATCACGCATGCAAGGGCGCGCACCCTCTCGCAGCGCTTCGAAGCATGGTTCCCATTTCGGAGCCACTGGCCCTGCGGCGGTGATGTGCTTCGTCTCCAGATCGAGCTTCTGAACGGCCCGCTCCCACTCGAGCTCGGCCTCCCCGATCTCCTGCAGCGCGACGCCGACGACGAAGCAGCTGTGTCGCTGCGCCCAATCAAGCTGTGACAGGTAATAGACACGCCGTGGTAGCTCGATCAATGCATGGGCAAGCAGCCTGTGAGGCAGGGAAGGGGACGAGGCGGGCTGTCAGCGGCCCGCGTCAGGAAGCGCGAGGCGGCGGCAGCGACAGCGAGAGGCGCCCACCAGATGAAGATGCCCACCGCGTAAAAGTTGGCCAGCGCAAAGGCCACCGTAAAGGTCCAGTCCCAGAAGAGGCCGTCGGAGTACCGACCGGTTCCAAAGGCGATCGCGAAGATGATCGAGAGGGTGATCACGGCGGCGACCGCGTACCACTGCACGACGGAGATCAAGGCCTGGTAGATGCGCATCCGGATCGTGAAGCCGCCAGCGTCCAGGTACGAGCGTGCGAAGTCGTATGTCAGATAGCCGGAGGAGAGGTTCATCACGTAGATGACCATCCAGGTGAACTGGAGCCATGAGTAGCTGAGCTCGTTGCACCGCATCCCAGACTCCTCGCGCGCCTGCAGCCCGATCATGTCGAAGGGCAGCAGCCACACGGGCATCCACGCGACCATGTACGCGAAGAAGCACATCGCAAGCACCCAGCGCTGCTGAGGGTCGTACCAGACGTGAGGCTCCGCATGCGTGTGAATGTGATGCGCCGACCAGGTGATCGAGATCATGAGGCCGAGGATGATGATCGCCGGCTGCTCCTCGGTAAACCAGGGTGGCTTGGGCGGGGGGCTTGGCGGCAGCGCAGGCGGAGGCGGTGCTGGCGGTGGTGGCGGTGGTGCCGAAGGTGGCGGAGGCGAAGGCGGCTGCGCAGGAGGCGGCGCAGGTGGCGGCGGCGGCGAAGGCGGAGGAGGCGAGGGTGGCGGCGTAGGAGGCGGCACAGGAGGTGGTGCGGGCGGCGGAGGCGACGGAGGAGGAGCTGGGGGAGGCAATGGAGGCGGGGGGCTCGGCGGTGGTGCTGATGGCTCGGGCGACGGTGGCGGTGGCGATGGAGGAGGAGGCGACGGCGGCGGTAATGGTGGAGGCGGTGATGGCGGAGGCGGTGGAGAGGGCAGCGGTGGCGCCGGAAGCGGAGATGGTGGAGCCAATGGCGGTGGTGGTAGAGGAGGTGGCGAAGGAGGTGGCGGCAATGGCGGCGGTGGCAAGGGCGGCGGCGGCGGCGGCGGCGGCGGTGGCAGCGGTAGCGGCGGCCGGTGCGGCCGCTCCGGCAATAACGGCGGCTTAGCCGGTGGCGGCGGGTGGGGTGGTAGTCGTGGCGGAGCCGTCCCGAACCAGCCGAGATGGCGATGAACCATCGGGGCAAAGGACAGCGAGCGCCAAGGGCGAGTTGCAAGCGGAAAATCGTTGTTGCGAAACATATGCCGAAGATTTACAGTTGCCAGTTTCGTCGCGGTCCACTTCACGCTCACGACCTCCGGACCCCCAAGCACGAGGGCCGACTCCAGCGTGCTGTTCAACATAACGCGCGTTGCGACTACCCTCATGTGACTCCCTTCATGTACTCCTCTGTCCTCATGAAGCTCCCTATTGCTTGCTCGCCCTTACCGGGTCCGGGGGCGCGCGCGCCGCGCGCGCGAATTATGGGTGCGCCCGGCACCCACTCGCAGCCCGGGCACCGGCTCTCAGGTGCGGCAGATCAAGAGCCCATGGAGATGTTCATGCCGTCGAAGATGCTCAGCAGCATTTCGTCGTCCAGAGGGTATTGGCGCAGGAAAGGGTGGCGGATCAGTTCCTGCGCAGCGGGCCGCAGGGTTGGCAGTTTGTCGAGGCACACGCGCAGGAACTCAGCCAAGGCGGGAGAAAAGTCCTCCTCCTCGGGCACGTTGGGCGCGGGCCCATCCATGATTTGCTCGAGTAGCTTGAAGTACGAGTCCGCCTCCGGGTACGGATACTTGCCCTGCGCAAGCTCCAATAAGATGATGCCGAATGCCCAAATGTCGGCCGTGTAGTTGTAGTGCTCGCCGCTGAGCCGCTCGGGCGACATGTAGCACGTGGTGCCGACGAAGGTGGAGCAGTGCGCTCCCGTCGAGTCCAGCTGCGACGAGATTCCAAAATCCGCAATCTTCACGGCGCCATTGGCCTTGAGCATAATATTTGCCGGCTTGAGGTCACGGTGCACCTGGTGCATCTCCTTGTGCAAATAGTTGAGGCCATTGAGCACCTGCAGGCCAATCTTGCCCAGCTCGCGCTCGTCGCGCAGGCCGGCGTCCTTGTGCTTCTCCACGAGGTCCGCCACCGAGCCACCGTCCATGAACTCAAGCACCGTGTATACCTTTGCCTCCTCGTAGAATGCCTGGTAGAGCGATACGATCCACGGGCACCCGTTGTGGCTCATGAGCATCTTGAGCTCGGTGACGACCTGATCGCGCTTCGGCTTGTCGAGGATGGTCACCTGCTTCACCGCCAGGATCTCGCCCGTCAAGCGATGACGCGTGCGGAAGACGGTTCCCGAAGCGCCCGCGCCGAGCTCGTTTAGCGTCTCCAGGTCGGCGAGCGACTGCACGGAGCTGCCGGCGCTGCGCGATGCCGCACCGGCCGCGAAATCGGGCGATGGGTTCTTCCCGACGGTGAGGCCCCCCTTGTTCACCTTGAAGTCGTTCGTGTGGAAGGAGCCGGACTGCGAGAGCATGAAGCTCTGCGCCATCTGGTCAGCCTCGCTGCCCGGATGAGCGATGCTGGGCGTCGGTGGCAGCCCGCCAATATCATCATCCTCATCGTCGCTGTCTGGGAAGGACAGCATGGGCTTCATCCTTGCGGTGACGCGCGCAGCCAGCACACGCCGATAACTTTTTGCGACTTCGCAGAACGGCTGTGGTGTGAATGCCTGTGAATTATAACCATGAAACACACAACGAGTGCTCTCCGGGGGCTGCTGCTGCTGTCCAACACAACGAGCAGAACCTCCGGACCCCGCAAGCACGGGAGCCGCTATCGCATCTGGGCGTTACAGGCCGTTTTAATCGGAAAAAGTTGTACTAGCAACTAGCGTATGGGATTGGGTGTTTTCAATACAAGATATCATAAGTGTATCGTCCGAGGTCAAGATCAAGGTGCAAGGTGACCTTCAAGGCTCCAAGGTCAAGGTGAAAAAGGGTAGTTTTCAATACAAGACAAAGCGCTGATTATTCAAATAAATTATCGAAAGTAGGTAGCATCAAGCTGGTAGGTCGTAACTCGTAAGGTCACTGGCCCCGATGAAGTGGATGTACCGGTATGAACGTATCCGGAATGAACTCGTATTTGGATTGGGCTCTCAGCTCGGGCACACATTCATCCAAACGGGTTCGAGCCTGCAGGCGGCGCCGGCGGCCGCGGCCTGGCCGTTTCTCCCGCTGGCGATCCTTTTGCGGATCGGCCGAATGAGGGACGGCGGACCAGGCTGCCAATGAAATTGGCGGTGGCGAGAGTGGCTGAGGTGGTGGCAGCCAGGGTGGAATTCAATGATGAGGTGGTGGCAGCAAGGGTGGAGTTCAAAGGCTGAGCCAAGGATGGTGGAAGGCCAATGCGACGCGGCTCCGCCGTCGGCGTCGCGCTCTGTACAGAAGGCGTCGGGCTCTCCTTCTCCTCGTCCTTCTGCCACGCCGTGCGGCCTTGTAAAGGAGAGGGCTGATCCACGCCATGCCCCGACCCTGGCAGGACCCCACTTTCTGCCTGATCGATGAGCATGAGCTGCCGCTTCACCTTAAGCCGATCTTCCTCCGCGAGCTCTTCCTCCTCGAGCGAAGCTATGAGACGCAAGCGCGCCGTGCTCAGGATCGAACGAGCCTCTTCCCTCATCGACGACTCAAAGGTCTCGGCACCAGCCTCAAACGGATTTCGCGCAGCCTCTGGGCTCTCTGGAGGCACTTCCTGTGCATAGTACTCGAGAGCGCGTTCCAGCCGTCCTTCCTGCACGCACCGCTGCAGCGTCGTGACCAGTGCCGTGTGAAGCATCTGCTCCACCTTTTTGAGCTGCGCCTTGGTCTCCTGGATGCCTCTCGACGTCAAGTCGGGCTCGGCCAGTTTCGACTCAAGCCGCAGACGCGCCGAATGCATCACGAGATTCGCCTCCATACGGATCTCCCTATGGCGAGCGGATCGGTCGATGTTAAGCAAGGGCAATGTCATCTTGAAGTATTCCAACGCCGCTTCGTACTGGCCTTCCTGCACGCATCGCTGCAGCCGCGTGGGCAGCCCCGTCAGGAACGTGTCGACCTCGGGTGGCTCGAAGGTGGCCGGCGCGCTTGCAGGAGCTGACGCGAAGAGTGCACCAGCAAGGTCAACGGAGGAGGGCCTGTTCCGTGTGAGGTCAGCTGGAGGTGGCGCTGGCGGCGGCGCGTTGGCAAAGGGGTTTGCTGCTGGCGTTGGGGGCGCTGGCGGCGGCGCGTTGGCAAAGGGGTTTGCTGCTGGCGTTGGTGGCGCTGGCGGCGGCGCGTTGGCAAAGGGGTTTGCTCCTGGCGTTGCCCAAGGGTCTGTGGGCGCTTTGGCCGTGGGCGTTCCGTCTGCAAAGGGGTTCGCTGTTGGCTTCGGCGCGTCGGCAAAGGGGTTCGCTGTTGGCTTCGGCGCGTCGGCAAAGGGGTTCGCTGTTGGCTTCGGCGCGTCGGCAAAGGGGTTCGCTGCTGGCTTCGGCGCGTCGGCAAAGGGGTTCGCTGTTGGCCCCGGCGCGTCTGCAAAAGGGTGTGCTGCTGGCTCCGGCGTGTCTGCAAACGGGTTTGTTGCTGTCTTGGCTCCGGGGTCTGCGGGCGCTTTCGCCGGCGTGTCTGCAAACGGGTTTGTTGCTGTCTTGGCTCCGGGGTCTGCTGGCGCTTTCGCCGGCGTGTCTGCAAACGGGTTTGTTGCTGGCTTGGCCCCGGGGTCTGCGGGCGCTTTGGCCACGGGTGCCACCGGTTGAGTCGGCGCGGCGGCCGGGGCTGTCCCTTGTGGAATCCAAGACAGCAACACCTCCCGCGAGATCCACGAGACCTCCTTGGCCAGGTGACCCAGATCTTGACCGAGATCGAAGCCCTTCGCGTCTCCTCGAATCGCGCAGTCGATGAGCCCGAGACTAAGCTTGGCATCGGAACGAGCCGCAGCATTGAGGCCGCGCTCCTCTAGGCGCATCTCAAGCCGCAGACGCGCCGTGTGCATGATCATGGCACACTCATCGCGGATCTTGACGGTGGCGGCGAAGGTGGCGGCAGAGGGATCAGAAGCGGAGGAGTCTGACGAGTTCTCTTGCAGGTAGATCATCATTGCGAGCTCCTCAGCAGTCAGACCTATCGGCGCGTCGCCGTCGATCATCAGCTTAGCGGCCTTTTCAGCGGCGACCTTTTCAGCGACAGACTTTGCCTGTTCAGCGGCCTCTCGCGCCTTCTCGGCGGCCTTTTGTGCCGAACGGTCTACAACGTCAAGTAGTTTGAGCCCCAATGCGTAGTACTTGGCAGCCAAGTCAAACTCACCATTTTGCACGCAGCCCTGAAGCGTCTTCGGCAACGACCCAACGAACTGAACCTTCGCAAGGTTCTGCTTGGTTCGATTGCCTTCGTCCAGCTTGACCTTGATGGGGCGATAGAGATGGCTTTCCAGTCGCAGAGTTTCGGACGAGACCCCGCGGATGCTCCGGTCCAGCTCATCTACCATGGCATCAAGCTCCTCGAAGCGTGAGCAGATCTTCTTGCGGATCTGGCCGGTGGCCCGCATCCACCCATCCATGTCCACAACCACAAACTGTTCATAGACCAATGCAGCTTCTTGATTGTCTTTCTCGAGCTTCTCTGCGTGGCCGCGTGCATCAAGCTGCTCGGCGAGCATCGTGGCATTGCCGATGATGGCGGAGATCATCTGCTTGTTCTCCGCGTGCATCGTGTCGCGGTAGTTCACCACCTCCTTCATCGTCTTTGTCTGCAGCAAGTGCGCTACAAACTTGTCAGCCTCGAAACCCGCGCGATCGAGGTCCATGTTGGGCTCCTCACTGCCCGTGACAGGCTCCTTCAAGACGCTCTCGCCGCGCGCCTTCTCCTCGTGCGCCTTCTCCTCATGGCGGAGGGCAAGCCGCTGCGCACGCTCTCCTCTCCACCCGTGGGCGAAGGCGACGACCTTGGCGGCAGCGCCGACGCTCGTGGCCGCATCCGTGGCCGACGCCGGCCGTGCGCTGCTGCTGCTGCTGCTGCTGCTGCTGCTGCTGCTGCTGCTGCCGCCGCCGCCGCCGCCGCCGTCGCCGCCGCTCTCCAGAGTCCGACTTGCCGACGAGTCAAACTTGCCGGACTGCCTGCGGGCGAACGCTGCCTTGAGCTTCGCGGCGGCGGCAGCTTCAGCTTCTCCGATCACGATGGCAGCCGACCTCGAGTCCGTCGGTAGAGGGGGGCGAGGCGGAGGGGGCGGAGGCTTCGCGCGCGGCGGAGGGGACGTGACTTTTGGCTGAGGCGGAGGGGGCGTGTCCTTGAGGGCGGCGTCAATGAGCGCGGCGCGCTTGATGGTCTCGTCAAGAGCGCTGCCCTTGATCGTGCCGCTCTCGACCTTTGCCTTGAGCCGCTTGGATGCCATCTTGAGGATCGCAAAAGCCTCCTCGCGCACCTGCGAGGTTGCACCACCGGGTGTGAGCGTGGCGGCTAGGGCCATGAGCATGAGCCTGAGCGTGAGAGGCGGGGCTCGCTCACCGCCAAGATCGTGCCGGTGTACGGCCCGCCGTGCTCCAGGGCCGAGTTGAACATCGGCAAGGCAGTTCTATAAATAGAAACGGCGAGATCGATCTGCCCCTCCTTCTCGCAGCGCTCTATGCGCGCGCCTACAGACTCGAGGAAGGCCATCTCCGGCGGCGGCGGCGCCACCTCCACCTGCTTCACCGCTGCTTTCAGGATAAGCGGCTTGCGGTGCTTGGCCGCCTCGGCAGCTTCGGCCGCCTCGGCGGCCAGCCTCATGCGCGCAGCAGCGCTCATCTTAGGCTGACCTGTCGGAGCCTGTGCTGCTGCTGACGTTGTCGGTGCCATCGCCTTAGTTGGTTGTGCCTTGGGTGGCGGTTGCGCCGGAGCTGGCATTGGCTGTGCCCTTGGTGGCGTATCGAATGGATTTGCGGCCAGTGGCTGTGATGGCGGTGGCTTCGGTGGCGTCGATAGCGCCTTGAGATCTGGTGGCTTCGATGGTGTCGGCTGCCCAAGCGGGTCGGACATGGGCACCCCGTTGAGGAAGAGGTTGCGAGCAGGAGATGCTGGCGCGAGACGTCGGAGCGCGTGCACTAAACCAAGCACGACTCGTGCGCCGTCAAAACTTGGCCGCTTTCGTAGGTCAACACGAACGTGACTCGCTTAGACGTCTGACAACAGACATATTCTAACGTCTTGTGTTTCACTGTGAAGATCGCGGCACGCACGCGCGCGAGAATCGCGGTCGACCCCCTCTCTCGCGGCATCAGCCTCGTCCCTGACCTTCGAGGGACGCCCTCCACCAAAACCTTTCGTCATGGCTGACGAAGAATCGAAGCAGGGAGAAGAGGCCAAGCCCAACACCATGCAGCTCAAGGTCGTCTCGCAAGACGGCACTGAAGGTGTGCTGCTCCCGCCGCATGTGCCCGCCCTTGTATACACTCATGGAGCCGCACACGCTCAGTGGCGTCCTTCCTCGCTGAGCGCGGGTGACCGCCAGGATCTCGCCATCTTGTGTAGCCATGGCACGCACGCGCCTCACTGATCTCACGCTTGAGTGTCACTCGCGCGTCTCACCACAGTCTTCTTCAAGTGCAAGCCCGACACGAAGCTTGAGAAGCTGATGCGCGCGTTTTGCCAGCGGCAAGGCGTGGCCATGGAGTCTGTCCGCTTCCTCTTCGACGGCAACCGCATCCGTGAGAACCAGACGCCAAACGAGCTCGAAATGGAGGATGGTGACAGCATCGATGTGGTCGTTGCGCAGGTGGGCGGCACGCCCACGACCCGCTAGCGGCAGCCATGGTCGGCATGATGTGCGGACGGCTGGCGCTGGCGGTAGAGTTGGTGCATGCTTCGCGTCGGCTCTTGTACGTTCGAGACTGGCATTGCGGCGGCTCGAGCTCGCGCCTTGTGCGGGAGCCAACTGCTGCCCGCTCGGGGAAGACGACGTCGGCGATGAAACACACAAACAGCTTCTCGACAGCGCAGTTGTAGAGTGCATACGCCCAGTATCCGACAGTTTCATTGCAGTGCCAAATAGACAGAGAGGCGCCGAGAGCAGGCCTACGAAGTCGTCTCGTCTTAAAATGTGTGAAAAAAGGCGCCTAGCGCAAACCGGGACGCCGCTTAAGTAACGCGCACCCGGGGGCGCACCGCCCCAGCACGCCGGGGCGTGCGTGACGTCTCGCGCGCGCGCGACCCCGCTGTCAACGGACGCCGAGCGTTCAGCCACGTCGGCTTCGTCGTCCGCCTCCTCCTCCGCCGCCGCGCCCACTTCCCATGCCGCCCATGCCTGGAAACCCACCCATGCCCGGCATGCCGCCGCCGCCCATCCCACCCATCATCCTTTGAAGCATCTCTGGGTCGATTTGTTGGCCGCCACCCATGCCGCCCATGCCGCCCATGCCACCCAGGCCGCCCATGCCGCCCATGCCGCCCATGCCGCCGGCTCGGCCGCCGCCGCGCGGGCCGCCGCCGCGGGGCCCGCTGCCGCCGCCGCCGCTGCTTGGCTGCGGCGCGACGAGCGTTGGCTGCACGAGAAAGCGTAACGGCGCGCCCGCGGCACCCAAAGCTTTGAGCGCGTCGGCGAGCTTCATGGCCTTGAGAGACTGCGTATTGACGAACAGGATCTTATCCCCTATCCGGAGCCGGCCGTCCTTGTGGGCGGCCCCGCCTTTGCTGATCTGGCTGATGACATTCGAGGGATCGACTTTGATACCGAGCCCTCCACTCGTCGGCTGCACAAAGTCCTTGACCTCGACGGCCTGCCCCTCCTCGCCCTTCATGTAGGCCACCTGCAGCACATGCGCGCTGCCGCTGAGCGCCGTACCCAGCGCCCCCTTCCCATGCGATAGGCTCTCCCCATCGACCTTGAAGACCACGTCGCCGACGCGAAGGCCAGCCTTGTCGGCGACGCCGCCGGTGGTCACGCCGATGATGGTGTTGCGCCCGTCCGCTTTGAGGCCGAAACCGCCACTTACCGGCTTGACGAGCCGCACCTGCCGAGCACACACAGCACACACCACCATGGCGCGCATCGTCAGTCATACAGGCGTCCTCAGTCATACACCAAGTTGCGGAGCGACAGAAGCGAACGTGGAGCTGGCGACGCGGGCTGTGCTCACCTGATGCAGCTGCGACTCGGCGGGCATTGGCACGGCTCCCGCGCTGGCGCCGTCCGCGCCGTCAAAGGGTGAGCCGCCGCCGCCGCCGCCGCCAAACGGGCTACCGCCCATGCCGCCCATGCCTCCGAACGGGCTCCCGCCGCCGCCGCCAAAGCTAAACTTGACGTTCGTGTTACCACCGCCGCCGCCCATGCCGCCAAAGGGGTTCTCGCCACCGAAGAACTGCTTGAAGATCTCCATCGGATCGATGCCACCGGCGGCGGCGCCGGCGCCGCCACCACCTCCCTGTAGACCCTCCTCTCCAAACTGATCGTACACCTTGCGTTGCTCAGCGTCAGAGAGCACTGTGTACGCCGCGGCGATCTCCTTGAATTTCTCCTGTGCCTCTTCCTTGTTGTCCGGGTTTTTGTCGGGATGCCACTGGATAGATAGCTTGCGGAACGCCTTCTTGATCGCCCGATCGTCTGCACTGCGAGGCACGCCGAGAATCTTGTAATAATCCCTGCCCTTGGAGGCGGCAGTTGCGCCATCTCTGCCAGGACGCTTTGGAATGCTGCGGCGGTACTGGGCGCTCGAGGGCTGCAGCAGCAGGACGACCGCGGCGAGGAACAACAGCAAGCGAGCAGTGCGCATCCTCGATCCTGACGCCACGCCGAGTGCTCGCTTCGGGATGCAAGCTTGTTTCTGAGGGTCCCCACAGGAAACATTCACACTTTCACAGCCCAAGCGAGATGCTGCGAAGGACCGCCGCGAAGGACCCTCGAAATGAGACACATGCAGACGGTGAGCCGAGAAACAGCCAAAATAAGAGAGTGTGGCGAGAGACGTTTCATCCTTTGACCCAAAGCGCAAAGGGGTAGGGGGAGGTGAGCTAATTCTTTCTGGATTCACACACTGTATCCCCACCACCTGATTTTGAACTCAGTGATTGACCCAAAGGGGTAGGGGGAGGTATTCTTTCTGGATTCACACACTATCCCCACCACCTGATTTTCATTTTGAACTCAGTGATCGTACCACGATCCGATCCCCCAATTAACCCGGGTCCCCCGGCCCCCGGGCCCCGGCCGGCCCCCCCCGCCCGACCGGTGCCCATCGCAGAGATACGCGTCGCAGATCGCACCATGGACCGCGACCGTCCTAAGAGGCTAAGACCGTCCGTGGCCCGATAAATTATGGGTGTGAAATTAAGTGCGTCTTCCGAAGAAGTGCTCAGATTGTACCCGAGGCGGCCCTCGCTACTAAGGAGGGCTGTATGCTGATGGCTGCCAGCGTGCGCACGCGATGCCTCTCGAAGGCAACCTCCCACGAGGCTGCGTCATCATCGTCAGAAGCATGCCACTGTACGTCCAACACCGAGTGTCGGGGCGCATCTAGCCGGTAGACCTCGGCCAGGCTCGCAAATCGGTGTCCCTCGGCGAGGTTGGGCAACCAGCACTCAACAACCTGTGCTGCGCTCACGAGCAGTGGAAGCACCGTCATGGCCACCTGAGGAGTCCGCCTGCGTGGCGGCTGTCGCTCAGCTAGATCCGCGGCGACGCTTGCTGCTTCGAGCAGGTCCCAACGCTCCTGCTCCTCCGGTGGTAAGGAGCCCTGGCATCTTGCGCAGGGCTCGCTGAAGCCCCAAGTTTGGCACGGGCGCTCTTTACGGGGCCGGAAGAGCTTCTCGTGGCTGTACGAGATCAGAATCTGTTCGCCAGCCATGATGGCACGTGCGGTGGTCACGCGGGAGTAGCACGCACCAAACTCGGACTTCATCATCTCAACGGAGGTGTTAGGACAGCAAGAATGGTTGATCATGGACGTGAGCTCGAAAAGCATCGCTCCGGTGAATGGTCCGTTCTCAAAGAAGTTGTTTGAAACGATGCCCTCAGCTTCGGCCTCGCCGGAGCTGTGCGCGGGGCGGCAGAAAGCCGCGTGCCTCTCAAGATCAGCGCCGACACGTTTCACAAGGTCAGCGCGAGTCCGGCCAACAGTGAACGCCTTCTCTTTCCAAAGCTGCGTTCCTGGTGGTATGTCGGCCAGCGCAAACCAGCCTCGACCAGCGGTCGGCACTTCACGCAGCTCAAGAAGTCCGTGGATCAAATGTTTGCCGCCGTGGCATACACGGGCCGCCACCGCGTCGGCCGTGGAGTCGGCCGTGGCGTCGATCGAGTCTTCTACCATCACACTAAAAAAAGGCCAGAGATATACACGTAAGTCTCGTCAAGTCAAGTCAAGTCATGACTTGACAGAAACAACAAGTCTCCTTCGTATAGACTTCACTTGACTTGACTAGACTTGACTTTGATGCCTCGAAAGGCTCCCGCGCGGCAAACGCGACGAGGCCGCCATGCGCAACGGCTACGACAAGCTGCCGACGACTGCCCCTACGACGAAGCGCTCGGCATCGTCAATCCGAACATCTCGGCCTGAGCTGTATGGCGGTGGGCACAGCTCTGAGCCCGAGCCGCTAATTTTGTGTACCATTTGTGGACTGTTGGTTGTGGGCGTGCTCGCCATCTGTGGAAAGCTTGCACTCGCCAAGGATGTGATCCGGTTGCAGCTCACCGTGAATGCAGAGCAGGCTCGCGCCATTCTGGCCGGCGTGGCGCAGGAGGACCTTTGGCGGCTGACCTCACTCATCCAATTCCACCTGATGTTCCCGCCGCTCTACGGGCTGCTGCTGCGCCGCCGAGTGCGCTGTCTCGTTCAGTTCTCGCCGCTTCAGGTGACGCTCATAGGGGCGGCTACCCTCGGCGCCGCGCTGGACGTTGTGGCGAACGCCCTACTTTTCTCTGCGCTGCCTGGGGAGCGCGATCTCATGGAGGCGCCCGACTGGCTGCTTGCAAGCGCCGGCGCCGCTGCTATCTGCAAGTGGGCTGTGCTCGTGCCAACCTTGTTGCTGCTCATGCCATTTTCTCCCATGATGGCGCGCATCGGGCCCATGACGATTCCATTCGCCCAATACTCGCGATACGATCGTTTCAATCATGAGCGTGATGGCGCGAGCGCTTCCTCGCGCAAGGTTCAGTGAAAGAAAGTTTGTCTGTCTGTACCGAGATGTGCCCGTATGTCCCGTGTGTCCCGTGTGTCCCGGCTCGGCCCCCGGTTTTTTTTTAACCGAGAAAGCCAAAGCCGAGATGCGACTGAAGCCTTCAGAGTCTGAAGCACACTGAGAGGTCTGAGCGGAGCGGGGAGACGACCATAGCGTCATCTTGGACACTCCTTCGCGGCCAGCCTCCGTTCATGCGATAGCGGCACCCGTGTAAGGGTGATGCGGGTTGATTTTCCAATTGAGCTGTGTTTCACTCCTTTCACAGCAGCAGCGCAGCGTTCGTGAAGTTAGGCAACTGCTACGTCCGGCTGCGCTCGTCCCCTTGGCGATGCCGGCAGCTGGCCGCCCGCCGGGCGCGGACGTGCGCTGCTGCGCACGTGTTGTGAAGTCTGCCACCCCATCGGGGGCTGCGGACACGAGCCTCTTCATTGCAGGCAACGCACTCGAGCTCGTGCCAGCCGGCAAGACTGAGGGCGAGCGGCACAGCTACTCACGCATCTTTGACGAGTACGCGTCTGACAAGGATGTGTACGAGACGGAGGTGCTGCCGCTCCTCGAGGCACTCACGAATGGCGAAAATGCCGGCGTCGTCGTCATGGGCTACCACCGCAGTGGCCACTCAGAGCTCGTCAACAAGCTTGTGCCGCTGATGGTCGACCGTATCTTTGAGCTGATGCAGCAGCGGCAGGCGGTCGCGGGCGGCAGGGGTGGCCAGCTCATGTACCAGCTGTACGCGTCCGTGGCGAGCGTAGTCATCGGCTCGACGGACAAGATGTCCGACATGCTCGCTCAGGGCTCGAGTGAGCTGCGAGTCGTGCGTGACGCCGAGGCGCCCAGCGGCGTGCAGCTTCCGGGTGTTCGGAAGCAGCAGGTGTCCTCGGGGCCCGAATTCGCGAAGACGTTTTCGGCGGCGCGCGTGCGTCTGCAGCAGCAGCATCGGCCGCCCGCGCCGTCTTCCGTTCTCATCCTCGAGCTCGTACAGAGCGTACACCGCGGTGGCGGCGCGGCTGGCAGCGGCGAGGCAGTGGAGGAGATGGTATCGCAGCTAGTGCTCACCGACATCGAGGTGGGCAGCCTGGGCGACCCACTCGCCTCGGGACTGCGCGCCGTCCTGAGCACACCGCCCACCAAGCCGCTGCCGCTTTCGGGCTGCGCACTGCTGCTCGGCGAGGCGGTGGGCGGGAATGCGCGCGGGCTGCTTCTGGGCTGTGTGGTACCCGGCGACATGGAGGAGAGCGCGACGACGCTCGGGCTGCTCGCTCACGGCATGGGCTTTCGCAACTACCCGCTCGTCAATAATGCGACGACACGTGGGTTGCTCCAGCGGCAGTACTGGCACATACAGACGTTGGGAGAATCTCTCGCGACGGCGGAGGTTCAGATCCGTCGCGGCGTCGATGCCGTCGGCGAGAACCAGAAGCATCTCCCGTCCCAGCTCTCGTATGCGACCGATAAGCTGCAGGCGCTCGTGGACGCGATGCAGCAGGATTCGGCCAGCACGGGGGGCGAGCGGCAGCAGCTGATGGCCGAGGTGATGTCGCTGCGTACGCGCCTCAACCAGTCGACTGGCGAGGCCGTGCAGCTCAAGCATGAGCTTGTGCGCGAAAAGGAGCAGAAGATGGAGCTCACGCGCCAGCTGCTCAGCGCGCAGCTCAATGGCGGAGAATCCACAGCCAAGGAGCAGCAGCGCGTCTTCGAGCTCGAGGTGGAGGCGCTTGCTGCCCGGGATATCTTGCAGTCAGTACAGCGGCAGGCGATGGAGAAGGAGAAGGCACTTCTCGCGGCGGACGCGCAGCTCGCGCAGGTGACGACCAAGGCGGAGAAGCTTGAGCGCCGGTGCATGGCACTCGAGGCGGAGTTGCACGGGCTGCAGACGGCCTCGACGGACTGGAGGGAGCGCGAGGATGAGCTAATGCTCCAGGTGAGATGGCTCTCTGATGGCTTGTGGATGGCCCTCTGATGGCTTCTGATGATGGCTTCTGATGACGGCTTCTGATGGTGGCTTCTGATGGCCCTCTGATGGCTTGTGGATGGCCCTCTTGCTATTTGATAGCCATACGATTGCCCTCTTGCCTGCCTTTTGATTGCCTTGTGATTGATCGTTGATGATCTTCTCCCTGTGATGAGCCCCTGATGAACCCTTGCCATCACTGAGGTGTCGCCGATTGCACGTGCAGCTGCTCAACGCGGCGAACGCCAAGAAGACGGCCGAGAAGGACGTGGAGCGCATGCAGATCGAGTTGCGCGACAGCCAGGCGGAGGCGACGCGCCTCGGCCAAAAGGCGGAGCACGCGCAGCAGATGCTACAAGAGGCGCGTCGGGAGGCCGAGGCGGCGCGCGAGAAGGCGTCGAGCGCTTCGCTCTCTCTCGAGCGCGCGCAGCTCCAGAACGACCAGGACACGCTGGCGTTGCAGCGCCAGGCAGCGTCGAGTGCGGAAGAGCAGCTGGAGCGCATTCGGCAGCTTCAACAGGAGCTGAAAGACGTTCGCGAGGAGCAGACGCAGGAGCGCGCCGCTCACAAGAGCGCGCTCAGCCTCGCTCGCGAGGAGGTGAAGGCGCACAGCCAGATGCGTACCTCCCAACCTCCATCTCCAAGCATGCATGTGCTCACTACGGCGCCCTCGCCTCCCCACAGGTGAAGACGCACGGCCAGATGCGTGGGGAGATCAACATGCAACTCGACCGTCACAAGGAGCAACTCGAGGCACTCACCGTGCACAATGAGATCCTCGCCGGGCTGCGTAGGGAGCGTGAGGCCAAGGCAGCCGCCGCTGCCGCCTCCATTGCCGAGGGTGACGAGGCGGGCACTGGCGACGTGGTGGGCACTGTCGTGGAGGGCGTCGACGGCGGCGTGCCGGCTGAGCCCGAACCGCCTGCTAGCCGCAACGGCACCTCCCAGCGGGAGACGCACAGCAAGGGGGCCAGTCGCGCGGCCAGTCGCGCCGGCGATCGCGCCGTCACGCTCAACCATGCGCCCGAGGCGCAGCCGCCAGCGGTGGTCGCCGAGCTCACCCGATACGAGAGACGCGTCAACGAGATGCTCGAGATGAATCGAGGGCTGGTTGAGGCCTATTGGCGCATCCGCCTGCTCGCGGAGGAGGCATCGCGCCTTGGGCAGCCCCTTTCTCTCCCGTCGCACGAGGAGCTCTCGCTTCAGGCGCTCGTGCTTCCGGGTGCGGCGGGCCGACGCTCCGTGCCGTCGGAGCTCGAGAAGGCGCTCCAGAAGGAGAAGGACACGCTGGCCATGCAGTACGAGCACTGCCAGATGGAGCGCAACGTCGCGCAGAGGGCGCTGCATGAGGCCTCGGCCACGCAGCACCGAGAGCTTGCATCCCTCGTGGCGGAGCTCAGCAGCTTCCGCCACCAGGCAGCGATCCACGAGGAGCGTGCCGAGCGACTTCAGCAGCGCGTGCTCGACCTCGAGGAGGCCGTGCCCGCTGCTAAGAATGATGAGCTCGTCGCGCGCCTTCGAAAGACGCAGGAGGAGCTCATCTATGCCCTGAGGCAGCTCCAGGCTGAGGGCATGCTCGATCCTCTCCCTGCTTCGGCACTCGAACCAATGAAGCGGTATTCGCCGCCACCGCCGCCGCGCCCGCCCTCAAAGGGTTTGCGCAGTCACGGCAGCCACGGTGGCAGCGGCGGCAGCGGCGGCAGCGAGCGACTCGTCGTGGATGAGCGCACCAAGCGTGAGAACGAGCAGCTGCGGGAGCAGATTGCCAATCTCGAGGCTCAACTCGACCTGGCTGGCGCCGGCGCCGGCCGCGCCGCTGTTGGCGCCGGCGGTGGTGGCGCCAGCGCCGACGTGCGCATGCTGCGACTGCAGGTGAGCGAGCTCGAGGGCTACCAGGTCAAGCTCGAGCGGGAGCGCTCGGAGCTCGCGCGCCGTGCGGCCGCCGCTGAGGCGCAACTGGCGTCGATGCAACAGTACATTGAGCTCAACCTGGCCAAATACCAGCACGAGATCCGGCGACTGCGCCAGCAGATCGCCGAAGGTGGGGACAAGACCAATGGCGCTAGGCCAGGCTTGCTGCCCGATATTGATGTTGGCGGCCAACGCTCGCGGGTGAGTTCGCGTGGGTAGATTGACGATTCGGAGCGCCACAGATGTGAGCAACACCCAAGTGGCAACCGCACCTGTACGGTCGCTGTGGCGACGGAGCGACCCAGCCACCCGACCCGGGTGCCGTTGCCATGTGCCGCGTGCCGTGCGCGTTCTGCGTTTGCTTTGGAGTACAGTGACAGTCCAAGTCTGTCTGTCGATGACGATTAGAACGCGTGAAAGAACTCAACCGAGATAGGATATAATGCGCTATGCGGGCGACGAGACCCGCGTCCACTTATCCCGGAAATAAATAAAAGCTGATGCGTCGCGGCGTGCCGTCACCCGTCTGCCGACGCGCGGGCGCCCCCCACCGTGAAGCCACTGGCCGCTGCGGGGAATACAATCCAAGACGCGGCGCCCGTGGAGTTTGTATAAACTTACTGCTTGATCATTGTACACGCTTACTGAACACCACGCACGAGACCCTCCGGTAGAAAAGTTTTCTTTTGTCTCACCGGACCGTACCCGTAACGAGGCGGCGACCATCGGGCTGTGCTAGAACCCCCCCTTCGCCCTTGTGGCAGAGGGCGGTTCGTTTGTGACCCCCCTACGAGAAGCCCCCACAAGTATAACAGCCAATACGGTCCGTATACGGTCCGGGGTTCATCTTACTGATTCACTGATAACTGACTTATGACTACGAACCCAGGATCGCTTGTATCGTGCGTTCGTGACGTTTGAGGTTTGTCGTGAGAGACGCGCGTGGGGAAGCCCCCACATGCTAGCGTCTGAATTAATAATTCACTTTTATGTACCACAATAGACTGTAGACTCAAGACCGAACATGCAGCCAGACAGTTGGGCGAGCCGAGCGCCGAGAGGTACACAGAGTATACGCAGGGCCGAGCGATAGCCAACTGCCGGAACATGCAGCCATGAACATGAGCGAGAGCGCCGAGAGAACAGAGTATACGCAGGGCCAAGCGAGAGCCAACTGCCAAACATGCGACATATGCACCAGAGTCTTAAGAGCGAGCGCGAGCGAGAGCCGAGCAGAGCGAGCGAGAGCCGATTCGAGAGCCGATTCGAGAGCGCGATCAGAAGCTAGATCCAAAGCAGATCTGAAGCGAGTGCCAAGCGAAGTGGGCGAAAGTAAGAGCCCGAATAAGAGCCTGCGAGGCACGGTCTCACGAAAGTTAAGGGCTCGCCTGCCCGACGCCTCTCTGCGACTGCATGTTGATGTTTCGCCCATTTCGTTGTGCTTGCCCGCCACCTCGTTGCACATGGGTAGAAATTGCCAGGGAAATCACCACCCGATCGCCCCCAAGCGCCCGAGCCCGCCCGAGCCTGCCGATCCCCGAGCGCGCCATCAGTCGTCGTCGGCGCCTCGTATCAGTACACGAGGCGCGCGCACGCGCAGCTCGTACATCATCGCATCCCCCTTCCCCTTTGTCTCCCGGACCAGTCCGTGACCCTCACAGGGCGAGCATTGCCATTCCAGCGTAGGTGACGCAATTCAGAATCGTCAGGCCGGCACCCACCTTTGTGTAGTCGGAGAACGCGTAGCCCCCACGCTTGTACACCATCAGATTCGTTTGGTACCCGATGGGCGTGATGTAGTCGGTCGAGGCGCCAAGACACATACAGCACATCATCGCCTCCATTGAGATGCCAGGCACTTGCATCGTACGCAGGATCGCGTAGATTGTGATGACGGCTGTTGAGTTCGAGACAATGCTCGTGAGCAACGAAGTGAAGAGAACAATCATAAAGAGGAAGCCAAAGGTGCCAAGACTGGTCATAGCCATGAGCGCGACGCCGGCGAACTTGGCGAGGCCCGTGTTCGTGAGCGCCTTGCCGGGGCCGAACGAGCACGCGACGGTGAGAATGACACGGTAGTTGATCGCGCGCCACGCCTGGTTCAGGGTCATGGCTCCGATCGCGATGTAACCGGCACTTATGGCGAGTGCAAGTGGGAACAGGTCAACTGTCTCGAAGGCAGAGAGGCAGAGCAAGGCGACCAGCGCGCTGAGACACGCGAAGACCCTCAATTTCTTGATGACATCTGCCTTCTTGAGCGGCCGGAACGGCCGTCGCACGCTAGCAGCAGTGGTACTGGCAGTGGGATCGGCGGCGGTATCTGTGATACGCTCGAGGTGCGCAAATGCACTCGTCGCCCGGTGTGCCCACACCCAGCTGTTTGGAGCCTCGACGAGCAGCACGGTACCGACAGTCAGCGGCAAGCTCTGCTGCCGGCTCGAGAAGCCTGTGGAGCCTGGCAAGAGGTGGTCAAGATGGTCTGATGCAGGTGATGGTTGTTTCGCCTTACCATCGGCAGCTTGCGACGAGAGAGAGCTTGCGACGAGAGAGAACTCGCGAATGACGCACCCGGTGTCACGGTGCCACATCATCAGAGTTGAGTCGTTATCGACGAGGGTCGGCTGCACCGCAGGCGAGCCCGTCTCGTGAGAATCTCGTGAGGGTCGGCGAGTCCTGGCAGCGGCCAGCTCGTTGCCGGCCATCTCGCGAATCGCCCAGACATGTGCCCCGCTCATGGTATCGGAAGCCAGTGCGTCCGCTAGGCTCATCCCATCGAGAGGGGAGAGATTCCCGATCGTCGCCTCAACCATCACCTTGACGGCACCAGTGTCATCCCGGCGCGCCGGTGCATCTGACGCATCGGGCCGGATGATAAGCCCTCCCACCTTGCGCAGCGCTGGCACGGCCGGCGCCAGGCATCGTACGAGGAGCCGGTCGCCTTCCTGGATGAGCAGAGTAGGGCTCGTGAGCGGCCCAATGGGGTGGACGTCGTGCGCACGGATGAGCACCCTCGGCACACATGCCGCCTTGCAATCAGGCACGACGAGGGAGCCTAGTTCGGCGGGAGCGGTGCCGAGGAGGAGAGCGCACTTGCGCGTGACGAGTACCTCGAGGACGTACCTGAGATGCGGGCGAGGTGCGGGCGAGATGTGAGGGGAGAGATGCGGGCGAGGTGCGGGCGAGGTGCGGGCGAGGTGCGGGCCAGGTACGGGCTAGATGAGAGAGAGAGAGAGGAGAGACTACACACCTGGGCGATCCTCGCGACCCGAAGCCCGCCGGCTGCACCACCGTTGCTACCGGCAGCATCGAGCTCATCGAATGCCCAGATATCTCGAGATCGAGGGCAGTCGACTGTGTCGGCTCGTTCTTCGTGATGGGTATGGTGTAGCAGGGATTTAAGCAAGACCATATCGTCTCGGCCTTCGCGCCCGGCGCACGCTTCGGGCGAAAGTACAAAGGCACGAACACCGCCATGTAGACGCAGCCCGCGATTGCGCCAGGGTATCCGACAGCGGAGAACTGGAAGAGAGTGAAGGGCTTCATGGGCGGGTCTTTATCGTCCTTGATCAGCCCGTTGAGAACGAGGTTGGTCGACGTGCCGATGAGCGTGCAACAGCCACCAAGCAGCGACGCGAACGAGAGGGGCATGAGGAGGCACTTGACAGACAAGTTGGAGCGAGCGGCCCAATTCTCACAGACGCTCATGAGCATGGCAACGATGGGCGTGTTGTTGAGGAAGGCGGAGAGAAAAACGACGGGCAATGTCAGCCGGAGTATCGCACTAAAATGGTTGGATGGATTGCCGAGGATGGGCAGAAGCACCGCCTCGACTGCCTTTGTCTCCTCGAGAGCCCTGCACATGACGAGGAGCGATGCGATTGCGAGGATGGAGGTGCTGCAGAAGCCGGACCACGCATCTTTGTCGGTAATGATTTCGGAGAAGAGGAGGACGATCGTGAGTCCGAGCATCACTAAGTCGGGAGGGGCGTCGTTGGCCATCACGATGAGGGCGTAGAGGTAGAGCGCCATGACCCAATACGATTCGCTGGTGAGGCAGGTGATCTCGGGCGTCCACCTCGTCACTTTACTGGTGACGTTCCGCATTACGTTGCTGACGTTCTGAAGAGAGGTGACGTCGCTGACCTTGCTGACGTTATTTGTTTGAATGCAGATATCGCCATCTAAGGCGGAGAAGGCGACGATCAGCACCGAGCCCAAGATCGCGACAAAGACGGAGAACTTGACGGTGCACAGGAATTTCACGACATCTCTCACCATGTTGAGGCCACCGACGAGGACCCATGTGAAGGTGAAGTCGTCGTCTGACGGGTCGAGGTCGCTGTCATGATCATCGTCGCCCGTTGAAGATTCGTGCTTGCGCGCTGTGTCCAGCGTGTCGTCGTCCAGCGTGTCGTCGTGCAGCGTGACGTCCCGCGTGTCGTAGTCCTTTGCGTCTTTCGCTGTGGCGTCGATTGGTCCTTGTCTCGGTGTCTGCGTCGGCGACCTCATGGCGCGCTGCGCTTCTCCTAGAAGGTCGCCCTCTCCATCTTGCACGATCTCTGCTACAATTCTGAGTCGGCGCGGCTCGCCGCGCTCCGTCACTGCGTCGCGTGGAGTCGTCTGCATGGCCGAAGTTTTACTTCGCGTCTGCCAGGACGTCCTGGACGCGTCCTTTGGCACAATCGCGACCTTTTTTGGGACAAAATTTTGTCCAAAATCGCGTCCGGGACGCGTCCCAGACGTGATCTGCGCGCGATCTGCGCGCGATTCAGACGAAACCACAACGACGGACGCTTGACACGGCCACAATAGGCTAACAAACGGCCACGCAATCCTCAATCGTAATACCTGCTTTACGATCGAACTAGTACAAAGCGCACCCAAATGGCAAGGTCAAGGAGGGGAGCAGAGTGGGCGGGAGACGGCCTTCGAGTCATGCCTTCAAGAAACCGTCTTCAATGTGCTCGATGGCAAGGAGCAGCTTGGCCTGGAGCACCTCGGCCGATGAGTAGTTTGGAAGGTGCAGCTCGCGCGTGCACGTGTGCGTCTCGGGCAATGTCGCATCGTCAGCTTCGTCGCCGTAGAGGCGCAGCGTGATCTTCTGCTCGCCCAGTCCGTCCATTGGGAGCGCCGCGAGCGCCGTGCACCAGCGCAGAAGCGCGAGCCTCTCCTCGGGGCCAAAGACGGTTTCGTCCAATAAGAGCGCCTCCAAGTAGCTCGGCACCTCCGAGCCGACCGCCGCGAAGCCCGCTGCCGCCTCCTCATGCGCTGACGTGCGGGGCAGTGTGAAGCACTCGAGCAGCTCATGCGCCGAAACCTCGCGCTTGCCCTGTAGCAGGAACGACAGCTCGTCACTCGAGCCGACGGTTGCGAGTTGCACCGTCAGGTCTTCGACTCCGTGTGCCCCCCGGCGCAGCGCCGCGAACGCACCGGCGCGGCTCGTAAGCAGCCGCTGCGTTACGCCCATTCGGATGGCCTCGCCGAAGGCGGCCGGCGGCACATGGATTTCTGGTGCGCCCGGATCAAAGTCCTCATAGGTGAGACCGGCCAAGTGTTGTTCGGGCGCCTCGAGCAATTGTCGCCAGCTCTCAGCGAGTGATGCGTCGAAAGTGGCGAGCGCGCGAAGTGCGGAGGCCGGGCACCCGAGCTCCGAGGCGGCGCCCGCGTCCCCATGGACGAGCTGATCGAGAAGGAACGGGCACACGCCGTGGCCGATTGGATGGTCGTCGATGATGCACTTGAGTAACACGCGACCAACGGCTTCGAGTGCCTCGGGCGGTGCGCTTGGGCGGGGCAGGCTGCCGCCTGGCGAGTCGTTCCCCACAGCTCGTTCGAAGAGACCGTGCTCCTCGCGGAGCACCTCGCGCCAAAAGAGGGAGTACAGCTCGCGTGTGAGGCCGCCAAGATCGTCGCCCTCCTCCTCGCGCCCGGTGCGTGGGTCGATGAAGGTGACTGAGGTGAGGCTGTACAGCTGCTTGAGCACGCGCTCGGGCTTCTCACGTCGCTGCCCATATCCAAAATGCTCGAGAACGTCCGCGACCAAAAAGGGCCCGCGGCGCACCCTGAGCTGCCACGGCTTGGTGCTACTCTTGACGCCCACACACAGCCGACGCATCTCGAGGTACTGACGAAACGCGAGCAGACGACGCGTGAGGGCGAGCGTGAGTGTCACTGGAGCAGGCGCGAGAAGCGACGGTATGCGGGCGTTTCTGATGGCATGCTGATTGCGCTCCTCGTCGAGGAGCGACGGGCCGTAGTCGCTGGCGTGGCTCACAACGACGCTCCGTCCGCCCGCTACCGCCCGCTCAGTCTTCGGCGCACCGTCGGCTTCGTCGGATTCGTGAAGACGCTCCGTCTTCGGCGAGGGCACTGTGGTGTGAGTCTGAGCGGCTGTGGATGAGTGTCGGGGCTCTTCACTGTCGTCCCGAGGACGCTCACGAGGACGCTTGACAGGCGCCCCCTGCTCCTCGATAGCGTCATCGTGGGCATCACCCTTCGCCTCGGGCCTGGCGGCGGCGGCATTGGTGGTGGTAGCGGCGGTCATCGCCTTGGCACCGACTAGAGGAGAACTGGCGGAGTGAAGCTGGTCGGCGGTCTCGAATTCCGCAATCTCGAAGTCGTCGAAATCCATGTCGAGCGCTGCACCGCCGCTGCTGCTCGCCGTGGCCGCCTTCGCTCCACCGTCCGCTCCACTGGCTGCGCCATTCGCCTTCGAGTCGGCCTTCTTACCGATCTGCCCGTACGCCTCGTACCTCATCCAGCCGGCGACCGTCCGCTTCTTGAACTTGCCGGCACTCCCCGCTGAGGCGCCGGGCGGCGCCTTTGCAACGCTTTCTTCATAAGAAGCAGTTCCGCACAGGAGTAGTTCCCCACAAGAAGCGAGATCCTCGTGAGCATCCTCGTGAGCGCCCTTTGCCGTCTCCGCGCCATACACCTGAGTCTCCTGTGCACTGGACTGTCCCAGGTCTTCGAAGCAGGGCGTTGCTGCAGCATCGAGCCCTAGCCCCAGCTGCCGCTTACCGGTGGCATGAGCGGCCGCCGAGAGCACGATGTCGCTTGCCATTGGGGCATCTGCGGCGGCGATGGCCGCGTCTGCAGCCGCGTCCGCGGCGGCAGCCGCCGCTTTCATTAGGGACTCCGACGGTGCGCTCGGTGCACTCGAGTGCTGCTGATGCTGTTCCATAAGCTGTTCCCTAGCCATTCTCGCCACTCTCGCATTCACGCCCTGGCCTACCTGCATGGCAAGCGCCTGCCGGTAGTGCTGCTTCATCGTCTCAATCATCTTGGTACGCTCCACCTCATGCGCCTCGTCGAGCTCCTTCTGCAGCTGCACTCGTGCGTACTCTGCATTCCTCCAAATGTCCTCTGCAGCGGCCTGATGGCCTGCATACCAGCCATCAGTGTAGCCTTTCTCATACACGACTGCGCCACTTTCTGCTGCACCACATTCGGATGAACCGAACAGCGCAGATTTGCGAATTTCTCCCTCCTCCATCTCGGGAGGCGCCGAAGATTGCGGCTGTTGCGACTGCGTTGAGGGCTCGTTGCGGGAGCGGGCGCTGTCAAAGACAACGGTCATGGTGCTTCCGCGGAGCGGCATTTCGTTGAGCCGGCGCTTGGCGCTCGTGGCCTCGCGCGTGCACGACATCTCCACAAGCGCGAGCATGCCGCCGCCGCTCGCCCTCGCGACCTGCACCTCCTCCACCTTGCCGAGCGGCTCGAGAAGCGTCTCGAGCTCATCAGAGGAGCAGCCGTGCGGCAGGTTGGAGAAGCGCAGGTAGCGGCAGCGCGGCTCGTCGTCCGCGCACGGCGTCTCGTCCCTTGGCGGCGCCACGTCTGCCCTGGGTGATGGTGTCACTGTTACCGTTGGCGTCGTCCTCTGCTTTGGAACTAATCTTGGTTGCGTTCGCTGCTCTCCTTCTCCCTCGAATGCGAGCGCGCCTGAGGTCAGCCGAACGAAGGTTCGTGGCTCGTCGCTCGTCGTATCGAGAACAAAAGTCGATGGTAACAGTTCAAGGTACTGTGTCAACCACTTTGGCTTCATAGTGCGGCCGAAGATGCGCACCATCTCTGGGTTGATTGCATCTCTAAGTGCTGAGATGCTGATTCCTGCTGCACCAGCTTGCAGCACCAGCCTCCAGATGAGCTCAAACGACTGCCCACCGGGGAGTAGACTCGTCTGCAAGTCCAAACCAATAAAGTTTGGACTTCCAGACGAGTTTTTGAGAAAGTTGAACACGCGCTCGTGCTCGCCCATCTCGCCCATCGAGAGAAAATTTGGCGTCGTCCTCTGCTTTGGAACGGTTTGGAAACGGCTTTGAAACGGCGTACCGGCCAGGCGCGGAGGACTGTCGCGGAGGCGGGGGGGAGGCTGAGGCGGGGCGGGGGGCGGAGGCGGGGGGGGAGGGGGAGGCGGGGGTCTAGCCGTCATCGCCATCTGCAGTTGAAGCTGCTCGAGAGCGTCGCCTAACCGGAGAGGAGGTGCTGGTGCTGTTGTAAGTGTATCTGTTGCAGAGCCTGTCGAGCGCGTGCCAGGCGCTTGAGCGAGGCTCACCCTCCCACTGCCAGGAGCCTCGCCCTGATTCGGGTCATGCAGAATGAATTCTTGCCGCCCTTTCACGATTGACCTCAGTTTGCCGACGACTCCGGGTGGCTTCGGCACGCAGCTGCCAAGTGAATCAAGCCTACAAATGCGCTGCGGCTGCGAACGGATGTGTGCCACAAGTCGCGCGACGTAATCCTCCATGTGCGTTCTTCCTCGGGGCTTTACGCTCGTGGCGGCGACGCTGGTCTCCGCGCGGTGAGAGCCTCAGGGGTGAGAAAAGCGCCTTCCAAGGACTTTACCCGTTTAGGAAATTCCGGCGGTTTCGACTCATTTATCGACTGTTCCTCGCATGACACTCCGGGTAGAAGACCAGGATAGCCGCTGGATTGGAATCCTTAAGGCGTGAAGCCCCGAGCCCGACAGCGCGACTCTCGACGATTCCCCGCAGCCACGCGCACGCCCCGCGGGCCGGGTAGCGGGTTTTTACGCCCCTGAGGTCGGGCTCGCTCTACGGACTAAGCTCGCTCTCGGGACTCGGCGGCGGAACGGCGGGCTGCGGGGGTTAATGTAACTACATATTACCGTGGAGGTGTGCCGTGACTCTGACTACTGTACTACACGGTAGTACGACGATTTCTCGAGCCCCTCGTCAGTCTCTTCTACTTACAGGGCATCCTAATTTCGGATATAAGAGACCGGTCTGATACGGCTTCGCTGTACGGCCCCCGCCGCCCCGACTGTGCCCTTAAAGAGCATAGTTCATACAGCCCCTTTGAAGTCGAGCGGCAGGGACACAGCCGTCACGGGCTAATAGACTCTGGGTCGTTGGCGCCCTCGGTGTCGATGGCGCCCTCGCCGCCGCCGTCGTGTGCGGCTGCCGCGAGGATGATCGAAGAGCGCGCCGTCTTGAGCGCCACGTCGAGCATCGACTCGGCGCGCAGCGCAGCAGCGGTGGTCGTGGGCGCGGAGCGCGCCTCAATCTGTGCCCTCAGCTGGAGCGTCTGCGCGTGCTCCGCGCGGATCTGCTCGTACACCTGCCCTAATTGTGCTTGCAATTGGCGCAGCCGCTGCGTGGACGCCTCGAGGCTGCTCGCCGTGTTGGGATGGGCAGCAGTCCAGACTCGCATCTCGTGCGCTCGGAAGGCTTCGTCAGCTCGCATCTCGAGCTGCAGGAGAAGCGCGTGGGCGCTCGCCTCGCGCGCCACCTGCCGCTGCACGCGCGCTGCCGCCGCCTGCGCTGCCGCCTCCTCGGCTTCCTGTGCCGCCTTGGCCAACGCGACTGCGTCCACGAAGCCCATGCCGCCCTCCTCACTGGCCTCGTTCGCGCTCGCCGAGTTGCGTGTGCCTTTGCCCTCCTTGCCGCCGGCGCCGGCGCCGCGCGCGACGAGTATGGGCGGCGGGTCGCCCTCTAGGAGCGCTTCGAGGATCTCAAAGTCCGTCGGGGCCACGGCGGCGGCCGCGCCTGTCTCAAGAGTGAGCTGCAGCTCGAACCCCTTGCCTTTCTTGGACGCGCGCGAGTGGTCCGAAGGCGACGAGACCATTCCACCGAGGGAGCCGAGCAGCTGGCTCGAGGGCAGCCCGAGGCCCACGGTGTCGACGCCCGAGTGGGCAGGCAAGAGTCCTTCGATGTCGGCGAGCAGCGATCGATAGTCGAGGTTCGCTGGGTACACCTGATGAGAGAGATCATCCAGCAGCTATCAGCAGGCCATCGAAGGGGCGATCAGCAGGAAATCAAAGCACACCTCATACACAACGAGATACTCGGGTGCCGCGGACGCTGCCGAGATCGAGGTAGCGGCCGCGCCGCCCGCGGCAGCGCTCGAAGCGGGCAATCCCATCGACGCAGCTGCCATGAGGCCGGGATCGGCGTCGGTCGGGTTGGCGCGGCACAAGAGGGCCGCACAGAGCTGCGCGCCACCACCGCCCTCCTTGGGAGCCTTGATCTTCTCCTTTGGAGATTTGGTGGGAGATTTGGGAGATTTGGTCGCTGCAGCCTCCTCGCCCTCCTCCTCCTCCTCGCCCTCCTCCTCGCCCTCCTCCTCCTCCTCCTCCTCCTCCTCCT
>Ga0210246_100155_pt1 | contig 58349 bp, 48 predicted proteins | sample ChrtobMetaP3_8mM_FD_155469 | JGI IMG/M metagenome (GOLD analysis project Ga0210246, IMG submission 155469) | Chrysochromulina tobin associated microbial communities from unialgal haptophyte culture, Seattle, Washington, United States - P3_8mM | ecosystem: Host-associated > Algae > Haptophytes >...
GGCACGAAGGCGATACCCTGCCGAGGCAGATTACATCGACTGGGGCGCACTGCGGAGGTGGGGAAGCGGCGACTGAGCGAGTCGGTCAACGACTCGAGTGCTCTCTCTCTCTCTCTCTCTCTCTCTCTCTCTCTCTCTCTCATCCTCTGTACCTACGCTATACCTACGCTGTACCATTCGCATGTCTTAGAGAACTCCGGAGTGCGGCCCCCCCGGGTCTGTAGTTGACCGTGTTTACCCGTCGCAATGGCGAGGTACCTGATCGCCGCGGCGCTGGTCGCGGCGGTGACCGCACAAGCGAAGGTCGGGCATGGCCCGGCCATGAAGGCCGCGATATGCGCGGCCACGTCCGCCCCGTCGCGCACGCGCATCCATTGCGCACACGCAAACGTGGCAAAACTGCCGTCTCGGATGCAGATTCGTCCAGACACCAAGCCAGCAGGGTGGTGGCAGCAGAGTGGGTGTGGGCGCCGCCTTCGGCACGCACGCCACTCGTCGCCAACCTCGTCAGCACCGGCTGCTCACCCGACTCCGCGCTGCCCTCTACAAGCGGCGCTGACTCCGAAGAGCTGCCGATACTCCAAGGCACGCAACTGAAGGCCAAGCGGGCCACGCTTGCTTTGCCTCCACCTTCTCCTCCATCTCGCTCGCTAAGCGGCGGCGAAGTCGCATGCCTCTTCGAGGCCGACCCGCTGCCGCGCTCGCCTCCAGCCTACGTGGACGCGCTCGGAAACCTGAGGGTCACATTGACCAAACCCTTTACGGGAGAACCCTCTATAGGTGCCAGCGCCACAAACGGTGACCGGACGCGCGCACGGCGTGCCAGATCGGGCATCTTGCAACTGAAGGCCAAGCGGGCCACGCTTGCTTTGCCTCCATCTCCTCCTCCATCTCGCTCGCTAAGCGGCGGCGAAGTCGCATGCCTCTTCGAGGCCGACCCGCTGCCGCGCTCGCCTCCAGCCTACGTGGACGCGCTCGGAAACCTGAGGGTCACATTGACCAAACCCTTTACGGGAGAACCCTCTATAGGTGCCAGCGCCACAAACGGTGACCGGACGCGCGCACGGCGTGCCAGATCGGAATTCCAACTCACTCTTCACTTCACCAGGCGCCTCGCGTTACGGGCGAAAGGGGCGCGCGTGCGCGACAGCACCGTCTACGGAGGGTCGAGCACGAGCGCCAAGTCGTCCTTCGAACACCACACGCAGCAGCTCGCAGCGGCTGTACAGGTGGACGACGCGATGGGGACCTGGAAGAAGATAACTGACATGAAGATGCGCCTTATTCAGGACGCGCTTAAGGCAACTGGGCGGGGCTAAGGCGGCCCGGCCCGGCGGCTCATCGAGTATGGCTGTGGTAAGGGGGTCCAGGGGTCCCCGAGCTAGTGGTAACCGCATCTGTATGTACGCCGGTCCGGTGTCTTGGGTGCCGAAATAAAGTACCATTGGCTGTGAAACGTGCGATGACTCGCACCAGTCCCTTTCGTGTTGCGTGTATGTACCGGGCGTAACGTTTTTTTTTACTACTTACTTAGTTGCTGTTCTCGGTGTAACCGCACGGCGCAATGACCCCTGGTGCCTGCGACGTAGGATGACGCGCAGCGACCGGCATCCGAGCGCACGCCGGACAGCAGCATCGCGCTCCCGAGAACGATCGAGATGGTGTAGATCGTCATTTGCGGTTTCGCGTCAAAGTTTTGGCGCGGTGTGAAGAGTGTTCCCCCTTCCTTGCGTCTCTCCCGTACTCGGCGCGCCAGTCAGAGCCGTTGGGACTCTTTGCATGCTCGTGTGCAAATGCCTTTTTAGGATTTGATATTGCAGTTTTTGCAACAGACACTTTTCTTTCTCAGCGATTCAGCATGGCGCCGCGGCCCGCCATGGGCAGGCGTAGTTCGAGTTCGAGCATGCGGATAACGCAACAGACCAATGGCCGCGAGCGGGCGGACCGGGAGAGCTCGCACTTGAGATCGATTCTTTCTACCACAGTGAGCCCGGCACACTCTCTACACCGGGAGGCTCGCAAACCTATAAGCTCGCACCTGCACAGAGCCCTCGCACTCACATATCTCGCTCCACTCACTGACACTCACACAGCCCCACAGCACTGCGAACCTCCGACTGCGAATCCGTCTGACTACATGTACCGTCTGACGATTTGACGGCCACATCTTGCATATCGAACAACGTCTGCACGTATCACAGGGAATTCGACTTGGATGGCAATGGTCAGTTAGACAGGACCGAGTTGAGCAGCTTGCTGATGAGCATCTTTGCCAATCAGGTCGACGTCATCAACGCGGACATTGTCAACAAGCTCGTTTCGAGCTGCGAGCATCAAGGGGGGATCACCAAGGCGAATGTGAATAGGGCGATCAAAAAGTACCGCGGGTACGTGCACGAGTTGGCCACAGCCGCGAACGCCCAAGATAGCATCTTCGCAGAGTTCGACAAGAATGGCGACGGCGTGATCAGTAGGGCAGAGATGCTTCCCATCCTGAAAGCCTGCGCCAGCCACATAAAGGATTGCCCCGTCGACGAGGTGTGCGCGATATATTCCACGCGCGCGCGCTGCGCCTCTCTTGCGTGATGTGCTCTATGCGTGTGCTCCCCCTTGGTGATGACCTTGGTTTAACCTAGGTAATACCTTGGTGAGTGCCATCACGACTATATACTGCGTGCCAACATCCCGAGAGTGACATGTCGACGTATAGAACATGACACATCTGCGTGACGACATATCTGAACTGTGTGTACGACGCGACCACACGCACACACAGGTCGGCATGGATGACGTCGAGCAGGTATTCAAGGCAGCCGACGGTGATAACTCAGGCACGATCGACATCATGGAATTCAAGGTCGCTCTCTCCTCGTGGAAGGCGGAGATGTCGACGGTCAACTGGAAAAAGCTCGCCGAGGACCTAGAGGCCGAGAAGGAGAGGGCGCTGGCGAGGAATAAGAGCAGCTCGTGTGCTCTCCTCTAAAGCCTCTTACTACTTACAGTCTGTACTCTCACGACGACCTAAATCACGACCTCTGAGGTACATATAGAGGTACGTAGCCACATGTCGCCATGTCGCCAGCTGTTCTTTTAAGCTGTTATTTGCGGTGCTCTGTGATTCCTTACAACAAAGTATACTCGCGAGCGTGCATGCATTATCATGTCAGTCGGTTCAACCTCTTACGCTTCCCCCTTCTTTTCTAAACGTTGTCGCCGCGCGTTCCTCTCGTTTGTGTGCGTTTTTGTCGTTGGTTTTTGTCGTTGATCTGTGAGGGCGAACGCGATCAAGCTGACCATGGTCGTCGCACGAGGTACAGCCGCTCGGACGAAGGCCAAAAAGATCCGCAAGAAGCACCAGGAATGCGCGAGGCAGCAAAAGGAGGAGATGCAAAAGGCGGAGGTCGAAGGGTACTTTGCCAGGTTCGACTTGGATAAAAACGGAATCCTGGACAAGGAAGAGTTTCCGGAGCTCCTCAAAGCCCTGTTCGGGGAGGACGCCGTTACAATCGGCATCGACTCGGTCGTCGCTCAGCTAGTGAAAAACTGCGAGAAGCAGGGTGGCATCACCAAAGAGAATGTGATCCGGGCCATCAACAAGTATGGTGCGTTTGTGAAGGAGCAGGCGGCAGCCGCCCACGCCAGGGAGAACGTCTTCGACATGTTTGACAAAAACGGCGACGGCGTGATCAGCAAAGACGAGATGCTGCCCATCCTGAAGGCATGCGCCAAGCAGGTCAAGGGCGTTCCGGAGGGCGAGGTGGACATGGGTGACGTCGATGCTGTCTTCGCGGCTGCCGATACGGACCAGTCTGGCAGCATCGATCCCGAAGAGTTCAAGGTCGCCCTCGCCACGTGGAAGGAGTCCATGGCGGCCGTGAACTGGGTGCAGCTGGAGCAGGATGCTCTCGAAATGGAACTGCAGGCCAGATGGAAGTCGACTGCGTGCTCTCTGCTGTGAGACGCGGTCGAGAGTGAGTCAGATCTTAGTCAGATCTGACGTGCGCGTGTGTGGAGTGCGACCTCGGAGAGACGAGCTGATCGACGAGCTGACGAGGTCTGCGCGCACACTCACAGTCTGCAGCTGTGAGCACAGACGAGAGCACGTCCGCGGAGCGGTATACAATGTACCGGCGCGGTGTGCTCATCACCGCACGCGTGGATAGGCGACTCACAAGGAACTATCATATCATGTAAATCACCGCACGCGTCGACCACACGTTCGGCACGGAGTACTATTTCAGTACTTTGTTCATCAAACTTCGTCGAAACATAGATCCCTAAATTGTCGTTTGGTTCATCCGTCTCTCGCGATTTCATCCCCGTCACAGGACAATGGGTTGCTGCATGAGTGGCGAGGCGAACGCTGCCGAAAGCGACATTCCGCCTCCCCAGTGGGGCGTCCCGCTCAAGGTCACGCTCAAGAGCAAAAGCTTTTTTTCGGCCGACTACAACGTAAACGTCGGGGACGGCGAACAAGAGAAGACGTGGATGTTGCTGGATGCCGTGGGAGGCATGTTTGACGCAGGGTACACATACTACCTCAAGCACCGCGCGCCAGGTCAGGTGGATGCCGAAGGTAAGCCCGCGTCCACCACGCTCGGCGCGGTCAACATCAAGGGCGAGTGGGACGCCTTCAGTTTCCAGATTGCGGGTGCTGACCGTGACATTTCCCTTCGGCCCTTCATGGACATCTGGGACAAAGACATCGATTTCGGCATCACCAAGGACAGGACGCTCTGGGCGGTGTGGACGTACTCAAAGCGCGCCATCTTGTTCGCGGACCACGAGCAGACGAAGCAGATTGGATGGCTCGACGTCACTGGCAGTGGCACGTGGTACGAGCACGAGGAGCAGGTCACAGTGTACGATACGGACCAGAACGGCAATCGAACCGCGCGGCAAGAGACGCGCCGCACCGTCAATTGCAAAACCAACGGCTTCCGGTACAAGTTCAACGTCTTCAACTGCCCGATGCAGATCACGTACCGTAAGGAGGGCCGCGGCTTCTTCAAATCGAGCAAACTGCATTTCACCGCGGCCAATGCATTCGATCCGAACACGCCGCTGTTCAACGTGGAGAGCGACGGCGGATCGAACTGCACGATCACGTCCTACCCCAACTCCGACCCCATCTCGACCATCCTCGCAGCGTACGCCATCTCGTGCAAGCTCGACCCTGACGAGTTCAACAGCGGGGCCAAGAGCCAGTGTGAGCGCCACATGAGCCTGGGCATGCACCCTGGCTTCTCCAACTTTATCGGGATGGACGAGCGGAGCTTCGAGCAGAAGTTCTCCTACCCGGCGCCGCCTCCGCCCGTCTTCGCGCAGCAGGTCGCCGCCTTCGTGATGCCGCAGTCGAACCTCATTCCATTCGCGCAGTCTCCGATGGCCGTACAGCCGGGTATGGGGATGGGGATGGGCATGATGCAGCCCGGGATGGTGCAGCCCGGCATGATGCAGCAAGGCATGATGCAGCCTGGGATGATGCAGCCCGGCATGATGCAGCAAGGCATGATGCAGCCTGGGATGATGCAGCCCGGCATGATGCAGCCTGGGATGATGCAGCCTGGGATGATGCAGCCCGGCATGATGCAGCCTGGGATGATGCAGCCTGGGATGATGCAGCCCGGCATGATGCATCCTGGGATGATGCAGCCGCAGCAGGGCATGATGATGCAGCCGCAGCCGGGCATGATGATGCAGCCGCAGGGCATGATGATGCAGCCGGTCATGGCGCAGCCGATGTAGCCAGGCATGGCGCAGCCGACGGTCTGATACGAGTAACTACTACCATTACTAGGCTGACTCACCGTGTGGGCTTCTGTGGTGGGAACAAGCGTTGGCGGCAAGGGCGGCAGAAAGGGACTGGTGGTAAGCGCCGGCGCCGCGACTGCCGCTCGACGAGGCTGGCGCTAAGAGGTGCCGAGTCCGGTGGTGTGCTGGCGGACTTACTGTGGTGGGCGCGTGTGAAACGTGCGAGGACTCAGCCGCAATGGTGTGACGCTCGCGTGAATCGCGCGGGTCTCTGAGACCGTCGCCAGCGGCGGGGCGGACGGGCCCCGCCGCCAAAGTGAAAGAAAACACGGGCCCTGCCGACTAAGTTTTCGGAGTATGTTGTACGGCGTTTCATCTGTCGACTTTCCCGCTTGTGTATGATGAACTCAGAACTGACTTCTCGGATGGGGAGTGTGTCTGGGTGTTGTTAAGGACCACCGTGTTACGGTGCCCGAAATTGTTCGGATTGCGCGCCAACCACCGCGCGCACCACTCAGGCCGGGCGAGGACCGGGACCGGGAGCCCCCGAGACCGGCCCGCGAGACCGACCGAAGGCGAAGCAACCGACCCGGCGCGGGCGCGTTACGGGCGCGCTGCCACGTGCCACAGCCACCCGCCGCCGCTGGTGTGGGCGCGGCGTGCGGCGCGGACGCAACAAAACTGGTACTGACTTGCCTTGCCTTGCCTTGACTGGACTTGACTTGAGCAAGCAGGCTAATTAGTCGAAGCTTGCTTGCTTGCTTGACTTGACTTGACTTGAAAGCGGGTCGCGCACTCGCTCGTCTCAGCTCTCGTCTCATTCTCTCTGCTGTTCAGCATTCGCTGTTCGCGCACCGCTCATGCCGGCCGAAGCACCCTCGACACCGCCCAAGAAGCGTGTGCGAGTGTACGCGACACTCATTGAGCCGCTCTCACCTATTCGCCTGGCAGCATCTTCGATGGCCAAAGTGGCGACCGCCATCTACGATGCCATTGCACCGTCGCCATCATCGTCTGGAAAAGGATCTTTGTCGGCGGCGTCAATCTCAGCGGACAACACTGAATCCACCGAAAACAGCGATGCAGATCGCCATGCTCTTTCTCAATATATTGAGAGGCGCTATAAGCGCTCGCTTGCCATCGCAGCTTGGGTGCGCGTCTCTGATTTACTTCGCTTCGAACAGGCGGCGCAGCGACGGCTCGGACCTCCAAGGGACGGGGAGTTCATCGCAAGGCTTCTGCTGCCGCCAGTGCAACGTGCGCTCGAATACGAAAGCGTACCAGTCCTCGCGGTACGCGTACCTGCACACGAAGAGCACGGGCAGGTGCTCGTGCAGGTCAAGCATCACCAGCAAACGGCGGAAGCCCTCGGGGCGGCGCACCAGCGCTTGAAATCAAAAGGTCCATGGGATGAGAGCGATGAAGAGCACGAAGACGTATATCGTGAGCTCGAGGACATTCTGCTTACCGCGTAGATCGACAGAACCAACGATCGAAAGTGGATGCAGTTGCAGAAAAGTACGTCAATTTGACAATCAACGAGCTCATTGGTCAGAGTGCGGTGTGCGCAGAACGATCGGTCACACACTTCTCTATAGCGATGATAACTATACATCTTGAACGGCACGTTTCATCATGAAAAATCGAGCAATCAAATATTTTTTATGCTTCGTCAAGGCCGTCCGACGAAGCCGAGATAACTCGTCAGTCGCGCGTAAACCCGAACACGGCCCGTCCAAGTCGGCTTCGCGTGTCTACGAGATGGTGGCCATCGCGAATGCTTGCACCGAGTGGATCGTGTTCGGCCAGGTGGAGCTTGATAAGGACGACGCCGCTACTATCGATGTCATGCGCAGGGCGCTTTTACCATCCAACGCGTGCGTACCAGCCCTGCCTGTGCGAAGGTGTTGGTACCCCGATTCCGATATCTAAAGTGCCCCGCCGCCCCTGTTCACTGATCGTGCGCAGGCGTCGCGCGCTCCTCAAGAAAGTAATGATCGTAAGCTCCAACAGGCGCTGCACTGGTTTCATTGTCCCATCGGTCGGCCTCGCCTCTGTGCTCATCTCGCCGGTTCTCGCGTCCATCAAGGAGGAGGTGGGAGGGGAGGACCCCAGAGTCAGAAGAGAGAGCCCCGGCGCCTCGACAGACTTCATCCTGCTACCGGACGAGGGCGTGGATGCACTGCCGCTCTACTCGAACCACAAGAAGGTCTCTGACTTTGTTCTGTCGAGTGGCTTGTGCTCGGCCGTGCTGACAAACATGGACGTGCTCTGGATGGAGAGGGTTGCTCAGGTGATGATGACCGCGAGTACCCTCAAATTGCCACCGAGTGCCACCGAGTGCCACCGAGTGCCACTGCTTGACCTGGATGGAGCATGGTGCTCAGGTGCCGCCGGGAACGCTCTTCAAGGCCTTCCATGGGCCGGACACGAACGCATCGAAGACGGAGGTTTCGTGGGAGCCCATGGCTCGCTGGCACGCGCTCGCTAAGTCACTGCGGACGCCACGAGGGCACAAGTCATACGAGCACCTCGAGCAGCTGCGCAAGTCCGACCCACTGATCAACCTGTCCGCGTGGATTGACTGGAGCAAGCTGCGCCTGTCCATCAAGCAGACGCCCGCGTACCAGACGAACCAGAAGGCGCTCAACACGGCGGCCCGCGCGAGCAGGTTCTGCTTGCAAACGTCTGCCAACGGGGCCGCCTCCGTGGCGGCGGTCGTGAAGGCAGCGTCGCCACTGAATGCGCCGTTGGCACGGCGGCCCCAGTCGGCGCGCGATGAGCGTTCATCGTCCGACTCAGTCATGGTGCTCGACCCCTATGGCGAAGTGGACCGACGCTCCCGCTCGGACGAAGACGAAGGGGACAGTGCGGAGGAGAGCGTAGCGCCTAGCCCTGTGTCGGTCGAGGCGAAGCTCCAGTCGATGCGCTACGAGGATGCCGGCAAGAGCCACCCCGGAAAGATGGCCAGGAAGGCCATCTTCGGGAAGACGGCGGGGTACGGCGAGACTCGTGCGACTGCAAGGGGGAAGTACAAGAGCAGCGAGGCGACGTGGCCTCGTGAGGAGCTCAAAGGAATTGCTAGCTTGCACAAGTAGCTCAAGACAACGCTCTTCAAGTTGCCTTCAGTACCCCATTCATGCCATGCGCCGGAACCTCAAGGCAACCCAACGCATGCAATCTGCCTTATTTGGGCACAGCAACCCAACGCATGCAATCTGCCCGAACCTCATGGGCCACAGCACAGCCCAAAGGAACATGGAGGTCGACTGCTATGCCACAGACATGTGGAGGAGGGCGGAAGTAGGGCGGAAGCAGTCCTCACTGCTATAGGGGACCACTCTGGGACAGATAGGGCCGTGGTGATCTTCGGCGGCGCACTTGCTACGTGAGGGAACGTGGGTGGATGCGGCGGATGCGGCGCACATGTGCGCGCGCGGCGAGTCTGGGTAGCACGGCGGCCGTGATCGCGACTGAACGGCTCGCGGAGAGAATAAGTATGCTGATACAGCTGGAACCTGGATACATGTGTACGGCGGCGTGTACGAGGATTGTCCGTAGGTTGTCGTGACCGCGTGAGTCAGCCCGTGAGGACCCGTGTGGAGCGCTTTCAGTTTAGAGATGATGACGACGCGGTACGACGGGTCCACACGCCAAGGCGAGCATTTAAGGACTTTGTTTGAGAAAGGGTCAGTTGAATCGACACACAAGGTACCGACCAGCCACTACCCGACACGAAACACAGACTCGAGACTGGCCAAGAGACTGGCGGTGGCGCGGCGGTCGCGTCGCTCGGTGTTTTCTGAATTGTTTGTTCAAAGCCAGCACCGACTCGAATTAGACTCGACGGTGGTTTGTTGGTGGTTGTAGTTGGTTGTTTGATAGTGGGACTTGAAATGAACTTGAACTTTGACGAACACGCCGCGTTGAACGGCCAAGTTCCGCACGAGCAGTGAACTGCCTGAGCCTCACGCAGCTCGACCAGCCATGGCGCCGAAGAAGGCAGAGGATGCTCGTTGGCCCAATTCTGGTACCGGTGGCGGGTGGGGCGCTGTCAAGTCTAAGGCTAAGGAGGGCACGATGTGGGGTGCGACAGAACGCTTTCGTACGCCAGGGGGCGGCTGGGAACAAGGAGCATTCCGGGACGAGGAAAGGTTTGCCAAGCTCGTCGGAGCTTTCCTCAACCTCGAGGTTGAGAACGACAGCGCTGCAAGTGCTGCTGGCGCTGCTGGCGCTGCTGGCGCTGCTGGCGCTGCTGGCGCTGCTGGCGCTGCTGACGCTACTGGCGCCGCTGGCGCTGCTGGCGCTGCTAGCGCTCCTGGCGCTCCTGGCCCTCCCGGCACTGCCAGCTCTACTGGCATGGGTGGCACGGGTGGCCGTGGTGGCGCGAAAATCGATCTGGCTGCCATCCTCGCCCTGCGGCCAGCCATGAGCAAAAAGCATCGTGTGGGCGAGTTTGGCTCCGGCAAGCTCACGGTGCCGCGCGCAAAGCCGGGCACAGTCGTGCCCGAGAATTGCACCGCTGAGGGACCTGGGCTCGAGGGCGCTGTACTCAAGGTGCCTGGGCGCTTCACGATCACATGCCGCGACGCAGAGCACGAGCCCGTGGCACCCTCCGAGGCTGAGCAGTTTACGATCGACATCGTCGGCCAGACAAAGCCGGATCACTCTCTCATCGAATCAGCCGACGGGCGTCTCACGGTGTGCATTGGCTGCCTACCCCTGATCACATGCCTGCGCCTGAATGTGATGCGTGTGCATGCAATAGGTGGTTTGGCTGCCCACGGCCTCAGCCGAGTACCGACTCAACATTCGGGTCAATGGCATTCATATCAAAGGGTCGCCCTTCACCGCGGAAGCCGCGGCCGGCAGCATCGATCCATCCAGGTCGACCATCAAGGGCGAGGTTGGACCTGTGCAGTCCACGTGCAGGGCGGGGGACACCGTGCGCTTCACCATCGAGGCGCGCGATCAACATGGGAATCTCGCGAATTACCCGCCGCTCGACCGGGTCAAGTACGACTTCAAAGTAACTGTCGGTGGGCCAGGCGCGGTGAGCAGCCCGCCCACGGCATGCATTTCGGCTCCTCCTCTCATTGGAGCATGCACGAAAGGCGGCATTGAGGCGCCGCCTTTTCGAGCGCCTTGTCGAGCGCCTTTCGAGCGGCGGTTCGTCGCTGATTGCATGCATGCGCTCTCGCTGACGCCGGCTCCGGTGCATGCCTGTGCGCGCGCGTGCTGCTCGCAGGTGGACGTGGACAAAGATCCTCTCTTGAACGGCCTCCAACCCGTAGGCCTCCCGTTCCAAATCGTAGGCGAGTACTGGGTGGAGGTGCGAGGGCAGTGCGGCAAGCTCGTCAAGGGCGGCCGCTTTAAGATCGAGTGCCTGCGCACGCCCGTCGAGGCCCGCTTCTGCTTCGTGCCCGACGTGAGCACGATGGGAGCCTCGGGAGCGGCCCTTAAGAAGGCGGAGGCGGGAAGGACCATGTCCTTTGATATTGAGTCTCGAGACCCGTACGGAAACCGATGCGAAGCCCTTCCAGAGCTCCAAAAGCTGCCCAACTGTGCGTTCAGCTTAAAGCTCGACTTTAGGGAGGGTGTCAACGACTACGGCGACGAGACGATCATCGGCGAGAACAGGGCCTACGACGAGGCGAAGACCACCATCTCCGGCAGCGTCGCGGCCCTGGAGGAGCTCGGCACCTTCATCGCATCGTACAAGGTGCTTCGGGCCGGCAAGTTCGCCCTCTCGATTGAGTACAATCAAGCGCCGTTGCGCGGGTCGCCGTTCACACTCGAGGTGGTCCCTGGACCCGCACACGCAAAGGCGTGCATGCGGCTCCATTGCGCGGACAGCAAGGCGCCGCTGCCAATCCTCGTGGCGGGCAACCGCGCTTCGTTCCTGTTGCTCGCGCGCGACAATTTCAACAATCCACGGCTAGTCGGAGGCGAAACGACTCTGCAAGCAGGCCTCGTCGCCGTGCAGGGCCCGGAGAAAGTCGGCTGTGACATCGTCGATAAGGGCGATGGCACGTACGAGATCTTTTATTCAGCCACCGTCACAGGCGAGTACATGTGCTCAGTGAATCTGAACAATGAGCCCGTCAAGGGGGCGCCATTTAAGCTCAAGGTGCAGCCAGGACCTACGCATGCTCCGACATGCATTGTGAGCGGGTTCGCGATGAAGACCGGCCAGTTGGATACGCTCGAGGCGTTCATGCTCGAGGCACGCGATGCGCTCAACAACCCGCGCGGCTACGGCTGCGACAAGGTGGTCTGCGTGATCAAGGGGCCGGGCGGCAAACCACCTGCACCCTTTGAGGACGATCCCCGCTTCAGCGAGCGCTCGGCGACGGTGCGCGACTGTGAGGATGGGCACTACGAGCTCTCGTACTGCATCAACACCATCGGGCGCTACAAGATTTACCTCTCGATCGCCGATGCGGCCGACCACAACCCACCACAGCCGCTCCGTGGATCTCCCTTCGATCTCGCCATCACGGGCAACCGCGCGAGTGCGAAGGAGAGCAAGGTCAAGAAGGCGCCCCCCAAGGCGACGGCAGGCGAAGAGGTGAAGATCGAGATTGATGAAGATCGAGATTGTGACAGTTTGATGAAGATTGGCACTGATTGGCACTGATTGCCTCCCTCCTCAGGTGAAGATCGAGATCGAGGCATGTGACGACTTTGGCGAGCGCCGCCGCTTTGGCGGCGAGCCGTTCGGCTTGACCATCTCCGGGGGCGACCCTGGCCCCTCAGAGATGGTCGACAATGGCGACGGCACGTACCAGTTCAAGCTCAAACCCACCAAGGCGGGAGACTACAAGGTGGGCGTCCAGCTGTACGGGGATCAGATAGGGGGCTCCCCCTTCTCGTTGCACGTGGATGCCGGCCCGGCGCACCCGCCCTCGTGCGTGGCGACTGGGCGCGGTGTTGGCGGGGCGGGCGCGAGTGGGCGCGGGCTTCGACGCGTCGATGCGGGCGCCACCGCCGCGTTTGCGGTGCAGACGTGGGACATCCACGGCAACATCGCCGAGCCACCGCTCTCGGACTTCGACGTCAAGATCATCGGACTCACTTCGAACATTCAGCCCAAGTGCCACGGCAGGCGGCGGCCAAAGGGGCGGTACACGTTCAACTACATGACCCAGCTCGCGGGCGAGTACGAGGTGCACATCCGGTTGCCCTGGCTCGTAACCTCAACGCAGCAGACGAAATTCTCGGGCACGAAGACGGTGGAGAAGGTGGAGATGCAGCACATCGCAGGCTCGCCATTTCGGGTGAGCGTCGTGCCGGGGCCCATGCACCCGCCCGCGTGCGCCCTGCGCTGGATCAGCCCCCGCGATGTGCCGTCGCGACTCGACTGGAGCACGGCCGCGACGCTCAAAGTGAACCAGTGGGTGCAGCTGTCCGTGCGAAGTCGCGATCGGTTCCACAATGAGATCCACCACGGTGGCGACGGCGTGACCATGGTGCTGCAGTCCGTGGACCCGGCTCCGATGGCCTCGTCCTACGTCGGCACCTCCGATGAAGGGTCGACCGTGATCAACCCGGCGAGGCCCAAGGGCATGAAACCGCCACACCTGTGCTTCAACGGCACCGTCGTCGACAATGGCGATGGCACGTACGATTGCCGAGCAATGACGACCGTCGCGGGCGATTACAATGTGATCATCGATGCGTCGCGTAAGCTGGACCCGGAGGCGGAGGCCGAGGCGGCGGCGGAGGCGAAGCTCGCCGCTGACGAGGCCGCGGCGATGCTCGCCGAGGGAGGCGATGAAGAGCCTGTGCCCGAACCGGATCCCGAAGTGGAGCGCTTGCTCGCGGTGGCCGCCGTAACCGCCGCCGGGCCGCGCCGTTGCATGAGCTTCGCCGCGGCGGTGAGGCTTTCCCTGTTGATTACCACTGATTACCACTGATTACCACTGATTGCCACTGATTGACCCCCAGCCGCCGCGGCGGTGAGGCTTTCCCTGTTGATTACCACTGATTACCACTGATTGCCACTGATTACCACTGATTGCCACTGATTGACCCCCAGCCGCCGCGGCGGTGAGGCTTTCCCTGTTGATTACCACTGATTACCACTGATTGCCCCCCCGCCGCCGCGGCGGTGAGGCTCTCGATGCGCGACCTGAAGATGGTCGAGACTGAGTGCATCTGATTGCATGCTGATGGCCCACCCTCATTGCATGCTGAGTGCCTCCCTCATTGCATGCTGAGTGCCTCCCTCATTGCATGCTGAGTGCCTCCCTCATTGCATGCTGAGTGCCTCCCTCATTGCATGCTGAGTGCCTCCCTCATTGCATGCTGAATGGCCCTCCCTCATTGCATGCAGGTGAAGCTCTCGATGCGCGTCGCTGCCGCGCGTAAGCGTCAAAAGGGCGCACAGAAGGGCGCGGCGCGCATGATGCTCCCGACGGTGTACCTTCCCGAGGAGACCTCGCCCAATACGTCGACCGTCTCGGGCACGGCCCTGTGGGAAGCGCGTGTGATGCAGCGAGCCACGTGGACGATTCAGTCACGCGACCGTTACAACAATCGGACGAGCGAGCCGCACACCTCCTTCGCGGTCCTGGTAGCACACGTGCCTGCCCCCACAGAGGCTTCCGAGACTGTGGTGGAGACCGACGCAGCGGAGAGTAATGACGTGTCACTCACGATGAGCTCGACCAAAACAGGCGACGTCAGCGTCACGTGGCTCTTCCGACGCAGTGGCACATACCGCGTACACGTGTCCCTGCACGGCGTTCCGCTGCGCTGCTCACCGCTCACGTGCACCGTCACACAACCCGTTGCAGCGCGCCCGGGTGCGCCGCCCGGCGCCCTAAGCGGCATCGACGAGCGCCGGGACGCGGACGATCGGCAGAAGCGTGCTGATCGCATGGCGTCTCACGGGCTGCCGTGGCGCGAGGAGCACATGAGTGTGTGGTAAGCGCGGCCTGATGGAGCCTGATGGAGCCCGATTGAGTCTGATGGACCCCGATTGCGCCTGATGGAGTCCGGCCACGTGCGATGGTCTCGCAGGGAGACGAGACTCGAGGACGTAACCGCCCACACGATCAAGGCGCTCTCTCGTCCCAACGGCCCCGAACTCGTCTTCGGACCGGACCTCGCGCGCTCGTGGGCACTTGCTCGGCAGGACGCGAGCGCGCAGGCCGACCCGGGCGAGTATGAAGAGCGTCGCAAGGCCGGTGAGGCGGGCGGCATCGCGGGCAGTCTCGGGCGTAACTTCCATCGAAAGCGCGTCGCGATGCTTCATTACCGTCTGGTCAGTCTCGCCGACGATCTCAAAGCGGGAGGTGTGGGCAGCGCGAGCAGCCCCCGGGGGGGGCTAGCGGCGCAGTACTCGTGCACGCCGGCGGCCACGCGCTTTGACGAAGCTCATCCGTACGGCACTGCGACCGCGGGGCGTGCCGATGCGCCCACGACGGCGCGGGGCAGCACGGCCGCCGGCACGACCTATGGCGGCGCGGCGCTCAGCACGGCGCTCAGCAGCGCGGCCGCGGTCGCGGCTCTGCTGAGCAGCCCACGGGGGGCGACGCAGCCCTCGCGAGCTCGCGTGGAGGGCGCCGTCGCGGCGGCCGCTGGCCGCTGGCGGGAGCGCGAGAGCGGGGAGCTCAACTCCGAGCTAAACTCCGAGATGGCGGTGGGCGCCGTCGTGCGTTTCGATGGGCTCATGTATGAGGTGCAGTACGTCAACACCCAGGGTCAGCTTGGCCTCAAGTCGCTCGACCGCCATGGGGACGTGCAGTACGGCGTCGCCAAGTCCGCAGTGACCTTGGTGCAGACGTCAACCGCCCGCTCGGGACAGCGCGGCCCCGACGACCTGGAGTTACAAGAGGAGGCGCAATCTCGGTTCGCATTGGCGGACGGCTCTCTCGTACACAGTGGCGTGATGGCCATCGACAGCGACCCCCCAGGTCCAGAAGCGCACGAGTTTGATCTCGAGTCCAGCCGCCCGCTCGAGTACTCTGGAGGCTCTCTGCTCACGAGCCCGGCCAGTGGGAACTTTCGGCACGTCGCGCCGTGGGTCCAGGCTCGGCTCGATGGCGCGGGCACCTTGCCGCCGCACCAAGCTCAACTCAAGCAGACGCTCGACAAGGCCAAGAAGTTGCAGAAGATGCTTGGCAATGTGCCCCAGCCACCGGATCCCGATTTGGCGTACGAGACCAAGAAGTGGCAGCAGGTGCTTGGCAGCGGGCCGCCGCCACAGGACCCGGGTTCGGGGGCAGGAAAGATGGGCCAGCAGGTGGCACTAGAATCCGGCGCGCACTCGGCGCGCGCTCTGCCAGTCGGCTCACCACGACGCGTCGGCTACGTACCGGCCGCACGGCAGGCCACAGCGGTACGAAGCCTCTCCGCGCGCGAGCCGCTCCCCACGCATGCTCGGGACAGCGCGCCACGTGGCGGCCCTCCCGCCGCTAGGCAGCTCTCGGTGGCGCCGCGGGAGGAGGCCATTCTGCGGGGGGGGCTTGTGAGCGGGATGTTGCCCGGTGCGGCCAACCTGTGCCTCGCCCCGCATGCACCGATCGAAGATCCACTGGGCTACGCGGATCGTTACGAGCGGCTCCGGGCGCGCGTCGCCCCGCCCGAGGCTACGAACGCGAGCGCCGCTGCCGCGGGCGCCGTGGCGGGCGGTTCCAGGCCACCCTCTCATCTCTTCGGACGCCTCAAGAACGCGCGCAAGGCCCTTCGGCTCGCGAACGAAGGGGTGACCCCGGTCACCTGGCGCAAGGTCCCGCCAGAGCCGATGCCGCCGGCGCCGCCGCTGCCGGCGGCGCTCACGCCACGCGCCCAGGCGCTCGCGCGTAGCCTAGACATAGCCGCCACTGCCGCCTCGGCACGGCCAGAGCCACGCAGCTGCACGTTTGGCGAGGGCCCGCTCGGGCTGTCGCTCGCAGACTACGGCGACGTCGTCGTCGTCGCCAACGAGCCGGCGCCGGGGAGTCAGGCGCACGCGAACGGGATCCTGCGGCTGAGCGTCGTCGTGGGCCTCAATCACGAGAACGTGAGCGGGCTGCCCAAGGACGCGGTGGTCGAGAAGGTGAAGGCGTGCGGCAGACCGCTCACGCTGCAGTTTCTGCCGCCGAACTCAAGAGAGTCCTGCTGAAAAGTGGATTTCAAGAAGACGCGTACAGACGCGAATCGAGATAACGATCTCTCCCCGAGACGCTCAGATAAGCATTAGGCTATGTATTATAGTGTTACCGTGATCCCCCGACTCCATCGTTCCTGAAAGTGGCGCGCTCCGCGCGCACGGCTCCGACACGACCGCGCGGACACACACGCGTCGTGCGTGCGGCTCGCGGGGCCGGGCCCGGCCCCGCCGGGGTGCGGGGACCGCGCCGCGCGCGTGTGCGATCGGTTCGCATTTTATAGAAATAGATGCGTGGTATTATAGTAAAAATACTTAGTGAAAGAGCCGAAGTCTGATGACACGGACTGATTCATTCGGCACTCTGCTGGCGGCACTCTGTGAGACACAGTGACGCAGTGACCCTCGCCGGCGCCCTGCATTCGCTCTCACTAGCTCCCGTGGTTGCGGTGGCCATCGGCGCATATCGCGCACGACGCAGCGGCATATTAATCTCGTCAAGCCCCGCCCGCCGCGCGTCACTGCGCGAGCTGTGCGAGCTGCGCCACAAACTCGTTGGGGGTGCAGATCTCCGTGCACCCGTAGGAGACGCGCCGGCCGCCGAGCGCCACCGTGCTCGCCGTCGAGGCGATGGCCTGCCGTAGGCTCTGGTACTCGAGATAGTTGCCCGGACCGACGACGAAACACAGCGCATGTGTATACGGGTTGCGACTGCGGCTCGCGGCGCCGCCGACTTGCGCGGTGGGCGCGAGTTTCGGGTCGAGGTAGCCGTACGCTTCCTCCTCCGCCGCCGTCGCCTTGTTGTCCATGAGCGCGGTCACCGCGCGCGTGATCGGCGTGAGCCGTTGAGAAGGGAGCAACTGGCGCATCCCGGCGGCGGCGGCGGATGCAAGAGCAGAGCGCATCGCCATGGCGGACGAGCCGACGCCGACCTTATCGGCCATCGACATGACGCTTGAGAACATGCGCCCACTTGTCGTCGCCTGGTCCGCGCCGCCTTGGCGCACCGTCTGGGTCATCTGCATCATCGTCTTCTGCTGCGCCAAGTAGGCGCTCGCGTGAAGGTCGATGCCGGCCGCGCGCAGGGTGGCCTCGTACTGCGTGACGTCGCTCGCCGGCACGCTGCTCGACGGATGGAGCTGCAGGAGCAGCAGGAGGCGCAGCCGATCGTCGGGCGTGCCGCCACCGCTGCCGCCGTCGAGAAGGGAAGGCAGCGTGGTTTTGTCCTGTGAAGAGAGTGAGCGACCCTCCATGAGAGCCTCCTCGATGGCACAGTAGGAGTCGATCGAGCGCGCGCGGATGTGCGAGAGCAGCTCGGTCGCGATGTTCATGTGCGCGTCGATGAGTTGCTTCTTCGCCTGCAGCTCGGGCAGCTGGCTGATTGCGGTCGCGAGCACCTTGGTCGAATCCGCAAGGGCTGCTTCGCCGCCCGAGGTATCGAGCTTGCTCCCGGAGTTGATCGCCTCCATCGCCGCCCGGTAGTCGTTGAGCTCCTTGTCGACGTCGGAGGCGACCGTCTGGAACGCCTCGCCCATGTGCGTCGCCCAGAAGCTGTCCGACGCCGGAAGGTCATACGACTTGACCTTGGGCGGCCCTCCCGGCGGCCTGGGCGGCCCGCCTTCGGACGTGTCGGGGATGGTGACGCGGTTGAGACGCAGGTCGAGCAAGTCGTGGCAGAGGGCGCAGTAGCTCCATGCGTGGTGCAGCATCACGCTAAAGTCGGCCGAGCGCTCCGCGATCACGAGCAGTGGCCGTTGGAAGCCCACCGCCGCGTGATCGCGCGCGAAGAGCTGCGGATGCGCCTTCAGCTGATCGTATAGCCGACGGCCCAGCTGCTCGGCGACCATCTGCGCGGGCCCGCCGTTGACCTTGTAGCGCAGGATGGGCACCGCGCCGAGCGTCACGACCGCCGAGAAGAGGCCCTGCACGATCGCGTCGATCGTCGCCTCCACGACGCTGTCGGAGGTCGTCGGGCTGTTCAGCCGCAGGTATGATTGCGGCAGCAGCAGCGAGAAGAAATCCTCCTCGACGGAGGCAAAGTTGAGGTACTGGTCCATGACGCGGCTCACGTGCGCGACCGTGTCCGACTCAAGCGTCGCTGTCGCAAGCTCTTCGAGCAGCGGCCGTGGCACCGCGGGTGAGAAGTTGATGTAGTAGCTCTCGTAGAGGCCGCTCGCGGCGTCGGCGCCCAGCCGGCGCACGTTGGAGGCGGTCGGTTGCATGAAGTAGATGGCGGGCACATCTGGGATGGCCTCGCGCTCAACATCAAGCAGGAGGTACAGCGTGATGCCTCGCTTTCGCAGGTCGCCGACAGTCAGCAGCGGCGAGATGATGTCACGGCAGTAGGCGTCGTACACCAGTACCTTCCAAGGGTTTTGCCAGGCGCGGTCGTCGGCGCCACCCATCGATGCGTCGCGGTTGAGGTCGAGCATGCGCTCGATCGCGGCCCTCTGCGCCGAACGAATGGAGGACGCCATTGGGGACTCGCGTGCGCAAAGAACCCCACACTAAAGATTGGAAACTCATTTTTGTTTCCTCCGCGCCGCCGAGACGGTTTGAGTGCAGAAAATGGCGACGCTGCGAAGGTGCGTCGCTCCGCACTCCCTGGCCGCCGTCTCCACGCCAGCTGAGCCGCCCCCTTCTGCCGCAGCACGTACGATGCACTCTCGGCCAATCTGACCGGAATCATGCAGGAGCACGTCGCTCAGTTGCCCAAACCGACCGCTGAAATGGATGCCGACTGGAGCCAGGCGACGGTGCGCTGCCAGTGATCGAATCGCCTTCGGCTCCCGGATGCACGCCTTGGTGAGTCCCGTCCGAGCGTTGACCCCACGTTATGCCGGTGCTACCTGAGCCCATCGCAGAAAGAGTTCAACGTGCATAAGGAGATGCTGATTGACAAGGAGACGAAAAAGCGGATGCTCGAGGAGCTCTTCAATGATCGCGTGACCATCGATGCGGAGGACCTCATCGCCATCGACCAAGCAGCTGAGCAGAAGGGCGCAGAGGTCAACGCGCTGGAGAAGGAGAACGACCGGCGCTACTCTATGATTCGAAAGCGTGCAGCGACGCTCGAGCAGCTGACGGGTCCGCTTCAATCGAAGATGAGGGCCCTGCAGTCCCAGCTGGCCGACTTGGATGAGGCGACGGCCACCGCGCAGGAGCTGCACGCCCGCACTGCTTCTCACAAGAGCAGCACGGCCGCGGGCCAAGCACAGCTAGAGGAGGCGGCGACGACGCAGACGCGCGCCGAACGCGAGTGCGACGCTCTTCGCAAGCAGCTCAAGGCAGTGCACGCGGACATTGCAGCTGAGACGCAGAAAGGAGCGGCCCTCGCGGCAGAGGGCGACAACAAGGCGGCGCAGCTTGCAAACATCCGCAAGGAGGCGGAGGCGGCCGCCGGCGACGTGCGCACACGGACGGAGTGGTACGCGCAGGTTACCGCCATCGTCAGCCAGCTGGCCGGGATCGCACAGGTGAGCGCCGATGGGCCAAGTGCCAAGTACACATTGTCGTCGCGCCTGGACGGTGTGGACGAGTGTGAGCTCATCGTGATCTTCGATAACGCGACAGGCAATCTCCAAGATGCCGCGGTGCGACCAGCGGGTCTCCTCGCCATCGACGACCTCGTGGACTATGCAGTCCGCACGAACGGGCTCAGCTTTCTGGTGCGCGAGGTGCAGGCGCGCCTCGATGGCCTCGACGGCACGGTGGAGTTTGAGATGTCGTACCAGGCGACGTCAGCAGCGGGGACCGAGCTCCCATCGGCTCCACCGTTCGGGGCAGCTGCGATGCCTCCACCCACGCCGCACATTCCCGGCTTGGCGAGGTTGACCGAACCCACCCCCGTAGCGCCCTTTTCGATGCCAGCTCCCTTTTCGAGGCCGCCGTTCTCGCAGGCGAAGCTCACGGAGCATCCGCCTCCAGCAGTGCTCGCTGGCGCCGCCGTCAACGCCGTGGCCCCCAGCGCTGTCAAGGCGGCGTTTGCTGCCACACCCGCAGCTACTGCGATCCCTGTCGAGCCTCCCACCCCTGTCGAAGGCATCATTGAGAACCTCGAGTCTCGCATGTCCATGGCGGCGCAGCCATCTGGCTTTCGAGTGGAGCACATCGATCGGCGCTCGTCGCGCCGCTCGTTTACTCGCTTTGTGATGCAGCCTCGCTCGCCTTGCGCCATCGCTGCGGCGGCGGGCGCGACGCTCGACCCTCGCGTGATGATCGCGACGGTGCTCGAGGAAGCCCCCGCCAAGACCGACTTCGCGGTGCACGATGCCTTCGGGCGGGTGCGCTCCCTCGTACGGCAGGACGGCTCCGTGGTCGGTCCTTGCGGCCAGCTCATGGCGTACGTGGAGGAGAGCGGCGAGGTGGGTGACGTAAATCTGTCGTACGTTGGCTCGGTGCATGCTCCGCTGACCAACACGAGCATCGGCGGCATCTTTCGGCGCAACCCGGACGCGAGCGATGCGGCCGCACCGGACTATGAGGTGGCCATCGGACAGCTCGACTATGGCACCGCGACCATTCGGGATGCTCAGGGCTCCACCGTCGCACAGATCAATCGCGCGGGAGAAGTCATCGGCCACTCGGGCATGCGATGCGGCGTGCTCGAAGGCTTCAGCTTCCATGCCTTGCGGACAGCAGCGCAGTACCTGATGCTCGTCGACCCGGCCTTTTTGCAGCAATGAGCGCGACGGCTGGAGAGGACATTCTACCGAAAGCGCAGCCACACGGCAGGGCACGCGAGGCCCGTTGGTGCTGTGAAAGGTCGGGTGCGAGTGCTGGCGATCATGAGCTACAGAGGGACAGCTCTCGTTACAGGGGAGGAGGCGTGTCGGCATGCTCCATGCACGCAGTGCACATGAATAGAGGGCGCCCTCGGGGGCGCGTGGCGAGACCGGCAAGACGCGCGCGCGCATCGTTACCGTACTACAACATTCCGGACCGGGCCCCCGGCCCCCCGGCCCCGCGCGGGCCGATCGCGTTCGCGCGTCGTCGTCGTTTGATCCGCGCGGCGTTTCGGACCGTGCGAACGCAAACGTAATACGAATTGACGAACGACGCAAACATACACAAACACTTGGTCCGCGACGCACCCGCGCGCCGGGGTTCTGAAAATGCGCCACGCGGCGCTGTCGGCCGGTTCGCTCGCGGCGCGTCCACACATCCGCGCGTCGCTCCGATAAAATCAACCGATCCGCGGTGTCCGCGCATCCTATCCATGCCCACAAGAGCTTCCCGATTGGAAGCTCCACGTGGCCATCCGGTCCATATAGAGTGGCACGGTCTTGCCGGTCAGGCGTAGCACCTCTTCCCGCTGTCGCAGCTCATCTGCTCCCTGCTGCAGCATCGTGATCGTCGCTGCCACGCTGTTGTAGCGTTCCTGTAGATCGATCGTGGAGTACGTAACCGCAAAGCCGTCGCCACCAACGTGCCCGCTCGTGAAGAAGCCTTTGCATGCCTTGGATGCGCTGAGGAGTTTGACGAATCTGGAGCCCTCTCTGCACGTCGTGACCCACCCCAGAGGAGCACCCACGTTGGTCTCGAGAGCGACGAGAGCTCGAACCCGCTCCGGCGTCGCGACTTCCTCTAGGACGACGACCTTGGTGCCGCTCGGGAGGCAGCCCACCTGATGAGGGAGGCTATCAGATGTCATCGGAGGCCATCAGAGGCACTTCGACGCATTCGAGGCAATCAGCCTACTCTGACAGAGTCAAATGAGGAGCTCGCGCGCAACCAGAGTGGCGCCGGCAGCACGATGCAGACCCGGCCGGCCAGCGGCTCGCACGTGCAACGCTTCGGAGCTGCGAGGCGCGTCGCGAGCGCTGGCGCTGCTTCCGGCTCAGGATCTGCAACCACGGCTGGCGGCGGCGGCGGCGGCGGCGGGGGCGGCAGCAAATCCTGCATCTCGACCGGATGTTCACGCAGCTTCTTGTCTAACTCAATGAATGGAACGACACCAGATCCATCATGATCGAGCCACTTGAATACCAAGGCGGCGTCCTGCTTTGTCGCAGTGAAGCCCAGCTTTGTTACACCCTCCCGAAACTCTTTGACTGTCATTTCGCCAGACCCATCTGCGTCGAGCTTTCGAAAGTGCATCAGCACAGTCTCAATGGAATTGAAGCGCACATAGTCTCTGAACGATGCCGGCGTAAGCGCACCGAGGTCCCGTGGCATGTCGGCTCCTTCGCCGCCGTAGCCCGGGCGCCACAGACCGCGCCGGCCACGAGAGTTTGCAGGCGGGCCTTTTCACGCGCGTCCTCATCAAATCCAAACTTGAAACTCGGGTGCGGAATTTCCAAGTTCAAGTTCAAGTTCAAGTTCAAGTTCAGTTCAGTTTGTTAAGTCTCGAGAGTTTCGCCAACGCTGGAATAACGCTGGCACTCGCAGCGCCGCCCGCCCAAATGCCTTTTCTTTCGCCGCCGCTGCCCGCCCCCGTAGCCCTCTCGCGCGTTCCACAGGCTCCACATGGACATGCGCAACCTTGTACCTTCGAGTTCTCGACATTCACACTCCCCTGACTCCCGAGGACGTCGCTCGTCGCGGAGCCGTCCGGGGCTCTCTTCGCCTTCACCGTGCCCAGACAACCATCTCAAGCCTGGCTGGGCGCCGTGTTCAACGCGGGCAACGGCGCTGGTGGAGGGTGCCCGCCCCACGGCTGCACCACTGGATGTTTGGGAGGCTCGGGGAGAGGCGCGAGGTCCTCTTCCGCAAAGACCCCCTCGCGAAGCAAGTGCTCTCGCAGCCACGGCTCTGTGATGCGCGTCTTGCCGAGCTGGTTCCCGAGGGTAGTCCATCCCTTGTGTACGTTATGAGGACGGCCGAAGAGCTCGAGCTTCCGCGTGCCCGGTGCCAATCTCTCAAGGAGGTCGTACATCTCATCCGGCTTCCGGCTGGTCTCGCGCACCTGATGAGGGAGGCAATCAGAGGTCATCATCAGAAGTCATCATCAGAGGTCATCAGCAGAGGTCCTCATCCGGCTGGTCTCGCGCACCTGATGAGGGAGGCAATCAGAGGTCATCATCAGAAGTCATCATCAGAGGTCATCAGCAGAGGTCCTCATCCGGCTGGTCTCGCGCACCTGATGAGGGAGGCAATCAGAGGTCATCATCAGAAGTCATCATCAGAGGTCATCAGCAGAGGTCCTCATCCGGCTGGTCTCGCGCACCTCCGCGCACACGACGTCGCAGTCGAGATTCCAATTGATGTCGGGCTGACCTTTGATGCCTACCAGGCAGTGCTCCTTCGAGTGGTTGATCCAGTGGCCGGTGCGCCCCGTCCGTATGATGCGTTGCAATTGGTTCGTCTTCACCCAGAGCAGCTCCTGCACGAAGCGATACCCCCAAATGCTGAGGCACTCTCGGCCGAGCTCCATGGCTCGGCCTGTCACCCACAGGAAGATGACGCCATCGTCCTGCAGAACTTGCACATCCATCCGGCGCATCTCGTCATCGCTCATCGTGCCGTACGGCAGCTCCATATGGATATCCCACGGAGGGTCCGCCATGATGACGGCAAACTTGCCCAGGCTCGCCATCGGGAACGTCCGGATATCACAATTGACGAATTGTGACTCGAAGTGCATCGCAAAGGGGTCCTCGCCGCCCGTCTTGCGGTTGATCGCCGTGCGCGCGTGCGGATCCAGCTGCACCGCACCGTCGCGCATGCGCTCCGCATCGCCTGCGTCCACCTCATAGTGGATGAACTTGCACTTCTCCATGTGGCGGCACGTGTCCAAGTACGAGCAGTCGCCTAACGACGGGTCTGTGTGCGGCCGGATGATGCGCCGAAAGTGGATGCTGTCGCACGCATAGCCGGTGCCATTGAGGCGCGCACAGTCCTCCTTGGTGCCGCTGCGGCAAAACTGCTTCAGCTTCGACCCCCCCGAGGTTCGGAAGCGATCCGTCTGGTGTTGGACTTTGGCTGAAGGCTTTGCGAGCAGCTCGAGAAGCTGATCTTGCTCTTCTTGAAGGGCCTGCTGCTTCGTGGTCTTCTTGTCGACGAGGTCGAAGACCTCTGCGAGCTCGTCGTCCTGAACCGTCGTCGCCGAGCGCTTCTTGCCAGTGCCCTTGCCAGCGGATGCTCCCGGAGCCGGAGCGCTGCCGTGAGCAGGAGCGCTGCCGTGAGCAGGAGCGCTGCCGTTGTCGAAGGGAGGCGGCGGCCGGGCGGCTTGCCCAGCTCTCGAGTTGCCCACTAGCCGCATGCGGAAGTCGCTCAGTGCGGGCTGGTCGAGCCACATAAGCTCCCTGTGCTCCACGCGCACGGCGTGCGGGGCGATTCCTGAAAGCTCAGTCAGTGCGAGCTCCACATTCCTCGGACTGGCCTTGCAAATTAAGGAGTGGACGCCGTTGCGCTCGATGGCAAGCCTCAGTAGGTAGTCTGAGCGTGCTGGCAACATAATGCTTTGCTCCTCAACGAGCATATCGAGTAGAGCTTTCTGCAACTCCGTATGCACCTGCGCAATATCTGGCCCCAACAAAGCGTACGCTGCCGAGGACGCGCTTGGACCTCCCGCAGGCCGCGTTGGTCGCTGCACATGACTCGCTGACGTGGACTGAGCAAGCACAAAAGATTCGCCTGCCGCCCTGGCTAGCTTGTGGCGCACTCGATTTCGCAGCAGCGCCTGCTCAGCTTTGAGGGCTTCCAACAGGGCTTCCATGCGCGGCTCGAGGCCCCGGCACCGAGTTTTCCGCGGCCGACTTCGCTTCGTCAAAGTGAGGAACTCACACCGGGATACGTGGGACGAATTCAAAGGAACGCGCTCCGAAAAAGTCAAAAGCTTGACTCTTGGGACTCTTCACAATACGAGACGGGGTTCACACTTGCCTTCCGCTGCGCACGAAGAACACGCGCTCGGAGAGGAGTCGAGCGCGCGCGTGCCGTGACGGGACAGTGTGGGCCGAATGCCGTACCTCGTCATGGGCGCGGGCGATGCCGAGTTCGACGGCTTCTACGAGGTAGATACCACGCGCATCGGCGGAAAGCGAGACCGGAACGACACGGCCGCGTGCTACCGCAAGGTCGGCTCGAGCTGCACGATGAACTACAACCGGACCGACCACGCTTGGTTCATGTGCAAGGATCACCGCGGCGCGTGGTATAAGAACACGACCGATAGCGACGTGCCGCCAGCGAGTGGCTGGACGCGAGCCAACCAGGGCAAGGCGCCACCTCCGACCATCCAGTTCGCGGGGTGTGCCGGGCTCCTGTCTGTGCAGCCGCTCGCGCTGCGCGTTAAGCAGGCGCGTGTGCCAGGCGCGAGCGTGGACGGGCTGTACGTCATCGATGTCGAAAAGGGCGAAACGGACGGCGTGGCGTGCTACCGGCGAGTCAACTCGAGTGAGACGCTCCACCGTCACAATGGCACGTGGTTCATCTCGACGCGGTACGACCACCGTTCAAGTTGGTTCGAGGTGAGTGCTCTCATGCGCACGTCTGCGCCGCTAGCTTGCAGCATCCCCGCCAGCCCCACCGCCCGCCTGGCGCCGCCCCCGCCGCGCCCCGCGCAAACTGCAAGCCGTCGCTTTCCGCCGAGTTTCCTGCACTCTGTTTCCCACAAGAGCCCACCCTGGCTGTGTAACCACCCTTTGGCTGTTTCCCACAAGAGCTTACCCTTTGGCTGTTTCCCACAAGAGCTCACCCTTTGGCTGCCTAACCACCCTTTGTCTGTTTCCCACAAGAGCTCGCCCGTTGGCTGACACGCGCGCGCCCGCCAAGCTCCCTGCGTGCACCTTCTCGCTGTCCTTGTCTGACACGCACACCTCGCGCGGCGCCTTGTGCTGCAGGTGGCTTCGTCGGCGCGGCTGCCCCCTGTCGTGGGCTGGCGTCTCGGTGTCAAGAGCGCCGAGAGGCTGCTCGGCAGCCTACCCGATCCCCCACCCGACCCTACCGTTGAGCCCGAGCGCGGATTTGACGATGCAGCGCTGCTCGCCCGCCCGCCGTTCGCGGCGGCAGTGCGGGCGGTGGCGCTCGGCCGCCGGAGCAAGGCGGGTGGTTCCGGCACGGCGCCCAACTCGGCGCCCCTCGTCGGAACCGCCCACGACGGCGCGCCCACGACAGCGCCCCGCGTCGGAACCGCCATCAGCCCCGCCATGGGAGACGGTGTGAACGGTATGGACATGGAAGTGGCCGGCGTTGCCGAGGGCGGCGCCATGGAGGTCGAGGGCGGATTGAGTGCACGTGAGGCGGTCGCGGAGGCCGAGAGGCTGCTTGGTGCCGCGCTCTGGCTCGTGAGCACACCCAATATGGCAACCAGCGGCGGCGGCTCCGCTCAAGGCGGCAGCAGCAGCAGCGGCGCCACTCCCGCGGTCGATCACTACGCGAGCACGGCCGCGGCAATGTTGCGCGCGGAGCTCGATGCGGCGATGCACGTAGGGCCTGCTCCCCCAACGGCGGCGGCCCTGGCCACCCTCGAACGCGCGCAACGCTCCGCGGCGGATCGCGTGGCTGCCAAGGCCATCGCGGCGGCGGCCTCCCCGGCCTCAGCTGCTGCGGGCGGCGCGGGCGGCGATGGTCGTGGCGCGGGCGGCGATGGTGGCGTTCGCGTGCTGGAGGGCGATCGTGCCCGCGACAGCGCGATCGTCGACAGTGCGTCTGGCGCATTTGGGGCCGCGGCCCCTGCAGTTGGTGGCGGGAGCGCCGGTGACGCCCCCCCGGCGTCCGATGCCATCGTAGAAGGCTCCATCATTACCTTCCGCCATCGTGGGCGGCTCATACCGGCCAAGGTCGCGCGCCGTCTCGGGCAGCGACTTCGGCTCCATTACGAAGGGAGAGCTACCTGGGCGGAGGTCGGTGACGTGATCGCCCTCGTGAGCGGGCCAAGCCTGGGTGGCGCCGTCCCGGGCGTGAGCGGGCCAAGCCTGGGTGGCGCCGTCCCGGGCGTGGGAGGGCCCAGCCTGGGTGGCGCCGTCCCAGGCGTGGGAGGGCCAAGCCTGGGTGGCGCCGTCCCGGGCGTGGCACCCGTGGCGGGTGCAGCTGCGGAGAATGGTGCGGAGCATGGTGCGGGGCATGGAGCGGTCGTTGGCGAGGACGACGCGGCCGCGATGGAGGACGTCCTCGCGGCGGCGGAGGCGGCGGCAGAGGCGGCAGAGGCGGCAGAGGCGGCAGAGGCGAAGGCGGCGGAGGCGGCGGAGGCGGCGGAGGCGGCGGCGGAGGCGGCCGCGGAGGCGGCCGCGGAGGTGGCGGCCGCGGCCGCGGCCGCAGGCGAGGGGGGGGAGACGGAGGAGGAACAGGAGGCGCAAGAGGCGGCGGCGCCGGCCGACGCCCAGGACGACGCGGGAGGCTCCATCGGCGACGGGATGAGCATCCGCCAGATTAATCTCGTCACTGGCGAAGAACGTGAGGTGCGGCAGAGTGGCGCGGGCAGCTTCGAGGTGCGTGGCGACCAGGACGGTGGCTGGCATGCTATCGAGGACGAGGGCGTGATCGAGCAGCTGACGGCGCTAGTCCAGAGGGAAGTGCCTGGAGCTGAGTACGTGTTGGACGACAACCCGTGGATTGCGATGCTCGCGCCGGCGGGAACGCCCCTGGGGGCGAGGGGGCTGATGGGCGTCGTCAGTATGGCGATGGGCGCCCACCACAGCGCCATGGACCGTGCCTTTCGAGATGGATGGGGCGGAGGGGGCGGAGGTGGAGGCGGCGAGGACGACGTCAACGGCGACGACGGCAACGGCGATGACGACGGCGACGGCAACGGCGACGACGACGGCGACGGCGATGGCGACGGCGATGGCGATGGCGACGGTGGAGCTAGGCTGTTAGCTCGGGCTCGCACTTGGCTGGGGATCGACCCACCGCCCGCCCTAGCTGCACTTCACACTTCACACTTCGCACTTCTCGGCGGCCAACCGATGCCGCCGCCTCAATTGGGCGCTGTGGTGGGCGCTGGCGGAGGCAGAGGCGGCACCCGCGCCAATGCCGCAGCATCGGGTGCCGGGGACGGCGGCGGGGCCAACGACGCGTTCGAGGGCGCTGTGGTGGGTGCCCAGCACGGCGCCGAAGCGGCGGGTGCCAAAGGCGGAGCGATGTGCACGATCATCGAGCCCACTGACGGCGGAGCGGCCGCGTTCAGCCTGGTGGTTCCGGCGCTGCTGGCAGTCATCGATGACGCGGCGACACCGTTTGGCGCGCGCCACCGTGCCTTGCTCGTCCTCTCGTTCGTCCTGCAGAAAGCGAGCACCGTGCAGCTCGACTGCTTGCCTATCCGCGAGCGTGAGTGGCTCCTCTCGACCATTCATTCCACCCTCTCGTCGCCGCAGCTGTGCGACGCTCTCGCCGGCGTGCGCATGCTGCTGCGCGGCCTGCGTGCGAGCGACGCTTTTGCGAGCGCCGCCCGCCGCCATGGCATCGAGGAGCTGCTATCTCGCCTCGTGCCCTTCGATGCGCTCACGATGGCGCTCGACGCCGAAGAGTTTGGGGGCGTTGAGAAGGGCGCTGTCGCGGGCGCGACCAGGGCGGCGGCCGAGGCAGCAGCCGGCGGCGGCTCGGCGACGGCAGCGGCAGCAGCGGCAGCGGCGGCAGCGGCGGCAGGACTGCCCGCGCCCGGGCACTTACGGGCGCGCTGGCTGCATCCCCACGATCTCGTCGAGGCGGAGGTATAGCCCAGATTGACCTCTGATTGCCCCCACGATCTCGTCGAGGCGGAGGTACAACCCAGATTGCCCTCTGATTGCCCTTGATAGTCTCGGATGGCCTCTCTGCTTTGCCCTTGATAGTCTCGGATGACCTCTCTGATTGCCTCCCTCATCAGGCCACCAAAAAGGAGCGCAACTCGTGCGACGCGCGCTGTGCACCGACGTGCCCGTGCGCGGGAGAGCGGCCGCGCCCGGGCATTGCGTACCGGTGCGCACGCGGCTGCGACTGGGACGTGTGCCTCGCGTGCCTCGCGATGCCGCCGGTGGAGCCGGTGCGCTACGATCTGGGCGTGCTCGCCGCCAACGTGCTCGAGTTGCTCAACCCGCCCGTCTCGGCCGCGGCGCAGGCGGCCGCCACCGCCGCGGCCAAGCGCGTCGCCGCCGCCGTGGCGCAAGCCACGGTGGTGGAGGCGAGCGCGCGCCCGCAGATCGTGGTGAGCGGCGCGGGCGGGAAAGGAGCCGCATGCAATGGAACGTACACGTTCGCGCGCGAGCACGAGGGGCGGCCGTTGTACCGACACGAGGGCGGCAGGTCGATCCTCTACTATAACGGCTATTGGAAGCTCTCGCCTCGGGGAGATTTAGATGCTTGGTGCTATAGCCATCAAGGCGAGAGCGTCGAAGTGCCCATCGGTCCATGGGGACGACATGGCTACGAGAGCGAGGACGTCGACCCTTGCCCGACCGTCAGCGTCCCGGCCGCCCGGCCCAAACTTGTGGTGAGCGGCGCGGGGGGCAAGGGCGCGTCGTGCAACGGCACGTATGCCTTCTCGCGCGAGCACGAGGGCCGGCCTCTGTACAAGAAGGAGGGCGGCGCGGCGATCATCTACTTCAAGAAGGACTGGAAGCTCAACGACCACGGCTCCACGCAAGGTTGGTACTACTCGTGCGGCGCCCTCAGCGGGAGCGGGGAGGCGCTCGCCGAGCCCCCTACCGGCCAGTGGGGCCGCGAGGGGTACAACTCTCCAGACGTCGAGCCATGCCCGATGGTGACCCTGGTGGAGGCGGGGCCCGAGGCGGAGGCGGAGGCCGCTGCCAAAGTGGCCGCGGCGAGGGAGGAGGCGCACGCGGCGGCTGCGCGCGCCGCCGCCGAAGCGGCCGCCGCGGACGAGGCGGCCATTGCGGCCGCGGCCGCCGCCAAGGCCGCTGCACACGCGAGGCACGCGTCCATGATGGAGCAAGTTGGCGGCGGGGGCGCTGGCGCCGCCGCGACGCTGGCGCTCGGTACGGCGCTCGGTACGGCGCTCGCCGTGTCACCAGAACAGGAGCCGCGCCTCAGCGCGCTAATGGAGCTCAAGCGCGCCGACTTTGCGCAGGGCGTGCGTGCCCTCGCGGCCCTGTTTGAAGCGCCCGAGCCGCCGACCGCGTGCGAGCTGCGGGCGGCGGGGACTCTCGCCTGGCTGACTGCCCATCTCGAGCCTGCCGAGGGCGAGAGCGCCATGCCGGGCGCCTCGTGGGCCGCATTCGAGAGCGCCTTTGGCTTGGATGCGTTCGGCGCGAACCCGGAGCGCGCAGGTGTGCGCCAGGGTGTGCGCCATCTGATTGGACGGCTCCACAACGTTATCTGTGCCACCGAGAGCTTGCGCGTCGAGGAAGGTCATCTGGACGACTACGGCGACGTGCAGCTCCAATTGCATCAACTGGACAGCACGGAGCCCAGCACGGCGCTCACGCCGCAGCTCGTGCCCACGACGGCGCCGCGCCTGCTCTGCGTGGACGGGCTACTCCGCGTGGGGCAGCTTGCGCATTACGTCATGTGTACCTCGGCGCCGGCCGATCCATCGTACCTCTCGTTCTGTGCACGGCTGGTGGACCATGTCATTGAGGAGAGGCCGTCGCTGGCCGCCGGCGCCGCCACGGGCAAGGGGATCCAGCCGTACAGGCGCGCGACGATTGAGCGCTGGCGACGTGCCACGCCGCTGGGGCTCCTGCTCCATCGGCTGCTCTATGAGGACGGCAGCCGCGTCGAGCTCGTGCTGGCGACGCGCGACTATCGCATCGTCGGCCGCCGGCCGCCGCCGCCCAGCCTCCAGAGCGCGTGCAAGCTGCCGGCGACGTCGCAGGAAACGAGCGGTGGCGCGTTCGACGCGACGGGCGCGACGGCGACCCTCGCGGATGCCGAGATGATGGGCATGGGGGACGAGGCAGCGTTCGGCGGCGGCGCCGACGAGGAGGAGGAGGACGACGAGGAGATGGATCCGGGGGCCGACAGCGCAGCCGACAACCCCGCCGCCGACGCCGACGCTCCAGTGCACACGGTCGTCGTGCGTTGCCCGGATGGGTTTGAAGTGGACGACTTTTTCGGATTCGCCAAAGACGTGATCCGTCAGGCGCTCGGCGCGGTGCATGCCTCGGGGCCGCGCTCCGGGCAACACTACACGTGGCCGGAGCGTGGCTGGGCCGGCTCTGACGAATTCGAGAGCTCGCTACGGCGCGAGCTCGACGAAACTCGGAGCGCCGTGGTGGCGCGCCGGCAGACGTACGAGGACGCGGTCACGCTGCTCGCGGTGCTCGAGGGCGTGTTGGTGGCCGAGATGGTGATGGCGGAGGCGCCACCATCGCCCCGGCGAGAGCTCTTCACACACGTCGAGGTGCGTTCACGCGGGGAGTGGCAGGGCGCGACGATCGTCGATGCTCTCGAGCCGGCAGCCCAAGGCGCCGTCGCGAGCGCGTCGCCCAAGTACGCGGTCGTGTACGACGACGGTCGTTTCGAGACGCGCGTGAGTGCGCGGCGCCTGCGCTCGCCGCCCAACCCCGAAGACGACGAGGGCGCCGAAGAGGGCGAGCCGCCAGGCAGCGGCCGACGCCCCACTGACCCCCCGGCGCCCCCGATGATTTTCCGAGAGTTTTCGGCGTTCCATGAAGGGCGGCGCCCACCCGTCGAGCGTCTCTCGGCGGCCGAGGTGGCCAACTTCTCGGTGTCGCCGGAGCGCAGCCCCTTCACAGCCTTTGACGGGTTGCACTTGAGCGACCCGATGGACCTCGGCATGGGCGAGGGCGCGACCTCGATGGTAATGAACCCCTGATGACCCCTGATGACCCCTGATGACCCCTGATGACCCCTGATGACCCCTGATTGCACTTGAGCGACCTCGATGGTGAACGGCTCATCCGCCGGCATGCCCTTGATTAAGGCTCATCAAGGCGCCGGCATGCCCTTCATTGAGGCTCAGCCGCCGACATGCCCTTCATTAAGGCTCAGCCGCCGACATGCCCGGCATCCAGCCGATGCGTCTGAGCGCGTCTGATGACCTCCCTCATCAGGTCATCAACACGTTCGATATCCAGCCAATGGAGCTCGCGGTCCGATGGTACGGGCTGGGCACCGAGACCGCGCCGCCCCAAGCGCTCGACGGGCCCAGCGGCGAGTCCGTCGCCTTCATGAAGGGCGTCCTCTTCGCTGATGACCAGACGTTATTGCATGCTCTGGAGGAGTTACGTGGCGCGGCGGGCCCTGCGGCGACCGCACCGACCTCACTAAACCATCTCTACTACTCGATTGAGGTCTCGACGGGCGCGGATCGGCAGGTAGCTGTGCGGGAGGGGGCGCAGCGGTTACGGCAGGCGGCGGCTCGGCACGCGGCAATCGAGCGGCTCGAGCGGCTGTCGGGCGGCGGGGCGCCCGGCACGGCGCTCGAACGTCAGAGAGGCGGACCTCGAGATGATGAGATGGGTGCACCTCGGGATGAACCTCGGGATGGATCTCGGGATTATGAGATGAATGAGCCTCCGGAGGATGGCGACGAGGACGAGGACGAGGACGAGGACGAGGACGAGGACGAGGACGAGGGCGAGGACGAGGACGAGGACGAGGACGAGGACGAGGACGAGGACGAGGAGGCAGAAATGAGGCGAGCCATCGAGCTCTCCCTCAGAGATGCAGGTGGCGGCCCCGACGACGGCGGCGGTAGCGGCGGTAGCGGGGGTAGCGGCGGCGACGGTGGCGGCGGCGGCGGCGGCGACGGTGGCGGCGGCGACATCATCCCCCCAGGGAGCCAATCTGCCCCGATCTCATCTGCCGCAATCTCATCTGCCGCGATCGCATCTGGCGCGAATCTGCCGATCTGCCGCCAATCTGCCGCGGTCGAGGCGGCCGCTGCGCTGGTCCGGGCGGCCGCGGTGGCCGCAGATGCGCGCCCAGCACTCCCGCCGGTACAGCGCGTCGGCTCGATGCCGTTGGTGAGCGAGACCCCGCCCTCGCTGCCGAGCGTGGCCGAGGTGGCGGCGCTGCGTGCTGAGTTTCGTCAGATGGCATGCATGCCGCAGCTGGCGACGGGCTGGGGGGACGAGGACGACGACGAGGACCAGGACGAGGGTGACGGCGCCCATGACGGCGCGCGCGCGCGCGTCGCAACGCTCGAGATGGCGCGCGAGGCTGCCCAGGACAGCGCGTTTGCGGAAGAGCAGCAGCAGTGCGCCGATGCACTCATGCTGCTCTGGCTACTCGAACGGCGGCTGCACCTGGGCAGCTTGGGCGCCCGACACGACGCGCCCGACGCGACGCGTGCCTCCGACACGTCGGTCGCTTCGCTCTTTGTCTCCGCGCGCCTCTCCGAGAAGCTCACGCTGCAGCTGCACCATTCCTTATGGGTCGTCTCGGGCGCCTTGCCCAAATGGTTGCCCGTGCTGGTCCATCGCTGCCCAACGCTCTTCTCGCACCACTCGCGCGCCATGTACGTTCGCGCCTCCGCCTTTGGCACTTCGCGTGCGCTCCATTGGACCCAAATGGACGCCGTCGCAGAGCTGCGGGCCGCGTATACCGTCGAGAAAGACATGCTCGAAGCGGCCGTGGCGGCGGCCTTGCCTTCTCATCTGGGATTGCCGAGCGGCGCGATGGCGGCGCTCGCAGCCATCGGAGGCGGAGGGCGCGGCGAGCGCGTCTCGCGTGTCATCTTTGACGTACAGGTTCGTGTCGTTGATTGCCGATTGCCTCCCTGATTGCCTCCCGGATTGCCTCCCGGATTGCAAGTTAGTGTCGTTAATGGCTGCTGCGGGCCCACTGAGTGCCACTGAGTGCGGCCTCCCGTCCCCGTTTGGCAGGAAGAGATGGATAAGTGGCGTCACGGCGGCGGCCTCTCCTCTATCATTGCGCGCGTGCATCGCTCAGAGCTCCTGCCGATGGCTGAGAAGCTGATGGCTCGCCAAGCAGAGTCCAAGACGCGACGATCGCTCGAGGTTCGTCTTTGCTTCTTGAGTGCCTCTTGAGTGCCTCTTGAGTGCCTCTGATGACGCTCGGATGACGCTCTGATTACAGGTGCAATTCGAGGGCGAGAGCGGCTTTGGATCGGGCGTGACCCAGAACTTCTACTCGTCAGTGGCAGATGAGTTGCTCAAGGCGGCGGGGCATGCTGCGCTTCCGCTCTGGATCGTCGAAGGGAGCTCAGGCACTGATGACGAGTGCGTGCAGCACTGATTGCCCTCCTTCATCAGGCACTGATGACGAGTGCGTGCAGCACTGATTGCCCTCCTTCATCAGGCACTGATGACGAGTGCGTGTAGCGCTGATTGCCCTCCTTCATCAGGCGCTGATGACGAGTACGTGCAGCACTGATTGCCCTCCTTCATCAGGCACTGATGACGAGTGCGTGCAGCACTGATTGCCTCTCGAGCACGGCTTTATGGCCTCTTGATGACCTCTCGAGAACCTCCTTATTGCCTCTTGATTGCCTCTTGATTGCCTCTTGATGACCTCTCGAGAACCTCCTGATTGACTCTCTCTCTCTCTCTCTCTCTCTCTCTCAAGTACCTCTGAGTGCCCCCCCCCCCTCATCTCCGTTGATTGCCCCCCTCATCAGGTACGTACGCCACTCGGGCGCCCTGTTCCCACTGCCACTGCCCGCGACGGCCCCGCCAGCCCGTGTAACGGCAGTCTGTGCGCGCTTTCGCTTCCTCGGTCGGCTGATGGCGGCGGCATGCCGCGACGGTTTCATCGTACCTCTGCCGCTCTCGATGCACTTTTTGCATTTGGTTCGCGGAGGGTCTCTCTCGTACGCTGCGCTGCCCCCCCCGACAGAAACGGGGGGGCGCCTCTCAGCCTATGCCGCTGTGGTGGGCAGACTCGCCCAGTACGACGCTGCGTGCGCCGCCGGCCAGATCAGCGAGATGGAGCGCCAGCGCAGATACGATCTCGAGGCGGAGGCCGAGTTTGGTCAATCCAAATTAGGCATGTCGATGCCTTTGTCGTTACGCGGAGCTCTCGATCTCGAGGCCTTCGTGTGTCCGCTCACGCAGGTGCGTGTGCCGTCGGGTGCCCATGCGGCGCCGACGAGTCTCGTCAATTGCTTACTGATGAGTCTCGCCGACGAGTCTCGTCAATGGCCTACTGATGGTTGCGTGCGCATCCGATGTGTACCTGTGTGCTCACGCAGACGCCCCTGAGCTATACCGGGAGGGACGAAGACGCCGGTGCCCTTCACACCCCGCGCGAGGTGACCATTCACACCCTGAGCGACTACGTCTCCAAGGTCGCACAGCTGTGGCTCCAGGACGGCGTCGCTCGCCAAGCGGCAGCCTTTCGTGCGGGCATTGAGGACTTGTGCTCGTCGCCCGAGATTCTTCTCGCGCCGTTCACACTGCCCGAGCTCCAGACGATGCTCTGTGGGACCAGCACGATTGCCCCTTGGTCGGAGGCCGAGCTGCGTGCCGCGCTCCAGCCGGCGGCTCCGTACACGAGAGAGTCTCCCACGTGCGCGCTTCCCCCGAGTGCCTCTGATGGCCCCTGATGGCCCCTGATGGCCACTGATGGCCGCTGATGGCCGCCGATGGCCGCCGATGGCCGCTGATTGGCCATCGCCCCTCTTGATTCCTTCCGCATCAGGTACGCGTTGCTCGTGTCAGAGCTCATGAGGATGGACGAGGCGGGTAGGGCGAAGTTCCTCACCTTTGTCTCCGCGTGCCCGCACCTGCCGCCCGTTGGGCTCAAGGCCCTCGCCATCTCGGTGATTGCACTTGATTGCACTTGATTGCACTGATTGTAATTGATTGTAATTGATTGCCCGCACGCCGCACCTGCCGCCCGTTGAGCTCAAGGCCCTCGCCATCTCGGTGAAACATGTCGATTCGTTCTCCGTGGCCTCGGCTTGCCCTTGAGTGCGTCTGAGTGCGTCTGATGACGCTCTTCATCAGGTGCACCGCCTCGAGTCGATTGGGCTTCGATGGTCTCGCTGCCCCGACGACACACCGCCTGCTGGGCGCGAGCTGCACTCGGCTGCGCTCGCGATGGCGCTACGCCATCAGAGCACATTCACGCTCGAAGAGCTGCGCCGCCACGGCGTGCGTGATCTGCATGCGGACGATTTCGTCAAAGTTAAGTTCACGAGCCCCGCCGACCTAACCGCTGCGGCAACGGACGCACCAGACGCAGGGGGGTGCCCCGGAGACGCCCGCGGCGGCGCGGCGGTTACGACAGTCGGCTACTACCGGCCATGTGACACGCCTACGCCCACCTCCCACACGTGCACGGCGACACTGAGCCTCCCTGAATACACGAGCGCCGAGGCATTGCATGCTGGGCTTCAGGAAGCCTTTGCCAACATGGAGAAGGGCGGGCTGCATGAACAGACCCATCGCTGAGGACTCCTCACATGGCCACTCACATGGCCCCCCACATGGCCCCTCACATGGCCCCTCACATGGTCACTAGACGCCTCGCTGAGGGGCCTTGCACGGGGCGGATTCAAGGGCGGCGGTTAGGTGGCAGTTACGGCCAGTGGTTATGATGGGATGGGAAAAGGGGAGGGATAGGGGAGGGGGGTGTGGGGGGGAAATCCGGGGCTAGCGGGGGCGACTGACTCGACGTTCGTGAGTTGGGACGGCAGGTAGGACGGCAGCGTCACTGCCAGCTCACACAACCGAGCGGCGGTTCTGAACCGCAAATAGCTGTGTGTGTGACTCGACGCGGGTAGATACGTGTGTGTGCCGCGCGCGTGATCACGCCGTTTCGTGCATCGCACCGGTGCCTGCGGGGCTGGGGCCCGCGTCGACGCGGCGTGCTCAATCGACAAGTGATGGGCGAGGGCCGAGGCTGCCGCGGCCGGGAGCGCGGACTTGGCACCCTCTATGCGCTATGGCGCCGTGTGTGGTCTGTGGAAAGCCTGAGAATGGTGCGATGTGAAATGATCGGTGTCCGCGCGTCTGGCATCGATGATTCGTCTAATTCACTGTGTGTCGTGTGGCCTCTCTCACTGTCTTGACTCACTGTCGCGTACACGCAGCGATAACATGACAGTATCTTAGCCACCGCGCGGCCATTCACCCCACACAGCGGCACTTTCGCTGCGCCGCGCGCGCTCTGTCGTCTCTCTCTTTCTCTCTCTGGGCAACTATCGTGGAGAGCAACGAACAGAAGGGTCGCTCACACGAAGCCGGCCGCCGCAAGCAACGTGTCGAGCTCGGCCTCTTTGAGCGTCGCCGCCTTGCCGGCTTTGGTGAGGGCCGCCTTGATTGTAGCCGTCTTGGCCGCGATGTCCGCTGCCTCCGCCTTCGCCGCTGACTTGGCGATGCGGTCGGCCATCACAACCTCCGCCTTTGCCTTCTGCGCCTGCTTCTGTGCGAGCTGCTCGGGTGTGTAGACGCGCTGTGGGATCTCCACCGACGCTTCCTCGTCCATCGCATCCGCATCATCACCTTCAGCCTCGTCGCCTGCCTCGTCCTCCGCCCCCTCATCGTTCTGCGCACCAGCCTCCTCCTCCTCCTCCTCCTTGTCCTCCTTGCCCTCCTCTTCCTCCCCCTGCTTCTTCTCCTCCTTCTTCTTCTTCTCCTTCTTCGGGGCCGGGGCCATGAGGGCTGCGAGCGCTGCTGCCGCCGCCGCCTTCTTATCCTTCGAAGCGCTGCCGCTTTGCAGGCCAGCTCCAGCGTCGCCCGCCGCCTTCGCCAACTTGGCAGACTTCGCGTTGAGCGCGTCCTCCGCCGCCTTCTTCGCGGCTTCGCGCGCAGCGCGGGCATCATTCTTCTCCGCGCGCGCAGCCATAGCAGCGGCGTGGACACTTGCATCCGCTTGGCGGGACTTCATGCCCGCAGCGCCACCACCGCCCGATCCTTCCGCGGCCGCCTTGGCCGCATTGCGCTCGCGCGCCATCGCCGACTTCTGGGCGTTGCCACCACCCATGGTCACAGCGCCGACGGCCTTTCCTCAAGCTTGTCGTGCACGGAGGGGCGGCCTCGTCGATCGCGCGATTCGACTTCGCGTCGCAGCGAGCCTTTTGATGCGAAACCTCGCGCCTTTGCGGTCTCGGAGCTCCACCGGGAGATTACCCCTTGGTCACAAAAACTGATGCATGGTGAGAGAGAGAGCATCGACCATCGTGGGATTTTCATCCCGCACACCCCTCCCGCCAGCAAAGTAACGCATGTTCTCGACCGGAGCCCGTCCTCGACGCTCGAGTCCTGTGGTAAGCCCCGTAATCCCAGTGGACCGCCGTCGTGCACGTGTGTGCCCACCGAAATCCGAATCGTAGAAACTTAGCTGAGAAACTAGAATCGTATTGCAATTAATTGCAATCGACTATCGTGTATCGTAGTGTATCGAGGCGCGCTGCGCGAGCCCGCGTGGCCGCGTGAAAGGCTCCACCAGGGCGGGGGACTCAGGTGTCATATCGAGAACGCTGTGCCCAAACGGTGAGTACGGGTGGACGGAAGTTCGGACGGACGAAGACGTCGCGGCCAAAACGCGAGTAAAACGCGAGCGGGGCGGTCCGTGAGGCCACGCGCGGGAGAGGACTCGACCACATGTGATCGGAGAGGCATACTGTGTACTATCTTGTACGCATCAGGGCGGTGGGCATCTCCGCACGATCTTCAAGTCCCTAGGCGGCGGGCATCTCGGGCAGCGCGAGTGTCGCACCTTCATCACTGCCGCTCGCCGCCGCTTGGTACCGGCGGAGGAAGAGGGAACGGTCGACCACCTCCGCGTGCACGCGCGCCTGGTACGTGGCCACGATGTGCGGCCACGCCGTATTCAGCTGCGAGATCTTCTCATCCACGGCCAAGGCATGCTCGAGCACGCGATCGACGAAGGCGGCGGCGAGCTGCGCGGGCGGAGATTGGATCTCCCGTGAGGACGTACCGGAAAGAGCGCCGTCACGAGCGCCGGCGGACGCGGGCGCGTGCGCGGGCGCGCCAGCAGCATGGCGCGCGGCGCTCGTGACGGCGCTCGTGACGGAGGCACCACTTCCTCCGGCACGAGCGCCGTCTCGAGCGCCGGCGCCTGTGTCGGTCGGCCCGTCGAAGATGCTCATTGCATGCAGTAACGGCAGCGGCGCATGCCTTGCATGCAATGTGTTGCGGGCCATCGAGTAGAGGCGCTTGAGACGGCGCCACTCGCCCTCGGCGGCCTCGCGCTCATCTCGCGTGATTTCGGCGCCGTTGAGAGAGCGGAGGAGCGGCATAGTTGCGGTGCAGAGGGATCGGAAGTGTGCATGCGTCACCTGATGAGGGAGGCCATCAGCATGCCATCAGACTCAATTAGGCTGATGGGGTGCAGAGGGAGAGGAAGTGTGCATGCGTCACCACGGGGTTGCAATCAGACTCAATTAGGGATCGGAAGTGTGCATGCGTCACCACGGGGTTGCCCTCGACGGAGACGCGAAGCGTGGTGACGCCAGGCACGCATGCAAAGGAGTGGAGCTGATGAAGCGAGTGGAGCTCTGTGTGCTCGAGATGCAGCTCGCGTAACCGCCGGAGCGACCGGAGCTTGGGGAAGGCCGTTCGCGCGAGTCGCTCGAATGGAAGAAAAGAGAAGCTCACCCCCACAGCGTCGGCGAAGCGCGGCGCCGTCTCGAGCGCATCGGCGGCCTCGCCGTATGCATGCAGCCACACGCCCCCTCCCGCCATCTCGGTCATCTCGATTTGGCCACGCTCCTCCCGTGACGAACCCCGTGACGCACCTCCCGCCATCTCGGTCGTCTCGATTTGGCCACGCTCCTCCCGTGACGAACCCCGTGATGAACCCTCGCCGACGGTCTGAGCGGCGCTGCTGCTGCTGCTGCCCGGCGGTGGCAAGGCGCCGTACTGGGCACCCGTGTGCGAACCTGCGCCGCCGCCGCCGCCGCCGCCGCCGCCGCCGCCCACGCCACCGCCGCCACCACCGCCAACGCCGCCGCCGTCGCCACCAGCGCCGCCGCCACAGGCGCCGCCACCAGCGCCGCCGCCATACCCAGCATACCGGCCCTGCGAGAGAGGCGCTCGAGACGGCGCTGGTGCCGCGACCGGCGCCGTGGTGGGCGCCCCACCTCTTTCAGCGCTGCTCTGGCCGATCTCGAGCGCTCGAGCTCGAAGGGCGGCAGCGGCGGCGGCGCGTCCGGCTGCGGCGGCGCCGATGCCGCCAGCGGCACTGGTGTGCGGAGCTACCGCTGACTGATCAGCCGCTGACGGTGCGCCAAGCGGGCGTGAGGGTGGCTGCGGCGGCTGCGGCGCCCGCGACGACGTCGGGGCGCCACCGGCAGCTTCGAGCGCCGTCGCGGGCGCCGACGCGGCTGGCGCGGGGTGGTGCAACGACTGCCTGAGCCCAACAGTCACGTCACCCGTCCTCTCTTGATGGCCTCTGATTGCATCCTGATCGCCTCTGATTGCGTCGCCCGTCCTCTCTTGCTGATCACGGGGGGTGGGTGATGGCACCGGTGGCTTCTCGGCCTCGCGAGCCATAGCATACGCCTGTGGCGCAATCGGACGCAATCAGACGCAATCGGACGCAATCGGACGCAATCGGACGCAATCGGACGCAATCGGACGCAATCAGACGCAATCAGACGCAATCGGAGCCATGGCCTGTGGCGCAATCAGCGGTCCTCAGTGGTCTTTGGAGGCCATCAGGACGCAATCGGCGGTCATCAGGACGCAATCAGAGGCCATCAGCGCGCCTGTGCCGCCCGTCGGTCGTCCTCGGAGACGCGCCGTAAGTCGAGATGGCGAAGGGAACGGCCGATGCACAGGATTGCGTGCCGGTATGACGCGTCCGACGCGACCGGGTTTCCGTCGAGCGCGAGCTCATGCAACCCTGCGGCGGCCTGCACGCACGGGACGCTCGCGATTAATCATGACGCAATCAGAACGCACTCAGAACGCACTCAGAACTCAATCACTACGCACTCAGGATGCAATCCGTGCGCACTCAGGACGCACTCAGGACGCAATCAGGACGCAATCAGCGTACTTGCAGGCACGAGACGCTCGCGAGCGTGTTGATGGCGTTGTAGGAGAGAAATAGGCGTTGCAGCGCCGGCAGCGCCTCCACTCCCGCCACCGACGTGATCAAGTTTCGTCGCAAGTTGAGCTCGGCCAGCGAGGTGAGGCCGGCGAGCCGGCGCGCCTCGAGGTGCGCGATCTGGTTGCCCGCGAGATTGAGCACGCGCAGCTCGGAGAGGGAGCCATCATCAGGGGCCATAATCAGATTCGTCACATCAGGGGTCAATCAGATTCGTCACCTGGTTGCCCGCGAGATTGAGCACGCGCAGCTCGGAGAGGGTCGACAAGCCGTCGATGGCTCCGATCTGATGGCAATGCATGCCGAGCTTCGTCAACGCCTCGAGGCGCGCTTAGGGGCAACCAGGCGGCGCAATCAGGGGCGATCCACGTACTTCATCAAGCGCAATCAAGAGCTCTCCAGGTGCAATCTGGGGCGATCCACGTACTTCATCAAGCGCAATCAAGAGCGTGCAATCTGGGGCGATCCACGTACTTCATCAAGGGCAATCAAGAGCTCTCCAGGTGCAATCTGGGTCGATCCACCTACCTGGTTGCAGTGCAGGTCGAGCACGTCGAGCTTCGTCAGCTTCTCGAGGCGCTCGATGGCCCGGATGGCATTCTTGCCGAGCATGAGCACACGGAGCGAGGGGACTCCTTCGAGGCCCGAGATGCTCGAAATCCGGTTGTTGTACCTGATGAGAGAGGCACTCAAGAGGGTGCTCAGTGTGTGCTCAGAGGGTGCTCAGAGGGGCACTCAGAGGGCACTCAAGGAGGCAGTCAAGGAGGCAGTCGTGTGCGCACAGGTCGAGGAAGATGAGGTACGGCAGCGTGTGGAGGTTGCTGATCTCGGCGATTGCGTTGTTCTGGTAGTTGAGCAGCCGAAGCCTCTCCTCGCCTTGCAGTAAGGGGCACGCAGTGAGACCTCGACGATCGAGATTAAGGCGCTCAGGGCTGGCGAGGCGCTCGGCTTGTGAACGCGATACTACCGATGCGACTGGCGCCCCGCCGCCGATGCCCGTGCCGCCGCCGAGGCCGCCGCCGCCGCCGCCGCCGCCGCCAGTGCCGCCGACGCCGACGCCGACGCCGACGCCAGCGCTGCCGCTGCCGCCGCCGCCGCCAGCGCTGCCCCCAGCGCCGCCGCCAGCGCCGCCCCCAGCGCCGCCGCCAGTGCCGGCGGGCCCAGCCCCGACGTGTTCGTGGGTGCCCGTCAAGCCGAGGCTTGCCGCAGTTGTGGCCGTCGTCGCTCGATCTACGCCTGCTGTGACGCTTGCCGAAGCCGGACGCGCCGGAAGGCCGAGAGTCGCCGCGCCCGCTGCCGCAGCGGGCAGCTCGGGGTCGGCGAAGCTGCTCTGGAATGGCGGGCGTATCCACGAGGCGGCCGGTGCCGCCGCCATGGTGCCTACAGCGCTCGCGCCGCGCAGCGATCCGGGTGCGGCAGAGCTTGCGCTCGATGGCCTCATGCTCAGACCACGTGACGCGCTCCCGTTGGAAGCGCAGCCAGTCAGCGGAGCCGCACGGTAGAGCGGCGTCACCACGGAGCCCTGCTGCAGCGGCTGCTGCTGTGAGACCAGGCCGCCTGCTGAGGAGGGTCGGCCGCCTGGCCGCACGCCGCTGGGCACGACCGTCGTCGTCGTGCCCTGCACCTGTCGATGGATGGTGGTCTCTGCGAGCCGGTTGAGCAGTGCGAGCGTGCGAGCGTCAAACTTGCCGGCCGACGTCAGCACAGCTGGACTGGCGGGCTTGGCGATACCGCCGCCGCTCGTGGCGTTGCCATTCGTGGCGCGCATTCTCAGCCTTCTCAGCGAGCGAAACCTCCCTATAATCACTGTGTGAAGAGTGGGTAGATTTGCATTCTCATGCTGCGAGCCTCGCCCCTGTCGAGGTCAAGCAGAAGAAGGGATGTTTGGATTTTGAGAGATGGTACAGTAGAAACATTTTTCAGCTCGTGCGTGTGGTGCTGTGGTGACGGCATGACGGCGCGTCACACACCTATTATAAGCGCTCTCGTTCGCTCGGCTTTCATATCGCGACTCAGGCCGTGGCCCACCGCTCGTTGATGAGCCAGCCGATGCCCCTTGACACGAGTGAGAGCTTGAGCGACGTATGATCCTCGCCGGCGATCTCGACCGCGCCTTCCACGACGAGCCCCCGAGCACGGAGTACGGCCGCGAGCTGGTGGGATGCCTCTGGAATGCCGCGGTGCACGTTCGCGCGCAGCGAGGTCCACTGCGTGGCGGGTGCGTCGGGCGGCGGCGGTGGCTCCCTCTCGCGCTCGCCGTAGGCGACGAAGACGCCCGCAGGTTGCGCCGCGCCCGAATGACTGCTGATTGCTGCTGATGACTGCTGATGGCGGCTGAAGACGCCCGCAGGTCGCACCGCGCCCGAGGCGTCGTGTTGGGCATGGTGAGCGCCGTGTTGGACCGGTCGCACCGCGCCCGAGGCGTCGATGAGCGCCGTGTTGGGCGTGGTGAGCGCCGTGTTGGGCGTGGTGAGCCACTCGAGCAGCTCCGGATCGAAAGGCACGGAGGGTGAGCCAAGGACGTAGGCGTCGAGTACGTGGTGCGGGGCACGGAGGAGCACCTGCAGCCGTCATCAGACGCCATCAGACGTCACAAGCCGTCATCAACAATCCTCTGCCGTCATCAACCGTCATCAGCCGTCATCAGCAACAATCAGCAGTCATCAGCAGTCATCAGTGGGCGTAGGAGCACCTGCAGCGCGAGGGTGGCCGTGTACGAGGCGCCGAGCAGCGCTCGCCGCGCCGGTGGCACACGCAGCCCAAGCAGCTCTCCCTCCACATGAGGGAAGATGGACGTCGCAAAAGCGGAGGCGAGCCGCGCCGCGTGGGCGTTGAGGGCGTGGCCGGGCGTGATGGCAGCATGGTCGTACGGCGGATAGTCGCGACGACGCAGCGCCCGTAGCGCGGGGGCGTCCCATCCGCGCGCGTTCGCGCCGTACGCCTCCCGCGCATGGCCAACGCCGACGACGCAAAGCCTGCGATAGCGTGCCTCTGGTGCAGCCTCCGGCGCCGACGCGAAATAGCCCGAGCCGCTGTAGGCGTGCAAGGCGGCCGCGCCAAAGAGGGACGGCTCAGGATCCAGCACGTACAGAATGAGCAAGCTCTCGTCCGGCGAAGCTGTGGTTGCTGGCGCGATGGACAGGTCGAGCTCGAGCTCAGGCACTGTGCCATCGCCGGGAAGCACGAACCGATGCCGCTCCACGCGCGCGAGGCCGCATGGCATGGCGTCGTCGAAAGCGCGACGATTTCGGCGAACGCGCGAAACTGCGACGGCGATGAGCACGGCGGCGACGGCGGCGACGCCAGCGCAACACAAATCGGTGCTCGGCATTCGCCGTGCGGAATTCCGGGGCTATTAGTGGGCTATCCGCGCGAAGAAGGTGATCAACTTTTTCTCGAACCTCTACCTCCTGGAGGCCCACGCCCCTCCTCCGTTGTCATGTGTGTGAAAAAATTGTGAAAATAGTCCTCACGTCGTGTCGTCGCGATGGATGGCGGCGATGAAAGCGCGGTGGGTGCAGCCGACGCCGGCGCGTCCGCTTGCCAGCCGTGCGGCGCGCCAGCGCCGGCCAAGCCGCGCAAGCGCATGCGACCATGGGAGGAGCCGGGCTTCCGCTGCCCGTACCTCGATACCATCAATCGGATGATCCTCGACTTTGACTTTGAGAAGGCATGCTCGGTGACGGGCCATGATTTCAACGTGTATGCGTGCCTCGTGTGCGGCAAGTTCTTCCAGGGCCGCGGAACGCACACACAGGCGTACACGCACTCGCTGCAGGAGAGCCACCACGTGTACATGAATCTGCAGGATGGCCGCACATACTGCCTGCCCGATGGCTACGAGGTCGTGGACTCGTCGCTGCGCGATATCCAGAACATGCTCGACCCCAAGTTCACCATGGCGTCGATTGACACGCTCGACCGTGTGCCCGTCTACGCGCGCGGGGTCGACGGTTCCGACTACATGCCCGGGTTGATCGGCCTCAACAACATCCGACACACGGACTACATGAACGTCGTCCTACAGGCGCTGGCACGCGTGCCGCCGCTGCGCGACTTCTTCCTGCTGCCCGAGAACTACGCGCACATCAAGTCGCCGCTCGTGCTCGAGTTTGGCGCGCTCATGCGCAAGATGTGGTCGCCGCACAACTTCAAGGGGCAGGTGTCGCCTCACGAGCTGCTGCAGGCCATCATGCATGTCAGTGGCAATCGGTTCAAGATCGGCACGCAGGCCGACCCTATGGAGTTCCTCACGTGGCTGCTCAATGCGCTGCACACCGACCTCGGCGGCACGCGCAAGCGCGGCTCGTCCATTGTCCACCGTGCCCTGCAAGGCACCGTGCGTGTGTCGACCCTCACGGCGGAGGCGGCGGCGGCGGCGGCGAGCTCACAAGAAGCCGTGCATGCGGAGACGAGCGAGGTGCCCTTTTTATACCTAACGGTCGACGTGCCCGCCGCGCCGCTCTTCAGGGACGCTCTCGAGCGGAACATCCTTCCACAGGTGCATGCGAGTGCATGCGATTCGAGTGCGAGTGCATGCGGTTGAGTGATGTTGAGTGCGATTGAGTGTCTCTGCTGAGTGGCTTGCCTCGTCTGAGCCGTGTTCCATGCCACCTGCGCATCTGAGTGCATGCTGATTGCCTCCCTCATCACGTGCTCCATGCCACCTGCACATCTGCGGCCTGCGCATATGCTCTATGCTCCAAGGTGCATCTCTGATTGCATGCTGATTGCATTCTGATTGCCTCCCTCATCAGGTGCCTCTCATCACATGCCTCTCAAAGTTCGACGGGCACACGACGCAAGAGATGATGAACGGCGACCAGCGCAGGTACAAGCTCACTCGGCTGCCCAAGTACCTGATCGTGCATATCAAGCGCTTCTCCAAGAACACGCAGCAAGAGATTGAGAAGAACCCTACGATCGTCAACTTCCCAGTGCGTAGCACGCTCGGCGGCGTCTCGAAGTGCTTTTGAGTGCATCTCTGAGTGCACGAGTGCATGCTGATTGCCTCCCTCATCAGGTCCGCAACCTCGAGATGGCTAACTTCACCGAGCTCGCGCCCGACGCGTGCGGCACCCCCACCAAGTTCCATCTGATGTGCTCCATACAGCATGACGGCCTACCGGAGGCTGGCTCGTACCGCGGCTTTGTGCACTTTCGCGCCAACGACGCGTGGTACGAGGTGCAAGACTTGCATGTGAACGGCGTGCACCCGCAGCTCATCTCCGTCTCTGAGTCGTACATCCAGGTGTGGCGCGCCGCCGATGACTGAGATCAGTCGAGGTCAATGGATGCCAGTGCCACGGCGCCGTCGCCGTCGCACGCCCAGACGCCCGCACACGTGGCACGCGCGTCTCGACTCTCGCGTCACGTCATATTCACGTCACGCCACGGTGTCGCTGCAGTCGAGGGCGGGCAGCACGTCACGCATCCTCGCGCTACAGCGTACACGGTTAGTTCGCTCGTGTTTCGTGTCTAGCACGGCACCGCGCGGGGAAGCGTTCCGCGGCGGCCTTGGTCGTTAATATATAACGCTTCTTTTTACCTCTTTTGGCGGGGGGGCGCAGTCCCGACGCGGTCCGCACAGATCGCTCACGCGCCACGGGCGGATCGGACGGATGCGCGCACCGATACCTTTCTTGGAGCTTGGACGAAGCTTATCTAAGGCAGCGCCGGAACAGCGCCGGCACGGTTCCGGCGGCCCCCGGGGGGCCTTTCGAGGAACAGTACACGCGAGTCGGGCGAGGTTTCTGACGCCGAGTCGCACAACCGCCATGCCGTGCTATCGTACCCGCCCGGGAAACCGACTCGCTCTGTGGCGGTCGGACGCCACACACGTCTCTGTACCATACGGCCATCGGTTCTGAGCGTTATTCCGAGCGCTCGTCTAAACGCGTGGCCGGGGAAAGCGGCGCACCGTCGTCCGGCGCCCTGCTGGAACTCTCAAACGGCTCGCAAGGCACGTAATAGAGGTCGAAGTTGTGCTTCTCGATATGGAAGGTCGTGAGCACCTCGAAGAGCGTCATCTCGGGCCGAAGCTTCGTCAGAAGCCTCTGCCCGTTCGCGCTCGGGGGTTCCAAACTGGGCACTGCCACGTGGACGTCGAATTGTCTCGGGAGTTTGGCGCCGAGTTGCTCGACAGAAGGTAGCTGCGCGTGCTGCGGGCTCAGATTATGGCACAGGAACTTGTGCACGTGGTCGATGGTGGCATCTCGCGAGACGCATACAAAGTCACGCACGAGCCGCTCCACCCGTCCGCGGTGTTCGGGGTGCGGCTGCAGTCGAAAGCCCACCTCGGTCGGTCGTGGTATGAGCTGAAGTCGCGACTGCGCAGCCTCGACCGCAGATCGCTGGGCCTCACTCTGGGACCCCGGCGAGGGCAAAGAGCTCTTGCGATGCACCACGTTGGCGCCGGGACGGCCGCCAGTGCGTGCGCTGCTGGTGCCGCCCGTCGAGATGCCGCCCGTCGCGGCGCCTTTCGATCGACTTCCGCGCCCTTCGAAGGCCCAATTCTCATAGTCCTGGGTCCCAATCTGGTCGCCATCGCCCGAGTTGGACTCATCATCGTCTTCGCCCTCGTCCGACTCCTCGTCCTCGTCCTCGTAGTCCTCCTCCTCCTCCTCGTCCTCGTCGTCGTCGTCGTACGCGTCCGACTCCTCCACCGCCGCGCGCTGCAACTGCTCGACCACAGCCTGATCAACGGACCGCTGATGACGGGTCTCATCCGCGGCTCTCATCGCATCATTGCGGCCCCGGCTCACGCCGGCGCCGGCGCCGCGCCCGCTCGCACCGCGCGCCGTTCTGCTGCTGCTCGTAGCTTCATACTCCACCGCCGGCGGCTCCTGCTCACGCGATGCGGCCACAAGAGCGCGCTGGCGCTCGAGCACCTTCTCAATGTTGGCGAGATGCGCCTCAGCCATATTGCGATTGGAGGCGAGCATCTCGGCCTCCTCGTCGGCCTCGAAGGCGTCTAGGTCGGGGTACAGCTTCGCGATCAGCCGTTTCATACTCGGGTCTGGACGCAGGCTGCGCCGCGTCGCGATTGGCTTTCGACAGGACGGGCACTGCTTCTGCGCCTGACGCTGACACTTTTCGATGCAGTCCTTGCAGAAGCGGTGCAGGCACTCGGTGGCCACCGGATCGCGCATCAGTCGCAGGCAGATGGGGCAGCGAAGCTCCACATTGAGCGCCGCAATGTCCACGCTGCTCATCTCGTCACACGTGTATCGTGGGTTAACAGCGCGGTACTGATCGCGGTTGATCTCGAGTGGCCGTTTGCGTCCGCGGGCGCCGCGAGGTCCAGGAAGCGGCAGGCCGCTCGAAAGAGGCTCGAAGGCTGACATTCCGTCCGAGCGCGAGCACTTCGATAGCGTCGCGGCCCTTCTTGCGTTGCGCTTCGCAAGTTGCATGTGTGTTCACAGGCATGGAGCGTTTCTTTCTGAAAAAACATCGAGGCATACGTTACGGATAGGTGACGCGGTTAATCCCGCGCTCACCTTTCCACCTCATGGACACCAGGATCCACACCCCAGCCTGCCTGATCCAACGGCCAGAATGCAACTGTGATCTGTGTACCTGGATCCGCGGCCACGGCTATACCGCGGACATGCCGAGAGGCGAGAGCCGCCCGCGCCACCACACGCTGCCAAAGAGGCAACGCGCCGGCCGCGCTCAGGAGCGCGCCGCGTGCTCACTCGCCCACGCTCAGGCTGAGAGGCTGCACGAGCAAGGTCATGCCCTGGTTGCGCGTCGGCAGCTTCTGGATGGCCCGCAGCGTCTCCCAATTCGCCTTGGCATCTGGATGGGTACCGAGCTCGACGAGAGCGAAGACCGTATGGTCGTGAGCCTAGTGCACATTCCACAGGTAGGTTTGATTGAGGGGTACGGGTTGGAAGCAGAAGAGCCCTCAGAGGCACTTGAGGGAAATCATGAGGCACTCGAGATATGCAATCAAGACGCAATCGAGGGGCACTCAGAGGCCGTCAGCGGGCACTTCATCAGAGGCTCGTCATCAGAGGCTCGTCACTCCTTCACGCGTACCCAATGAGTTGCAGGCCCGTCTCCCAAGTACACAAACCAGTCTGGGCCGGCACCCCCGCCTGCCCAGCCAACCATGCCCTGGGTCATAATGGGCCCGTGGCATCCGCAATTGGGATCGTGCGCGGGGCACGCTCGCGACTTATCCACAGAGACCCCTGACGGGCAGGTGCCCTTGACGACGCGTGAACGCGTCTGACCAGCACGGCACGCGATGCGCCCCTGGATCAAAAAGGCGGCCTCGACACGATAGAGCTCGCCTGTGCACTTGGCTGCCGCCGACTCTTGCAAGAAGCGCACACTCTCGGTGGAATGCTGTGGAAGGAGCCGGAGGGTGAGGCTGCGCTTCGTCTCGCCCCATGCCGTCGCGGTGAAGCTCAGGTGCACTTGAGAGAGCTCCGTGGCTGCCGCCTCAAGTTCCCTGGGCACCACCACGGGCACATCGGCGGCGGCGGCGGCGGCGACGGCGGCCGCATCCTCTTTCACCGCGTCAGGGGGCTCCAAAATCAGGCCTCCATCGGGGGGTTGCAGAGGCAGATCGAGGAGCTTTGCTTCCTTTCCCTCCTCTGCATGCACGGGCAGCCCATGGGCTGGCTCCTGCACGTTGGCCTGCGGCTTTGCCAGCTGTGTAAGCTTTTCTAACCTCCTCGTCTTCTTCGAGGCAGCCTCCGCCTCGCCGTGCGAAGCGCTCTCCGTGGCGATGTTCAGCGCCCACCGTGACATGAAACCAAAGACAAGCGTGGCCGCGACCATGATTTGTAAGATTAGCACGGTGTGGCTCGTGCAGCTCTGCCTCGGCTTGGCCGACCGGAAGGGCAGAACCGACGGCTTGGCCGGCCGCAAGAAGACGTCAGCCGACGGCATTATCGGCCGCAAGAAGTATTAGATGACGCTGCCGATTAGGATGTGTGAATATAACACCGGCACATCAATTCCGATATCATGGAAAGTCGATATGTAATTCAGGTGCTGTGGCGACGGCCGACGGCCGAGGGCCGAGGCGCGACGCCGAGCTGGTGCTCGTCGACAGTCCACTTGGCGAGTCTCTATACGCGGCTACGTGGCGGGGGCACTCCGCCCGATCGCGGCCATTGGACGAAATCCTCCTATGGCGGCGGCGCCGAGACCAACGTCGCCAGGTGGGATGGCACCGCGGCCATAGGAGCCGTGCCGTCCTCCTCGTCCTCGTCCTCGCCCCCACCCTCCTCCTCTTCACTGTCGTCCTCATCGACACTTTCCCCACTCCCCCAGCCACTCTCGTAGCTCTCCCCACTCTCGCCCTCTCCCTCGTCCTCGCCGTCCTCGTCGTCCTCCGCCTGCGCGGCTATCATCGGCATGCTGCTGCTCAGGCTCGCCTCCGTGATCAGAAGCGCTATGGTGAGGCCGAGCACTCTCCCCTTTGACGAGAGCGCTCGGCTCGTCCTCTCCAGGTCGACAAGAAACGGCTGCTCCCGCCCGAAGTTCATTTGAACCATTTGATGGCTGTCGATGCCGACCGTAGGGAAAAGGTCATGGAGGTGCACCTGTCCATATGCATCCCCGAGAAGTGTGAGCGCCGCCTGGTCGATGACGGGACCTTGCGGGATGGCAGCTGGCCATGAGGCCAGCGTTCGCAACGCCCTCGGCTGCACGCTCGAAGCGCCGTGATGGTCACTTGCATGCGGCGCCCTCGGCTGCACGCCAAAAGCGCCGTGATGGTCACTTGCATGCGGAGCCCTCGGCTGCACGCCAAACGCGCCGTGATGGTCACTTGCATGCGGAGCCCTCGGCTGCACGCCAAAAGCGGGTCCGAGGAAACGACCGTTGACGGTGAAGAAGCACTGCATCGTGGGCAGATGCAGTCCGCACCCGACGACGTCGTTCGCGCCAAAACGTGGACCATAACGGTGATGACTGACCCCGGTGCTTTCATACAGGAAGCCGTCATCGCCGTGATAGCCTAACGAGTGGCGGTCCCAGCCGCACTGCTTGCCGTGTAGTTTGAAGGCGGCGGTGGAGAGGCCGACAGAGACGCACGGCTCCGCGTGGGACGGTTCCGACGGCGCGAGCTCGTTCAGTGGAGCATCCTTCACTGACACCTCGAAGTAAACCGTGTCAGAGACGACGACCTGTGAGACGACCGGGGGGGGCGGCAGCGTGCGCGCAGAGGATGAGGGCGCCGAGCCGGATGGTGCCGCGCGCGCCCGCACGGCGACAAACGGCGCGCAGAGGGGAAGCGGGGCGTCGGTGCGGACGGCCCGGTCTCCGCCGAGCCGTCCGGTGAAGCGCGCCGTCAGCCCGTTGGTTGTCAGCTCGTGCTCTTTCGCATTGGAAGTGAGAGAGGTCGGAGGCGGAGCCCAGTGCGCTTGGAGTACTTTGCGCCAGGTCGTTTCAGAAGGTAAGGTGCCGCCGCAGGTGTCTAAGGGCGCACCCACTTGGTCTTCATCCAGCCCGAGTCGGATGCAGGCGTGCGCTCGCCACACGTTCTCTGCAGAGCTTTGCAGAACGTCTGCGAATCGATGCGAGACGGCCGCTAAGGAAGCCACGTCGCGCAGGTCGACACGCAAGAAGAGCAGCCACAAGACCTCATCCGACAAGTCAACAAGGCCCGTTGTATCGAGCTCCTCGCATGCCTGACATAACATGCCTGACATGTTCGATGTTGAGAGAGCCCGCCCCCGTCTCCTCGACGTCTTCTTGGCGTCGAGCTCGGCGAGCTTGACCCGCATGTTCTTGAGCTCGTCATGCACAAAATTGAGCTCCGCCTGCTCGGCCGCGAGGACCTTCATCGCCTCGGCGTGTGCCATCGCGATCGCGAGCTGCGCCGACATGGGGGCGACGCCCCCTGCAACGCGGGACTATAACTCCCTCCGCTTCGCTGTGAGGGCGACCGCCATGTGGGAACTTTCAGGGGGCGTCGTAGAAAACTTGGGGTGACACCTATGATGAAAAGCTCCACGAACGGCGTCCCCCCACCCCCCCCCCCCTCCCCCTCCCATGTGTAACGGCCGTAGGCGCCGTACCGGTCATGTAACGGCACCGTACGTCTGTGGTCTGACACGTCTCAAACCTCTACATACACATTACACAAGTAACCGCCATGTTACTAGGTGACCGATGCGTCGGTCCTCTGAGACTTCCCGGACAATTCGCTCGGATGACACACGCACCCCGGATCGTTCAATTAGTCCGAATCTGAAACCACCGTTGTTTCCGACGGGCACTTTGAGAGGTACATGTACGAGGGTCGAGGCCAGCATCAGCTGCCCCATAGGTCCGTCGTGTCAGGCCCAGCTGCTGACAACCAACCAGCCCAGTAACTCAGTAACAGTCATGCTCTACATGTATAAGTCCTCAACACTCAAGCTCATCAATCGTCAGTCGGGAGTGGGGTGGCATTCACCTCTTGCTGCGTAATGGTGTGATCGAGGGGTGTGGAATATAAATATAACCCAGCTTCCAGCCCTTGGCTGGGTGAGCAAGATCCAAATCCAATAACGCAGAGGCCAGGGGCGAAATTTTGCGTGCCAGATTTGGGGAACAAAGTTGTTTGGACCTTTTGTGTATTCTGATCATCCGCTCGACCGAAATGCCAGCGAGCAGGAGAGGCATGCATGTGGACTGTGAACTGTGTATGAAGGCCTGCGGTTCGCAAGGGGTAAAGCTAAATGGAGCTTTTAAGTCAAATTTTCTTCGCCTGCGGCGCGCAGGGACCCCCCCCCCCTCGTCATAGGTGTAGGTCTGGAAATTTTCGCGACACCCCTCGGTGTTATACCTTTTCCTTTTTCCTTCTTTTAGAGTCCGCACCCTCGCCGGTGCGCTCCGGCCCGAATTCATCGGGACGAACTTGAGAAAGCCCGCGCGTAAGGTGTACCATGGCACTTCAGAAAGTGCTTTTGATGGGCAAGTCGGGTGCGGGGAAGACGTCTATGCGCTCTATAATATTCGCCAACTACCTTGCACGGGATACCATGCGCCTTGGCGCCACTATCGATGTGGAACATTCGCATGTGCGTTTTCTTGGAAACCTCGTGCTCAACTTGTGGGACTGTGGTGGTCAGGAGGCTTTCATGGAGAACTACTTTGAGCTGCAGCGGGATCATATCTTTCGCAACGTTCAGGTACTCATATACGTCTTTGATATCGAGTCACGTGAATTGGCAAAAGATATGGAATACTATGCTAGCTGCCTGCAGGCCCTGAAGCAGAACTCCAAGTCAGCCAAAGTCTTCTGTCTCGTGCACAAGATGGACCTCATCCCCGAGGAGCAACGCGAAGAAGTATTTCTGCAGCGTCAGCTTGAGCTGCTGCGCCTCGCACAGCCCCTTGGGCTTCAAGTGGCCTGCTTCAAGACGTCCATCTGGGATGAAACGCTGTACCGGGCCTGGTCACAGATGGTGTACTCACTCATTCCCAATCGCGACCACCTACAATCACACCTCGAACAGCTGTGCGAGGTAAACCGCTTGGCCGAACTTGGACTGCCAGGCTGCGGGGAGCAGCACGTTGTCCGAGGCTCGTGTTGCACTTTGGCCGCAGGTATGCCAGGCGGATGAGCTCGTTCTGTTCGAGCGTGCGACTTTTCTGGTCATATCGAACGTCGTGCGTCGACCGCATGCTGATGTGCATCGTTTCGAAAAGGTTTCGAACATCATCAAACAGTTCAAGCTCTCGTGCTCGAAGTCCGCAGCGCACTTCGCAACCATGCAGGTGCGCAACTCGCATTACTCGGCACTCATCGAGGGTTTCACCTCAACAACCTATGCGATGGTCATCACCTCCGACCCGACGACCCAACCCGCGACTATCCTCATAAACATCGAGGCTTCACGAGCGTACTTCGAATCCCTCATTGCCACGGTGAGCCTCCCCAAATTCGATTTTCAACGATCGACATGATGCTAATGGTGAGCTCGGCGATTCGTTCGTTACCGCAGATGAGCGCGGCTGCAAACTTTGGTGGCATAGATCGTGGCGTGAACGACCGCAACCCAGAGGGATCAGAGGGAGTTGGCGGGTTGAGCTTAAGCGGTCCGCATGGGTGACTCTGTGACGCGTGGCAGGTGGTGCGGGGTGAGAGAAGAGGGAGAGTGGTGAGCTCGCACCTGACGCTGATCACCACGCTCATAGCAGTGGTCGGCCGGATGAAGAGCGCGCCCTCGATGGACATCAGAATGACTTGCGAGCGATCCCACATCGACCGCGTGATGATCAGAGGGCGGTATACGAAGCTTCGCGTCTGGCGTTTGGGGATTGTGTTACGCCTGTGCGGCGCACAGGGATTGACGCTGCCGCGCCCTGTGCGCCGTATATCCGAAGGAACTAATTTAAGATTTTAAGTATTCGAAGCTTTCGAAGCTTCCAACAGCCTAGAATCTGCGTGGCCTGCGCAACGACAATGGGTCCGTGACTGTCCGCACATGCCCCGCATCATTACCCTCTACCACTCGTCGCACGTCGGTTTGTGCGATATTGACGGCGGGGGTGGCGCGATATCGTGGGATTCCGCGATTTCGGACGTGTTGCACGCCAGCGTGAAACGAGATCCGACAAACTTTTCGACTCGTGCAGGTGCGGGACCCCACTCGACTTTTTCTCGCGACCGCGCCGCGTTCGCGCTAACTTGATTTGCGGATACGCGTCACCGGGTCGGAGCGTGGGAGGGCCTGACAAGGGCACGCCAATCATTCTTGTAGCCAGACAAGAGCGGCTGGCGCGGCGGCGGCAAAGCGATCGAGGACGTGCTCTCCGAGTGCGCGCCACACCCCGCTCACGCACCATATCTCACGCATGCGTGTGCGCGCGCGACACAGGTGCCTGCAATATGCCATAGGTGCAGCAGCGGAGGTGCTTCGCGCAGGAGAGAGAGCAGCCAGCAGCGGAGAGAGGCGTGTCGGCGACGGCGCGGCGCCCGGGCGGCAGCAGCAGCGAGGCTGGGCAAGCGCACGTGGGTGACGGCGGCGACATGAAAAGTCTTCACAAGCAGCGGCAAGATGCAGCACGACCGGGCTTGGCCCGCGAGGCATGACGGTCCGGTACTGCCCCCTTCGGGGAGCGTGAACATGAACTTGATTGCGCGCGGGCCTTTCTGACCACGAGCACCTCGGTCGAGCAGGCGCCCATGTCTCCCCGTTTTCTGTTTCTCTCCCCCAATCCCCCCATCTTATGCTTGACGCCACGGTCGATCTCGAGCCGATTTCCTCTTCGGCGTAAGAGTGGCGTGAAAAGGCACGACGTTGAAGCCCTGGGGCGCCGCGATGATCAAGATCAAGAAGATGGGGATGATGCCCCGACTCGGGGCTATCCAGTGGTGCCAGTTGCGCCGAGATCTGCCCTCCCGATCGCTCGCGCCAGCGATGGGCACCAAAGGCGGCGGAAAGGCGACCGCCATTTTGAATCTTGACTTGACATGACTTGACTTGACTTGACTTGAAGCTTCCGAGCTCCCTTTAACTCGGTCACGCATATTCACGTGCCAAGGGGGAGTTCCAGTCCGGTAAGACAAAAGAAAACTTTTTTTTCCCCTCCCCCCCCCATTTTGCCCCCCATGACCAATATGCAATACCCACTCACCAGGGCGCCGCAAAATGACTGCTTCTGCGGTGTTCATCCTTGACGTCAAAGGCAAAGTGATCATCTCGCGAAACTATCGCGGTGATGTGCCCATGAACTGCGTGGAGCGCTTTTCGGGCCACGTCCTTGAAGCTGACGAGGCTGATGAGAGGCCTGTGTGGCTGGAACATGGCACCACATACGTGTACATCAAGTACAACAATTTGTACATAATGGCAGTCACAACTCGCAACTCAAATGCGGCGATGATACTGCTCTTCCTGTATCGTCTCGTGGAGGTGCGCAGTTCTACCATTCTGACCTGGAAGCACCAGAGGTGATCTTGGAGCGCGGTAATATCCTGGACTGCCTGCTATTGTGCGCTTGCAGGTGCTCAAAGATTACTTTCGAGAGCTGGAGGAGGAGTCTATTCGCGACAACTTTGTGATAACCTACGAGCTCATGGATGAAATGATGGATTTTGGTTATCCGCAGATCTCAGAAGCCAAAATTCTGAGGGAGTACATAACGCAGGAGGCACACAAGCTCGAGGTCGTGAAGCCACCTATGGCAGTGACGAACGCGGTCTCATGGCGCTCAGAGGGAATCAAGCATCGCAAGAATGAAATTTTCCTTGATGTCGTCGAACGGCTAAATCTCCTGGTCGCAGCCAACGGTACGCTGCTGCGGAGCGAGATCTTGGGCTCCCTCAAGATGCGCTCCTACCTGTCGGGAATGCCCGAGCTCAAGCTCGGCCTCAACGACAAGCTCCTCTTCGAGGCAACTGGCCGGCGGACAGGCGGCCGAGGGGTGTCCAAGGGCAAGGCTGTTGAGATGGAGGACATCAAATTCCATCAGTGCGTGCGCCTCGCGCGGTTCGAGAACGACCGAACCATCTCTTTCATCCCCCCGGACGGGGAGTTTGAGCTAATGTCGTATCGACTCAACACCCAGGTGAGCGCAATCGAACTTGATCACCGCCAGGCTCGCATTCGACAACGTCCACGTCTGCGTGCGCCCCGCCTCACCAGGTGAAGCCGCTGCTATGGATCGAGGCGGTTGTCGAACCGCACTCGCACTCGCGCATCGAGTACATGATCAAGGCCAAGTCGCAGTTTAAGCAGCGGTCGACTGCAAATAATGTGGAGATTGTCATCCCCGTACCACCCGATGCCGACACCCCATCCTTCAAGACCTCTATCGGCACGGTGAAGTATGCGCCCGAGCGCGACGCAATTGTGTGGGCAATCAAGCAATTCCACGGCGGCAAGGAATACTTGATGCGCGCGCACTTTGGTTTACCCTCCGTTTCGAATGAGGAAGATAAGAAAGACAAACCGCCTATCACGGTCAAATTCGAGATCCCATACTTCACCGTATCGGGCATCCAGGTGCGCTATCTGAAGATCATCGAGAAGAGCGGCTACCAGGCCCTACCCTGGGTAAGGTACATCACCCAGAATGGTGACTACCAGTTGAGGACAAGCTGAGTTTGGTGAGCCTGAGGCACTTGCTCGACAAGTCCGCTCCTCCGGCTCGGATGAGTGTGCGGCACAGCAGAACTGTGCAATTCGAGTCTCGCAGCCCGTTTGCGACATCGCTGACCGACTGTGTCGGATGATTCGCGAATTGAGAAGAGGTAAGTGCAAATCATGCGATCGCGATCAGTACAGCTGTAGAGCAGGCCGGTACGTCCGGGATGATCCATCTCGCTGGCCGTGAGCCTGAGTCTGGTACGTTAAGACATCACGCGTGAGGCCTGCCACAGGCCCACACCTGTCCCGGGTGGGTGCGATGCATGCATTCTTTTGTGTAAGTAACGTTGCGTCACAAGTATGTCAAGGTCGGCGCGAGTTTTCGGATAGCGTTGTAAGTTGTTGAGTGCATCTAGTATTCTTTGTGGGAACAACTAGCACCTCGACAGAAATGGTGAAAGACCTTGTGGACTCTCCCTAGCATTTTTCAGCGTAAGGGGGAATATGGAGTTTTTGGTTTTTGACACCCAGCATGCAAACAACATACCCACTGATTCTCCAGAGCATGGGGATCACCATGGTACCCTTGGGATGCACAGGGCATGCATCAAACATGAGCT
>Ga0210246_100159_pt1 | contig 56790 bp, 44 predicted proteins | sample ChrtobMetaP3_8mM_FD_155469 | JGI IMG/M metagenome (GOLD analysis project Ga0210246, IMG submission 155469) | Chrysochromulina tobin associated microbial communities from unialgal haptophyte culture, Seattle, Washington, United States - P3_8mM | ecosystem: Host-associated > Algae > Haptophytes >...
TTCAGAAGAGACCGTCATCGACTTTTTCGTCGATGACGGTCTCCAACTGACACCGTCATCGACTTTTTCGTCGATGACGGTATTTGAGCCACACCGTCATCGACGTTTTGTCGATGACGGTGTCAGTTGGAGACCGTCATCGACAAAACGTCGTTGACGGTTTTTGAGCCAAACCGTCATCGACGTAAAAGTCGATGACGGTGTTAGTCGGAGACCGTCATCGACGAAAAAGTCGATGACGGTGTCTGAGCCACACCGTCATCGACGAGTTTCGTCGATGACGGTTTCAATTAGCACCTGTCATCGATAAAGTTTGTCGATGACGGGGGCTGACTCACACCGTCATCGACGTTTTTGTCGATGACGGTTTGAGTCAAAGACCGTCATCGAGAAAGTTTGTCGATGACGGGGTGGTCTTGCAACCGTCATCGACACAGGATCGAGGATGTCGCCGATGTGCGATGACGGGAAATGACGGGAAATTTCGTCGGCCGACCGTCATTGATCGCAAAAGTTTTCATGTCGCAACGACCCCAACACATTGACAGGTTGACGTTGTTCAAGCACTTTCTGATGAGACCACGCAGCTGTTCGGGGGTGGGCCGCCGGCCTTCAGGCGGCGGCGGGAGGGCAAGCACGCCCTCGGGCACATGCGTGCCCCAACAAGCGATGGCCACCTTACCCGCGGCGACTTGGTCGAGCGTGGCAGTGAGCGTCACGCGGAAGCCGCAGCTGCTGTAGAACCTGCGAGCGCGACCACCGCAGGCCTCCAGGCAGGTGCCATAGCCTCCACAACAAGTCCGGTGGCAATTGGGTGCGGTCGTCGTTGATTTTCCGGTGCAAGCAAACTCCCACTCGTAGACGACCGCGTGTGGATCACGTTTCGATAGCTCAACGCCGGCAGGCGTGAGCGTCAGTATGTCCTGCATGTCGGACTTGCGACTTGGCAGGTGCGAGTTGATCGCGAGGTACTTGAGATCCACCTTGCGACCTCGAGTCTGATTGAAGTTGTAGTGAGTCACGAAGGCGGGTCCGTTCGCAAAGACAAACTCCGGCACCTGCTCACCTGCGGCGATGAGCCACTTGTTTGGGCCCAGCTGTTGGACGAGGGCGCCGAGCTTCGTCATGCTTGCGGTGCACCTTATTCGAAGTGGACATCTTCACAAGCGAGTGCGAGCGTGCGAGTGCGTCGCGGCGATTGATGAACGCTCAATTCGACGCGAAAGAACCGCCTGGAACACAAAAGTAACGTATAGCAGGGCCATTCAGTTTCTCGGCACGTCGTGACTATGTCTCCGACGAAACCATCATCGACTTACATCAATTGACTTATATGTATTTGTGTCGATGACGGTTGCAAGACCACCCCGTCATCGACAAACTTTCTCGATGACGGTCTTTGACTCAAACCGTCATCGACAAAAACGTCGATGACGGTGTGAGTCAGCCCCCGTCATCGACAAACTTTATCGATGACAGGTGCTAATTGAAACCGTCATCGACGAAACTCGTCGATGACGGTGTGGCTCAGACACCGTCATCGACTTTTTCGTCGATGACGGTCTCCGACTAACACCGTCATCGACTTTTACGTCGATGACGGTTTGGCTCAAAAACCGTCAACGACGTTTTGTCGATGACGGTCTCCAACTGACACCGTCATCGACAAAACGTCGATGACGGTGTGGCTCAAATACCGTCATCGACGAAAAAGTCGATGACGGTGTCAGTTGGAGACCGTCATCGACGAAAAAGTCGATGACGGTCTCTTCTGAAGACCGTCATCGACAAAACGTCGTTGATGGTTTCTGGCCCAGACCGTCATCGACGTTAACGTCGATGAAGGTCTCCACTCAAGACCGTCATCGAGAAATCGTGTCGATGACGGTGTGTGAAGAACACCGTCATCGACAAATCGCGTCGATGACGATGTTCTTCACACACCGTCATCGACGATGCACAAAAGACCCTTCGCCAGCCCATCGTCACGTTGGTTTCGAAAAGCGCGGTCGCGGGCGCAGAGATCGGCGCAGAGACGTCTTGCAGACCTCCGCGATCGCAGTGCCCGAGCGAACGCAACGCCGCGTGAAGCTGGTGAGAGAGAATATGAGCGCGAAGACCCCACTGGTGGCTCTCGTTCGCGACAAGCTGGTGAGCTTCGGGCACCAGGACGATGAGGTCTTGCCCGAGTACATCGCCGTTATGGTGGGCAACGGCAAGACGCAGCCAGAGGTTGCCAGCGAGCTCGAGGCCTTCATGGGAACTGACGGCGCGGGCAGCTTCTCAGCGTGGCTTTTTGCGCAGGTCAGCTCGCAAGCACAAGCCGCGCCATTGCCCCTGGTGCCGTCATTCGACCGCGACCGCGAAACCCTCCACAACCGCCAAGGTGGCATGAGCGGCAGGGAGCGTGAGCGGGACGAGCGCGGCGACCGAGGAGACCGAGGCGACCCAGGCTTCCGCGGCGAACGCGGCGACCGAAGCGACCGAGGCGACCGAGGCGACCGAGGCGACCGAGGCGACCGAGGCGACCGAGGCGAGCGCGGCGAGCGCGGCCACAGCGACCGGGGGGGATATGGCGGCGGCCGCGATGGCTTCGGCGAGCGCGAGCGCGAGCACCGGGGCGATGCGCACCGCGAGAGGCGGCACCAGCGGTCGGAGGATGAGGAGCGCCGGCAGCGACTCGACGAAGAGCGGCAGCAGCGTGAGGCCGAGTGGGCGCGCTGGGAGGAGCGTGAGGGCAAGCGCGAGGAGGAGCATCGTCGGCGCCCTCGCGAAGCGTTCACCAACCCTCGCGAAGCGTTCACCAACCCGCGCCGCCCGGGCGCCCCTCCGACGAGCCACGGCGATCGCGCTGCCGAATCGTTGCCGCAGGGCGCGCCGCCGCCGCCGCCGCCGCCTCTGCGGCCGCACGAAGCCTCGACCTCGCCCGCCGCCCCATTATCGTTACCATCCTCATCCTCAGCGGCGGCGGCGGCGGCGGCGGGTCTGCCGTCGCCGACACTCGCCGCGAACGACTTGCGAATCCTACTGAGCCGCCAGAATAGCGGCTCGGCTCGAGACGCGGGGCGTGCGAGGGCCAAGGGCGGCGCGGGGGCGGGCGCCGACGCCGGCGGCGGCGCAATCGCCTTCGGACGCGCCGCAGCAGCCGCGCAGGCCTCCGCGGCGCCGGGGTCGGCCCCACCGTCGGAATTGGCCTCGCTCACAGCGATGGCTGAGAGGGCGGCGGAGGCGGCGATCCGCGCGGCAGCCGCGCTCCAGCAAGCCACGGCGGCGGCGCAGCCCGCGCCGAGCACAGGCAGCCACGGCGGTGGCGGGGCGCGGGGCGGCGCGCGTGGTCGCGCTGCCGGCGGTGGGCGCGGCGGTGGGCGCGGCCGCGGCGCCGGGCACGGCGGCGGCGGTGATGGTGGCATCAGTGCGGTCGAGGACGTCAAGTTCACGATCACACTCGACAACAGGCCAAGCGAGCTTCAGCGGCTTCGTAAGCCCGTCGCGGGCCAGCTGCTCGCTGATCGCCTCTCCACCGATCCCATGAGCACTCTCACTGAGGCGGCACGCGCTGCCCTGCTCGGCGGCGCGTCAGGCCGCGGCGGCAAAGGCGCCAAAGGTGCCAAAGGTGGCAGAGGAGGTGGTGGTGCTTTTGGTGCGGCGGGGAAGGGCGGCGGGTGGAGCGACGCCAAGGGAAAGGGTGGCTGGTGGGCCGAGAGCGCCGAGATGAGCGCCAAGGGCGGGTGGAGCGCCGAGATGAGCGCCAAGGGCGGGTGGAGCGTCGGCCGCGGCAAAGGCGCCGCGGTGGGCAAAGGCTGGAGCGCGCCACCACCGTCCGCGTGGGCGGCCAATGGCGGTGGATCGGCCCCCGCCGCCAAAGGGGTCGAGCGCTCCTTGAAATGGGTGGCACCGGCCGTCGCGGCAGCAGCAGCCGCGGCAGCGCCCGCAGCGCCCGCAGCACCCGCAGCGCCGGCAGCACCGGCAGCGCCGGCAGCGCCGGCGGCAGGAAGCTCCCCTGCCGCTGCCCCGCCGGCAACGGCGCCCGTGACGGCGCCCGACACGGCGTCCAACGGTCCGAAAGCATCCAAGGTGGCGGGGGGTAGTCAGGGAGGTAGTAGATCCGCGCGTTTCGCCCCGTACCCGCCCCGCCCCTCCGCAGGTGCAGGTGCGAAGCCCAAGTCGCCGACGACCAGACCCGCGGGGTGGAATACGTGGACACCCGCGGCAGTGGCAAGCGCAAACAAGGAGGGTGCCAAGACGGAGACGAAGTCGGCGGCGTAGTACGTAAGCCGTTGAGTTACTGGCGTGTCACAAACCGAGCTGTGACAACTGACAAGTTCAATCGAGTGCCGGACAGATCCAAAGAGTCCGCGAGTTAGGTGTGTGCGGTGGTGTGCTCTCGGTCTCCTCGCTCTCTCTCTCTCCTCCTCTCGCTCGTCTTCTATCTGAATAAAGGTGACTGGCACGACCTTTTCTTCTGTGAGTGTGGAAGTGCCCTTTCACACGGTTCCCGACTCCCGATGGCGAAAGACCCCCGTCTACTGAGTCAGCCGCTTTTTTGAGCGTCGCAGGCCGCGCTGGTGGCCCGGCATTTGGTGCCCGAGGGCTGCGCGTCGGCGCAGGCTCAGCTGACGTACCCGTCCAGCCGCCAGCCAAAGCTCACCGCTGTGCGACGACAAGGAGGAGGTGTTAATAACAGCATCCACCTACCATGTCTGGACTCCTTTCGAGTGGACTGGCGGCCGTCACGGGGCCGCCGCGCGAGGTCATAGTGGAGTTGCTGCACGCCGCAGCGCGCGCACAAGGACTGGGCGCCTATCACCAGCTCGAGTACGCTCTCTCGACGGCCTCTGATGATTGTGTGTGCCGTTCGCTCACCAAGCTTGACGACGTCCTCACGGCGCTGGTGCATCGCGAGCTCGCGGAAGAGGAATGGGTGGTGTTGCGCCCTTCACGAGCTATCACTGCCCTGAACGCGGCCGTCTTCCGCAGAGGACGTCCTGGTAGAGGGTTGCATCTAGATGCTTCGTCACCGTCCGACTTCGTGAGCTCGTACTGCACGCGGGCGGTCAAGGAGCGCCTTGTGGAGCGCCTCAGTCCGCAGTGCGACGCAGCGCTGTTGGACGCGCACGTGCAGCCAGTCAACCTGTGGATGCTTCTCGAGGGCGATCGGGCTCTGCTACTCCTCCCGGAGCGTCCCGCCCCGCAGACCGCGTACAGCGCTGGAGAGCTCGAGGCCGTGCAAGAGTCCCTCTGCGCCGCGTTGGCGGCGGGTGCGGACTCGCTGATGCTGGGCGCGTCGCTGTACCCGCATCGTCTCGAGCCCTCGCACGGGCAGCCGGCAGAGGCACGTGGCTTGCCGGTCCTCCTCTTCGACAGCTGCCGGCTCTACCACTGCGGGCTCTGTCCGCCCCCGTCGCCAGCGCCCACCACAGCGCTCCCGTCGGCGTCGCCAGCGCCCACCACAGCGCTCCCGTCGGCGTCGCCAGCGCCCACCACAGCGCTCCCGTCGGCGTCGGCAAGGGACGAGGATGGAGATGGCGGCCGCGACTGCAGCGGCGGCGGCAACGGCAGCAGCAGCAGCGGCGGCGGCGGCACAAGCAGCAGCGGCCGCAGCAGCCGCAGCGCTGACACGCCCAGCCCGGAGCCGCCCAGCACCGCGCCCAGCACCGCGCCCAACACAGCGCCCAGCACCGCGCCCAGCACCACGCCCAACACAGCGCCCAGCACCGCGCCCAGCACAGCGCTCAACAGCTGGAGTGTCGACTTCCGAACGATCGCCATCCGGCGCGCCGCCACGAGCTGGGCAGGTGGGCCATTGGATCTCGTCTGATGAGCTCTGATGCGCTCTGATTGCCTCCCTCATCATTGGATCTCGTCTGATGAGCTCTGATGAGCCATGATTGCCTCCCTCATCAGGTGGGCCGTTGGATCTCGTCGGGCTCGAAGAGTTGCTCTCCACCCCTACCACGCGGATACCTGGCTGTCGGTGGGAGGGCGGGATGATGACGCCGGCGCCGGCGCCGGCGCCGCTAGCGCCCACCACAGCGCCACCAGCGCCCAGCACAGCGCCGGCGGCGCCCCGAGACTCGACTGTGGGCGCTGTGGTGGGCGCCGAGGCCCCGTCGGCGGCGGTGGAGCTCGACTACGGGCAGCTCCTGTACCGCACGTACCAGGCGGTGCTGGGGGGAGTGACGCTGCACTTTTGGGCGACGAGCGATTTAGAGGACGTCTGCCTGCCTGGGTGCGAGGTCGAGGCCTGCGCGCTGCCGCCGCCGGAGCCTCTCGATGCCGCATTGTACGCGTATGACGACACGCCCGGAGAGAAGCTGCGCACGGGGATGGTCTTTGGACCAGTGGTAGCTCTGTGTGCCGCCCTCGACGCCCTACTGACGGCTCCCGAGCAGTCTCCGCCCGAAGTGACGGAACTGACGGAACTGACGGAACTGACGGAACTGACGGAACTGACGGAACTGACGGAACTGACGGAACTGACGGAACTGACGGAACTGACGGAACTGACGGAACTGACGGCTCCTGAGCGGTCTCCGCAGACTGGTGCGCTAGGCAGCACGGCGCGTCGAGGCGGCGGCAGCGGCTTGCGGCTTCTCGAGCTCGGCGCTGGCGTGGGCTTAGTGGGCTTGTGGGCCGCAGCGAGAGGTGCCCAGGATGGCGCCCAGCGGATAGCCCAGGTGGTACTCACGGACCGCAACTCTGCCTCTCTCGAGTTGATGAGGCGCAACGCGGCCTTCTTTGCAGAACGCGCCACCACGGCAGCGCCCACCACGACAGCGCCCACCACGGCAGCGCCCATCGTGCAGGTGAGCGCTCTGGACTGGGCGGGGGCTCACCCTTCCTGGCTGGATGGCAGCTTCGATCTCGTGGCAGCATCGGAGGCCCTCAACGTCCCCGCCGTCGTGCCGCTCTTTTTTGCGACGGCGGCGGCAGCCCTGCGCGAGGGCGGGCGGCTAGTGCTCGCCATGCAAAGGCGCTCGGCATGGCGCTCGGGTGTGCTGCTGGGCCGCGAGGTTCTGCCAGCCGCCAAGGCGGTCGGGCTCGCACTCGAGACGCCCGAGGTGGACCTGCGGCAGGGCGCCGACGCCCGTGACGACGCCCGACTAGGGTGTGAAGCCCAAGCCACGGTTATCCTTACGTTCATCCTTCGTTGTAGAGTTCGAACGGGCTAGTGCTCGGCCGCGGGGCGGACGGGTCCCGCGGTCCGGTCGCACTCGGGATTTTAGAACCGAACCTCTTACTATGGCAGCTCTATGGTATGTGCTGGGGACACAATGGGGACACGTGGTGCTGGCACAAATAGCCTAAGTATAGCGGTACACGACTCCGCTCGTTACCGCGTATCCCGGTAACTCGGTAGCTGTACTTCCAACTTCGCGTACACAGCTGTATTCAGATCACATCAATCGCATCCACCCTTCACCGCTTCGCACCGCTTCGATGCCCCACACCCCCTGCCCCCGACGCGCCTCAGCCCTCGATGCTCCGAGACGCAATCTCAAAGACGTCCTTCGAGACGCCCGGCGTGTCGCGGATGCGCACGAGCTGTGCCTTCATCAGCCCCTGCCGCACCGCGTCGTACTTCTTCCAAGCGCTGAAGACGCTGCACAGTCGTGCCGCGACCTGCGAGTTGCGCTGCCCGATCTCGAGCACCTGGCTGCCGATGAACTCGTACCCCGAGCCGTCGAGGCTGTGGAAGCCCGCCGGGTTGGCATTCGCAAACATGCTCACGAGCGAGCGCACGCGGTTGGGGTTGGTGCTGTCGTAGGCCTCGTGCATCATGAGCGCCTTGACCCTCTGCAGAGCGTCCGGTGCGAACGTAGACGCCTGCACGGCGAACCACTTGTTGATCACGAGCGCCTCCTTGTTGTCCTTGGCGCGCGCGTAAAAGGTGGACGAGACCTCGTCGCGGGCGGCGCCGGGGTAGGGGTCGACTGCCTTGAGCGCTGCCAAGTAGTCCGTCATCGTCGTCGCGTCCTTGTAGTGGGCAAGGCTGAGCGCGATGCTCTTCTCGTCTCCAATCATCGCGAGGTACTCGAGGCACACGTTGCGCAGGCGGCGCCTGCCGACCGCCTCGGCGGCGACGGTGAACTTCTCGCCCTTGGGTGGCGCGAGGGCGGTGTACGCCGCGCTGAATTCGGTGCGGAGCTGTGGGGAGGCGAGGGCGCCGTGGTGAGCACTTGCATGCAAGGCAGCTGAATTCGGTGCGGAGCTGGAGCGCGAGTGAGCGGGTCGGGAGCGCTGTGGTGAGCACTTGCATGCAAGGCAGGCCAGCGGTGGCAATCCACGTTCCGGAGCGCTGTGGTGAGCACTTGCATGCAAGGCAGGCCATCAGTGGCAATCCACGTTCCGGAGCGCTGTGGTGAGCACTTGCATGCAAGGCAGGCCATCAGTGGCAATCACGTTCCGGAGCGCTGTGGTGAGCACTTGCATGCAAGGCAGGCCATCAGCATGCAATCTACATACCTGGATCGCGAGCGAGCGGCGCACGAGGCGGAGGACGCCGACGAGGGCGTCGGGGTCGATGGGCGCCATCTCTTGCGCGAGGACTGAGTAGTCGGGCAACGTGAGCGCGTACGCCTGCAGCGATGGCTCGAGGCCATTCGCGACCAGCGTCGCGCGAAACGCCTTGATGAACGGCTCGGGCACCTTGAGAGCGTCGCGGGCTGCGGAATCCGGCGCCTTTTGCCACTGCGTGATGAGCGAAAGGATGACGCGCGACGCGAGCTGCTGCGAGGCATCCCACCGGTTGAACGCGTCGTCGTCGTGCGCGGCGAGCAGCTCGAGCGTCGCATCGCTCAACGGCATGTCGACCTTGACCGGCGCTGAGAAGCCTCGGAGGAGGGACAGGACAGGCGCCGAGGGGATCGCGTCGAAGGTGAAGGTTTGGGAGGCCTCGGTGAGCTCGAGCACGCGCTCGTCGAGCAGGCATTTGCCCTGCTCGTCGAGCAGCTTGATCTTGACCGGGATGTGGAACGGCAGCTTCGTGGGCTGGCCGGGGGTGGCAGGCGTCGACTGCGAGAGGGTGAGGGAGTAGGACTTCTTCGGCGCATCGTACACCCCTACGGCCTTGACGGTAGGTGTGCCCGCCTGTTGATACCAGCGCTCAAACTGCGTCAGGTCGCGCCCGTTGGCGTCGGCCATGGCGGCGCGGAAGTCGTCGCACGTGACCGCCTGCCCGTCGTGGCGCTCAAAGTAGAGATCCATCCCCTTGCGGAATCCGGCCGCGCCGAGCAGGGTGTGGTACATCCGAATCACCTCGGAGCCCTTTTCGTACACGGTGACCGTGTAGAAGTTGTCGATGGCGAGGTAGCTCTCCGGCCTGATCGGGTGTGCCATCGGCCCCGCGTCCTCCACGAACTGGTGAGCGCGCATCACGCGCACGTCCTCGATGCGCTTCACCGCCGCGGAGGTCATATCTGCCGAGAAGCCCGAGTCGCGGAAGACGGTCAGCCCTTCCTTGAGCGTGAGCTGGAACCAGTCGCGGCACGTGACGCGATTGCCAGTCCAATTATGGAAGTACTCGTGCCCCACGACGCCCTGTACGCGCTCAAAGTCAGCGTCCGTCGCGGCCGAAGGCTTGGCCAGCACGCACGAGGTGTTGAACACGTTGAGGCCCTTGTTCTCCATCGCTCCCATGTTGAAGTCGTTGACCGCGACGATGTGGAACACGTCGAGATCATACTCGCGCCCGTACACGCGCTCGTCCCACCTCATGGCGTCCTTGAGCGACGTCATCGCCCAGTCGAGCTGGTCGACGTTCTCGGGCTCCGACCAGATCTTGATGTCCACCTTGCGACCCGAGCACGTCGTGAACGTGCTCTCGATCTTCTGGAGCTTGGCGGCCACGAGCGCGAACAGGTAGCACGGCTTTTTGAACGGGTCTTCGAAGGTCGCCCAGTGGCGCCCGCCCGCGAGCTCGCCACGCGCCGTCTCGTTCCCGTTCGACAGCAGCACCGGGTAGAGTTCCTTGTCGGCTTCGACGCGCACCGTGTATTTTGACATGACGTCGGGCCGGTCGAGGAAGTACGTGATGCGACGGAAGCCGACCGCCTCGCACTGCGTGCAGTAGTTGCCCGAGGTCTTGTACAGCCCCGAGAGCTGAGTGTTGTCCTGCGGCTTCGTCGCGACTACGATCGAGAGATCGAAGCTCGTTGTGGGCGGCGCCAGCACGGTCAGGCCCTCCTCGGCCCCGAGGACGTAGTCCTGGCCCTCCACGAGCTTCTTCCCATTGATCGTGATGGACCGGAGCGTGAGCTGCGACCTCTCCCCATCGAGATAGAGTGGCGGCGGGCTCGTCTTCGGACCAGTCATCTTGAGCTCCGACGTCACCACTGCCTCCTCCTCTGTGAGGATGAAGTTGAGAGAGACCGTCTCGATCTGGTACGGAGATGGTTGGTACGCAGAGCGAAGCACCTTCTTGACCTGCTTGCCCTCGGGCTTTGAGCGGTAGCGACGATAGAAGTAGTACGCCGCCGCTGCAGCTGCGGCCGCGGCAGCCGCGGCCACGACAATCTTTGACTTTTCTTGCATCGCGGCCGTTTTCGTGAAGCCTCGTCTGCGTTGTGAAAAGTTTGTGAAATTGAATCTGCGGTCGGGTCCCCGATTCGACATTCGCTGAGACACGCTGCCATAGGAGACACGCACGCGACTTGAAGCCACGACGGCGCGCGTGCCGCGGGCTGCCACGTCGCGACAGAAACACCAATGGCGACCGTCGCCGAGACCGTGACCGGCATGGCTATGTCCGTCGTTACGTCCGTGTACGCGAAAATGTGGGGCGAGGTGCGCTGCTCGTCCGCCGGCTCATCCAGTCGCGCGGCCGAACCCCACGCCCGACAGCACCGCTGCGTTTGCTTCTTTCCTGACGCCGGTCCGCTCGCCTCCAACGGTGCAGGCTGTCCCTGAGCAGCAGCGGCTAACGGTCCAGCTGTTCCGCAATAGCTTCTACTTCACCACCTCGATTATCCTCATTGCCAAGTACGGCGAATTCGTGTGCCCTTGAGTGCGCCATGCACCCGCCGGTGGTGTGCCACATGCGGTTACTGAGAGCTAGAGGTGCCGAGAGGCGTGTGACCCACGGTCATGTACACTTAAGTTCCGGCGAAAAGAGTGGCGGCGTCGCCTAGTTCCGTTTTCGTGGCGGCTGCCAGTCGCTGCTCCGCCCGATGGCGAGTATTGAAGCTGGTCGCCTCGCGCAAGTCTAGAGACTAGACGAGACACTAGACGGCGGTGTGAACGGAACGCGATGCCCGGAGTGCAGCTGGCAGGCTGGGCCAGCAATCGTATGAGAAAATCCAAGAAGCGAAGCGGACCCCACTGGGGGAGAGACAGGTGACAGCGACGCACACGCGACCAGCATTCGACCCACGCCCCCGCCGGCGCCCAAGAACGCGATGTGGGTGCTGCGTGCTGGCAATTGTGGGTGCTGGGTGGCCAGAGCCATGAAGCGATATTTCTGTGTCACGCCCGTGCAAGCGCGCGAAACCCCACAACGCACGAGTGCCCCACGGATCGTTCGGTCTGGGGGCGGCTCCAAACGCGAACCCCGAACGCGAAGATGATGGCGCATCTAAGCGCCGGTCTCGCGGTCTGACTCTTCGACTCTTGACACTTGAGTCGATTTTTTGAACTGCCTTGCAGGGCTAACCACACCTCGATACCTCGACAACCGACAATCAGCCTCAACGTGCGGCGCATGCAAATTTCATGCAACAGAGTTTTTACTTCTGAAACGAAATCCGCACGCGGCGGCCTGAAACGTGGTGGGCATGACGGAGCTCAGCCATCTGCTTTCCTCTTGGTTCAGCAACGACGTCGTCCCAGAATCGGTGCTTCACGGCGCGCATCATGGTCGTATCGGTCCGCCACCCTGCGTCAAGGTCGTGCCGTCGATCCTGGAGCTGCGCACGCCGCTGCCACACGAGAGCGGGACGGTAGGGTGTGCATGCACGGCAGACTCAAAAGCACCATACTTGGCCGCTGCACCACCCGGGCACGTACCGCGCCTGAGCACTACGGACGCCAAAGCACTCCGCGTCTTCTTCCTCGATGGGCACGTCGGGCCCATGAACGACATGCTCGCGACGTTGCACGAGACGATTGGCGTGTCCACGGAGAACGTGGAGGGCATGGTGTTCCTTCAAGGGATGCTCGTGCGCAGCGCTATCGACAAGCGCTTCTTCAAATGCCGCTTATGCAACCTGGGCATGAATACAAGCCGCGAGATCGTGTCGTGGTTGCTGCAAAAGCCCAACCAAGGACGGACGTTCACGCTGCCCGAGTGTGAGAGGAAGCGCTGCCGGGAGTCCATCCACAACGACGAGACGCGCCGCGACTTTGCGCGCCTCTTCGGCCGGATCATCGAGGCCAAGTACGACGTGGTTGCATGCAACTTCCCGACATGGCAGTGCAGCCTCTTCATGTACGTCAACGTGGCCATCATCATGCGCTACACGCACCGGTACGACCATCACCTGCAGCAGATCCAGCTGGGCAAGCCTCATCGTGCAAGCGCGTGTCTGCTAAACAAGGGATCCACCTCGATGGCCGAAGAGGCCACGCACGTCGTCCGCCACATGGCGAGCATGCCCAACGTCGTGCTCGCCGCCTCGAATGCGTACGACTGGCTCTACCTTCGTCGGAACATAGGGGTCGCCGCCGTGCCGTGGCCTGGCCTCTCCGTGCAGCTCTCGCGCGTTCGGTACACCGGCGGCTCACCCTCTGGCCGTCGCGAGGTGCTCTTCTGCTGTGGCTCCTCCCCTTACAATAAGCCGATTGCGCAGTGGGCCGAGCTCATCGTGAACGCGAGCCGGCGCTTCATGCCTCTGATCCGAGAGCAACACCTTAATAACCGAGTGCATGCTCCAACCAAGGTTCCACTGGGAGAAGGTCTCGCGATGGTGGCTCCGTTCGATGGCCACTATCGGATCAGCGGCTCCATTCAATTCGCGTGGCTCAATGATCTGTATCCCAAATCTTTTCACTGCAAGCGTGTCAAGGTGAGTGCGGCGAGCGCCACAGGAACGAGGGGTACTGTTGAGCCCACCGAGGCCGCAGCAAGTGCACATCCAAAAGCGTCCGCGGAGAGACGTCTTGAGGCCAGCGCCCCGGGGGAAGAACTATGGGCTATGAGCGATGGGCTGCGAGCTATGGGCGCGTCAAAGACGATGGAAACCGGCAAGGCTGCCATGCGGCATGCCAATTCCATGGGCAGGGTGGGGAGAGACAAGGGAGTCTTGAAGAGGAGTAAGCTTCCCAAGTCGCCCAAGGGACAGGTGGAGACCCAATGTGGGTACAAGTATGAGGACGTCGCGTCGCATCCGCTCGCCGTGCTGCTGCCGTACTCGGTGCACTCGTACGGCCTCGTGCAGGCGTACAGTATGGGAATCCCGATCGTGGCGCCGTCCATCGAGCTGCTCTCGAGCTTGCATGCAGCCACGGGCGTCATGGGCCACAAAGGGCCGGGAAATGTGCCGTGGCGTAGCACGAAGGAGCAGCCGATCAAGCACTGGCTCGTGAGCACGCCTGGCTTGTGGTTCGTGGCCGACCCCACGCCGGGCGCTCCCTGCTGCGCCAACGAGCCCAACGATGCGTGTAACAGCCACGCGGCTGGGGCTTGGTTGCAGTTTGCGGATTGGTACGTATGGCCTCACGTGCAGCTGTACAGCACTCCCGAGGAGCTCGTCGTGATCGTCGATCTGCTCCTGCGCAACGCGACGCTGCGCAATGAGATCAGCGCGGCGCAGAAGGCGTATTTTGCGTCCGAAATGCGCCGAACAGACGGCCATGTGCGGGTGGCTCTCCACCGGGCCCTCAGAGCAACCAAGAAGACCCCTATCAACCCATAGGCGCTGGCCACGCCCCCATGCGCACGCCGGAGCGAGCTTGCGAGACACAGCTGGGCCAAGCTGGGGCACCCCAGAACGTTCGATCTCCGACAGGTCGAGAGGACTTTGAGGCTTGGTCACCGGCTCACCGCGTGGAGGTTCTCCGTACGGATCGAGAGATTTCGCGATCGCGACACTGTGTGTGTTGCGGGGGCGCCGAAGTCGTGGGTGCTATGTGCAGATTGCAGTCGAGTCGAGAGAGGGTGTGAGAGACGGTTTATGCAGGCGGGCCAATTCTTAACTAAGATATCCGGATTCGGATAGTCCACTTATATATACATGTAGTGCGGGGCATGAGGCGACACCTTAACTGAAAATCGTCTGAAGGTTTTTGACGAAACTCGATTGAGAGCGCAGAGGTGCCCCCTGCTCTCCCATTGTGATCTCAAAACTTTCAGAATTGTGTGTGGAAATCCCATACTCAAGTTAACAGGGAAGTGCCCCACCTGAGACTCGAACCTATAGAGTCAGACCCAGGTGAAATCAGCTCAGGAGAAACCACTGTCTGACTCTCCCGTTGTCCAGTCTCCCCACCCTCCCCTCAATAGGGTACACCAACAGCACGAACTCAATCATGTATCCGGATAATGAAGATAAACTTAAAGATGAGCCGTGTGCGACGCCGACGGCCGTGCGCCATCAACGAAAAACTCGAGACGACGCTCTCGTGCGGAACATCAGTCCCAGCAGGAGACCGAGACCTCGCGCGCATAGATCTCGCGTATCGTCTGAAGCGTCCACGAAATCATACGGTGCATGCTCCTGGTCACGACGCGGCCTAGCACGAGCAGCTTCATTTGAGGGTAGAAGGGCAGCGACATGATCACCGCCTCCCAGCCTGCGATGCGCATGCTCGTGTTGTGCAGGTAGAGGTTCTGAATCGGCTTCGTCTCGAGAGCCTTGGCGAGGGCGACGACGCCTGCGTCGGCGACCCCCTCGTTATCAGCGAGCCAGAGCCCCGCAAGTCGGCTTAGCCCGCGCCCGCTTCGGATCGCTTCGGTGAGTGCGAGCACGCCCACGTCGCCAAATAGGTTGTCGCCAAGCCCGAGGTACTCGAGGCGCACGCGGCAGCTGGTCGCCCGAAGACCACGTGCGAGCGCCTGCAGCCCCCCATCGGCCACCTGGCGGCGCAAGGTGAGAGGTGGATCAGCATGCAATCAACATGCAATCAGCATGCAATCTTCCTGAAATCTTCCTGAAATCTGCATGAAATCTGCATGCAATCAGATGTCCAATCGCATGTCATCTGCATGCAAACAGCGGTCAAATCTGCATGCCATCTGCATGCAAACAGCGGTCCGATCAGCATGCACTCCGAGCCACCTGATTGCGCGCGAGCGAGAGGTGGATCAGACAGGCCAGCCCGCCGCATTCAAAGGCCCTCGCGAGGCCCTCGCAGCCCTCGTCAGCCACGTCGTTCGAGCCAAGGTTGAGGTGCAGCAGTTTCTCAAAGGAGCCTCCCTGGACAGCCACCGAGAGCGCGGCGAGCGAATCGTTGCCCAGCTCATTGTCCACGCAGCTCAGGTGCTCGAGGATCGGGAAGAGGGTGTGCTGGTGGACAGCGCCAACGAAGCGCACAAAGCTCTCGTCGCCAAGCTGGCAGCCGTTGAGCACGAGCACCCGCAAGTTGACGAGCTGACGAGCTCGCGTTGTATTGGGCGACACAAGCGGTGGCGACGGGGCGGGCAAGTGCGCAGCAAGGCTACGGGCATCGCCGCCATTATCACTGGTAGGGCATGGAGCGCTGCCGAGTTCGTTCGTGAAGGCGAGCAGCCCCGCGTTGCCCAGTGGGTTGCGCGAGAACTCGAGCTCTGTCACGTGCGCCATGTCGCCGCACGCGTGGCACAGCAGCACCAGGTCCATGGGAGCGACACGGAGCGATCGGAAGTCGCACACGGCGCCCTGCACGCTGCGTGCGAGGTCGGCGCCCGGGCGGCTCGGGCTCACGCGCCGGAGCACATTGATCGGAATGGCGAAGACGTGCAGCTTCACCCACACGAGTGCGGGTGCTCCGAGCCGTATAGCTGTGCCGATGGCACGAACAGCCTCGGCTGGCCAGCTGCGGCCCTTGTCCATCAGACCGCTCAGGTCGGCACCTGCGAGCCGCGGGCTGTGGAAGAGGGACCACATTGCCCCGACCAGCTGCAGCGACTCGCGTGCGTAGATGAGACGGCTCATGCGCTGGCGCTCATCATGGTGCGTGGCGCCGTGCTCGTTATGGAAGCTTGAGGTGAGCATGTCGATGGAACGCTTCGGGGCGCCGTGCGCACGGTGACGATCAGCTGGCCGCTTGGCACACTCGTCCTCATGGCGGGTTGCCTGGCGCATCGTGCGTGCACTGAGCACGCCCACCCGCTCGCGGAGCCTCCGGAGGTCAACGGAGAGCTCGAGTAGCTTGAGAGTCTCGAGCCGCGGTAGTGTCTGGCACAGGCGGAGCGCGCACGCCCATCGCTTGCGGTGCAGCTCGCGGCCAGCCTGCGAAAGTAGGGCCGCGGGAGCCGTGAGTATTGGGGGGGGGGCGGCGGGGCGTGGAGCCCATTTCCAGGTCAGCTTGGAGGCAAGGGTTCGCGTAGGCATGTGGGAGTCGAACCTCGATGCCCAATGCCCAGTCTAAATCGAGAGTGTGCTGCATGAGCTGCCAATGCGGATCGTCAAGCGTCGCACGCGAGCGCTGGCGCCAAGCGGGCGAGAGACCCTTGAGCGCGCGCAGCGTCGGCGCGTCACAGGCGAGCAGGCAGAGGAAAAGGGCGTCTTCATCTTCGATCGCATGCGAGGCAGCCGACGTGATGGTCATATCGGCTGGCGGCTCCAGGATGGGCTCGTTGACGCTCGCATGCCACGCGGAGCTACGTGGAAGGAAGGCGGTTGTATCCTCCGACTGCGTCGCACCAAGAACCGACGCAAGCAGCTCTGGATCCTTGTGCACCTCACGTAGCAGCTTGGCCGTTGCGGTCGTCGCCATCTCGACAAGGCCGTCGCAATCGAGGAAGTTGGCCGCGCGCAGGACCTCATAGAACAGGTCCAGATCGATGTCCACGATGCGCGCCGTGAATTGTGCCATGTGATCGATCTCCGACGCCGCACGTTGGAGGAATGCACGATGTGCTGTGCAGCAATACTCAGCGAGCAACTCGAGCGCAGCAGCGCTAAAGGGCACAGAAAAGGAGCCGTCTTCGACCCACAGAGCCGCGTCACGGAGAAAACCTGAAAAGCGTGCTTCCTCCCCGAGGCTCACCTGGCCATCGATGCCGCGCAGGCCCAGCACGTGGCGGGGCTCGATCGGCATGTGATTCTGACGTGTTTTTTGTGCGCGAGCTCCGGCCCGTCCGCCTGCTCGAAAATCGCCGTTGCGAACGGAAGTCATCAGTCATCAGGGTGATTGTACGGAATTGACCGCTCGCTTTCTGGCGCCACGTGGCGCGGGGATCTGAACCTTACTCACACGGGTCCCACGGGTCTTCGACACACACGACGACACTGTCACTGATCCTGGTGGGATGTGCCACGTGCGCCAGGGACGATATTTCGCGGGGCGGGCCGCGGGGGCGGCCAGCTCAGGTCACAGCGCAGTTACGAGTTGCGGTCCCCACCCATGGGACCCCCCGCGCTATTCGGGGTTCCGCTCAGGTTCTCACGTTCACGTTTGAAGTTTGCCATCACGGCAAGACGCACAACCATCAACCACCGGTCCCGTGGAGACACACCGCGGTACGTGGTTGCGGCCCTGTCCCTCGAACGGCGTAAGATTGGGTCCACTCAAGGTGGGGTTGGGCTCACAAGGCTTAGTGTCGTACATTGCGTAGTAGTCGTGTGTTCGTCTTCTGCTTTCATCTCAGTCACGATCTTTTTCCTCACGAGGAGATGCTCTCGTGGTCTGCATGCAGATTTGGTCCAGCTGCTTGCCGTACTTTTCCAGATGGCCTTCAATCTTGCCAAGTCGGACGGGTACATCGCTCCCACTGTACATGGCGTTCAGCACGCCATGGACGTGCTCGAGCCAGAAATACTTGCCCCACCACTGCTTCGAGGCCCATGCGAGGACGTCGAAAGAGTCGACATCACCGTCCTTGTCCATGTCTAACCCAAGGCGATGGCCAATAATCTGCGCGGCCTGCGAAGTCAAGAAGAACCACAGCCAAATAGAAAGCACGCTGCAAATTGGGTAAAGGGCAAAGGCAGCCAGCACGCCCATGAGGGCGGCGAAGCCGATGAGCACGATAGCGGGCCCAATGTAAATCGTGAGAAGCGTACAGACCAGCACGGTGGTCCTCGAGACGTGCCCGACTCCAAGAAACGCGAGCAAGATGGCCACGCAGTACAACAAGTTGCAGATCGTCGAGAGGATGGTGATAGTCGCCTGCTTCTCGAGTTGAAAGCCGGTGAGCAAATACACGTACAAGCGATACTTTGGCGTATTAATTGCCTCGAATATCATCGAGCCGAGCTGATTTACCAGCGAATCATCGCTAGGCTGCTCCATCATAGAAGCATTTGCGCTCTCCTCCTTTGTTTGTAGCTTGCGTTTGGCGTCGACCGTGAGGCACCTGTGAACAGGATTCGATGTGGTGAAGCCATGCCTCGCGAGCTGTGCATGCGCTTCTGCACGCACGAGAAAAGCAGCAGCGTGGCGACGACGGGAAGGGCCCGCTGCATCGCCAGGAATGGGTTTCGTCCTACTCTCGCCAAGTGCCTTCGTCATCACGAAACCATTCAAGGCTCATATCGCTTCGCTAAAATCGCGCTGCCGCGGGCGCGCGCCGCTTTTCACATGTGCGAGTGCGGTTCTGTCGGCGTCAAGCCCAAGCGCGCGGATGGTGAGTCCTATATGTTCGTCACTGTGGCCAGTCGCGGGGCTCTCCATACTCTCGATGCTCTGCGTGACCGTCTTCTGGCAGCCACTGAACGATAGTGCTGGCGGCACGTACCAAGGCCGGGGCTTGCGAGCGCGAGCACGCTCCCTCGCGACTGTTGAGGGCGAAGAAGATCAGGAGAGCGGCGATCAGCACCTTCTGCCGCTGTCCGAGTCGCTCGTCGCAATCGACGGTAGTTGGCGCGCATGGGACTGGGCCCGCCCAATCGGTGCTGCGCCTGCCTGCGCGTGGGCCACGCTCGCGCCGCCAGCAGCAAGCGGGAGGGAGCCTATCAACGGCTCCATCTGCCTCCGAGATGGAGCCGACCTGATGGCGGACGCGATCCGCAAATACGGCTTCTGGCCCGAGTGCGCCGACCTGCCGGAGATGCTCGAGCACACGACGGGCAGGAGGACGGCCGGCGCTCTGTTCGTCGACGCGGGCGCCAACATCGGTGCATGCAGCTTGCATATGCTGCTCGCGTCGGAGGCGTCGGTCATCTCGTTCGAGCCAGGTGCGAGCAACCTCTTCTACGCGTCGTCGTCGCTGCTCCGGCTGCACGAGCAGGGCACGATCGCGGCCACCGCGCGCGCCGCGCTCGTGCCGCTGGGCCTCGGGCGCAACGCCTCAGGCCAGCTGCTGCACCAAGCCATCGGCAATGCCGGTCATGCGGTCATTGGGCACAAGCCGGTGCAGTTTGCACCGCTCGGGCACCTGTCGCCACAGGCGGTGCGCATCGAGCGGCTCGATGACGTGCTCTGGCCGGTGAGCCAACGCTCCGAGCCGCCGCCACCGATTCACCTTCTAAAGCTCGATGTAGAAGGCTTCGAGTGTGAGGTGCTCCGAGGCATGAGTAGCCTGCTGGCTGCGGGTGCGGTGCGCGCGATCAAGGTGGAGGTGTTCGACATGCTGCTGCGACTGCAGGGCTGCTCGGCTGCCGAGCTGCTCGGCATGTTGCTGGCTGCCGGCTTTGAGGTGCGACTGTTGGCCGAAGGGACGCCTCCCTGATGGCCTCTGATTGCACCTGATGACTCCCCTGATTGCCTCCCTCATCATCTCGCAGGTGCGACTGTTGGCCGAAGGGACGCCTCCCACCGCCAACACGGGCAGCAGCAGCGGCAGCAGTAGTAGCAGCGGCAGCGGCGGCAGCACCCTACCGATGACTGCGGCGCCGCTGCTCAGCCCGCAGCAGCTTCCACAGCAGCAGCAGCCGTCTAATCTCTGGTGCGTGCTCAAGCGGCCGCTCCCGCCGCCGACGCCGCCCGCTACGGCGCTCGACGATCTCGACGGCTCGTTCCGGAGGACTCGCCGGCGCGGTGCACATCGCTTCCGGTCTCGGCGATTGATGGACACGAAGAAATCAGCAGGGAAGCCTGAGCACCGAGCGGCTCCGTGAACGACTGACCATGAGGCCGCGCCACAGGGCACATTGTCTGATCCGGCGACGTGTCTGGCAGCGGTCATTGATCATCTCTGTACGGGGTAGCGGGTACTGCTTAACTCTAGGTCCGCAGGGACCGCCCGAGTCCAGCGGCCTGCAAAGTCCAAAGATAGCAAGAGCGCCGTTATCTTGCGTGTCGCGGGCAGGCGTCTCGGTTACGTAACTCGTACGTGGTAAGTCGCATGTGTACGTGTGCAAAATGTTGAACACGCCGCTGAATGCAGCGCGGTCCTGGTGCCGGCCGACCACGTCTCTCCACCAGGCAACACCGCGCGCACCGGCGCGTTACTGTACCGTGTACGGCTCCTGAGAACGTAAACACACCCGTACTAGGTTCTTGTAGGCCCTCTCGAGAGCACTCTTCAGGCGCCAATTTTGTGAACCATGTTCTCCTTGTGGATGAGGTGGCACGCGCCCTCAAGCTTGGTGAGCAGCGTGCCGATGTCGCTCGACCAGTCGTTGAGCAACGCGTTCGCCGTCTTGGGCCGCTGGAAGGTGACGATTCCTCGAGGGCGATCGATGCGCGCATACACCTGCTTTTTGGTGACCATCTCGCAGAGCTGCTCCTCCATCAGCGCGAGCGGCAGCTCGAGGTGCTCGCCGAGCCGCTTCATCGTGATCCGCGCATAGTACTTGGCGATCACCTCGATGTTGTGCTCGGTCACACGCTTGTGGAAGGTACTCAGCATGAGCTCCACCTCCTTCGCATCAAAGGTGCCCAGCTTCTCGAGCTCCGTCTGCAGCGCGGCCTTCACCTCCCCGAAGGCGAAGACCTCCTTGGTCGTGAAGAGGCGCACGAGCTCCTTATACATCGGCAGCTCCGCCAGCTGTGGAATCTTGGCCAGACCGTGCATTTGCTCATTCTGCTCGTTGCCGTATGCAGAGAGCATCAGGTAGATGCACTGCAGCTTGAGGTTACGCGAGCGCCCGGCCTCGTCCTCCATGAGCGACTTGGCGCCCCACATGGCCTGGTACGCGCGGAAGATCTCCAGCCACGTGTGCGAGTGGCTATGGTAGCGCACCACGTGCGTGTAATATGTCAGCTTCAGGTCCTCGAGCTCCTCGTCGTTGAAGACCTTGACGTTGATCTTCTTGGACATGATGTTGGCGCGGATGAAGTCGCCCGTCTCGAGGCATAGGCGCACCTGCTCGAGTATGAAGGCCGTCTTCTCGCGCTTGCCCATGCCGCCGAGCGTCTCTACCACCGTCTCTATCATGATCTTGCGCGCCTCGAGAAGATCGCCCTTAGCCTCAAGAAGGCCTGCCAGCGTCTTGGTCAGCCGCGCGCGCTCCACCTCGACGAACATCTTGCCCTCCGACACGGCGCGCAGCGTCTCGATGAGCGCGAGCTTCTCGGCGACGCTGAAACCCTCGAGATACTCCATCGCCTTGCGTACCATCGCCCCCACAGCTTCCTTGATCTGTGCACGCCGCTTCGCCAGCATCGTGATCGTCTCGTTCAGCCGCGGATAGTCTTTGGCCTCGAAGCAGAACTCGACCATCGCGACACACAGCTCGGTGGTCCCGCTGATGTCTCCACTCAGGCGCGCCGTCTTCTCATGCTGCAGCAGATTGGCGATCGCGCCCTCGACCTGGCCGCTCTTTGCAAGCGCGCGCTGCTCGGCGATCGGCCCGGCGTAGCTGACGCTCGGACCTTTGTTGACTTTGATGGCGACGGCATCTGCCATGGCGATGCGGTGGCAGCAGCGGCAAGCCTGCGAGAGCGGACATGTGCAAGTGCGCAGCCAGTGAGCAGCAGGAAGCAGCTGTGAGGTGTGTGTGCCAGCAGTGCAGCGCGCGAGTGGAGACTGCAGCGGCTGCGGCGGTTGCAGTACGACCGCTAGTGCACAGACGACACTGCGCTTTTGCGGCGGCAGGCAGGCGCGCGTCGGTGGAGCGAGAGCAAGCTCGGCGGCGGCGCGCAGCCTCACCGAAAGCGCCCCGAAGGCCGTTCTTTCACACGAACAATGCGGTGCGCAGTGTGAAGCTCTAGACAACGGAAAAGAGTACATGGCCTGTCGCGGCTGTCGTGTCCCTTCCGTTCATCTGTATACGCGCGTGAACGTTTCACTACGTCGCGTATCTATAGTCCCCGATCCGGTTCCCAAGGGTAGCGGCGGCAGATGGCGCTGAAGAAGGTTGTATTGCATGAGAATGCAACCGGAACGGTTTGATTTCGACGTTTGCCCTCATTCGCCTTCGCCTGGCTTTCGTTCCGATCGCAACTGCCGTACATGGGTTGTGTCGTCACTGCCCCCCATTGTAGCTCGGCGGAGGTTGCCGTCGGATCGCTTTGATTCTTCTTCGCGAGCTCGTGCATCCACCATCGTGGCGCGGGTCGAAGTCTTGGCATTACAGGAGGTGGCTCCGCAAAGAGTGCTGGCCGCTTCATGCGCCAAAGAATTGGCTCTCGGTTGTACGCCGTGAATCTCGACGCGGCCCATCCGAGGGAACGCTGATTTGTGCAATTGCAAATATCCATGCGCATCAACCTGAACGAGAAGGCCGAGTCTAGGAAGTTGATCGGGCCGAGCACGTACAGGTCGCCGTCTGCCGTCGGCGGAAAGATGGCCGCCGGGTGGTCTTCCACGCGCGGGCCGTACGCCGTAGATGGCAGCACCAGACGAGGCTTCGACCAAACGATGCCGTCCTCGCTGGTGGTCAGGTAGATGCCACTTCTGTCGCTCAGCACGCCTGGAAACAGGCCAACCAATCGGCCCTCGATGACCTGCACGTTGAGGTAGTAGATGTTGTCATCGTTTACGTCACCAGCCGTGACGCCGGCAATCTTCAGCACCCGCCACGTGGACCACTGCTGAAAGTCAGGGCTTGTGGACACCTGCACGTGCCGCGAGCCGCCACGCGGACTGAGGTTTGCCCGTGCAAAGAACCAAACCAAAGACTTCCAGTAGACGACCGAGAATTTGCCGTCAAAGACGCAGGCTGCCCGTTTCGTTCCAGGAAATGGGGCGATCCACTGCCGCTTTTCGACGCAACGAGTCGCGTTCAGCAGCACGCCGTTGAAGATCAATCGTGGTAACGTGAACGACTCGCCCTTGCGCATGGAGGTATGCAGCGTCCCAGGCTGATGGTCGGCGTCGTTCTTTGGATTGTGCTGCCCGCCAAATACATGCAGCGTGTCATTCACGCAGACCAGCGCTGTATTGTGCGACATGTGCAGTTCGATCGGGAGCAGCAAGTGAGGCGCGTCGAATGCACCCGATGGAAGCCGTCGGCGGATGAGGGTGGCCCAGCACGGCATTTCAGAGAGGTCGTAGGCCCTCTTGTTGCCCAGCTGCGCACGCGTGGTGAGGTACGTCTCACCAAAGCACGTGGTCATGTCTGCGAACCGCTCGCTCCAATGCATCGACTTCCAGTGCGATGAATTCAACGACTCCACCATTGTCTCACACCACGAAGGCACGTGCAGCACCGTCGCAGGTGGTGGCAGCGCTGTGGACAAGGGCTGCTGGCATGCTGGGTATACATATGTGTTCGCACGCATTGTTGGAAGTGATCCGCCCTGCAAGTCAGTCCACTCAGCGCTATCAGCTCTCGGGAAGGCAGACCCAGGCTCAAACCGCAGTAACAGGAGCCAGCAGGAGGCCAACACTGCACGTCGCATGCAGGCGCAGCCGTCGGTAGACTCTCGTGTGTGCGCGGGGCCTCGAGCCATCCAGCACCCTGGCCCTTGGAAGCGTAACGCGGCGCGTGTGTCGCCAGAGAGAAAACACCGCAGGCTTCCAGTCACGCCGCCCGGGACGGCGGAACGCTCCAGGTGCATACAGTGCGAACTTGAGCGTCGAGGGAAAGGTCTTTGACGAAGTCCGAACGCCGAACTCATACCATTTTCTTCTAGATGACGTGGTGAACGGTCAATCGTGGGTTCGCGGTGTGTTTCCGCGCGGGAATTCCAAGCGCTTTGGTGCGGTGCGCTTTCCTGTGGTCGTGATCCCTTTTAGAGCTCGATGCAGGCGGCTCGGCACATGAAGGAGCTCGAGGCCTCGAACGGCATCATCCAAATCGGCGACAGCGATCGGCGCGTGAGAAAGCCCAAGGCTATGCTGGACGCGAGCGACGAGCGGCCGCAATTTTCCTCCCGCAAGCCGCCCCCAGCACCAGCACCACCAGCACCACCAGCACCACAAGCACCAGCACCAGCGCCAGCACCAGCGCCAGCACCAGCACCACCACCACCCCCCATCGCCAACAACAACGAAGACCCGCCGTCTCATCCCAACCTAGCGAACACTTCTACTGCGCCACGTCGCCGGCCGCCGAAGCGTGATCGAGAGGACGCTTCCGCTCCCGCGGCGAAGGGCGTCTGCCGCATGGGTACCGACGAGGCGTCGCGCTGGCAGCCACGCTCGCAGCCGCTCGCGCTGCTCGCAGCCCTCGACGCCCTCGACGGCTCGTGCGCGCCATCGGTGGTGCACCTTCCATCGCCCAAGACGCCTGAGTATTTAGATGCGCTGGAGGTTCCGAACCTGCCGCTCGCGAGCGCGTTCGCGGGACTGCCGGTGCTGATGGCGGAGGCGACGGAACCGCTGGTAGAGACGGGCGTGGTGCCGGTGCCGGGTGAGCTAGTAAATGAGAGGGACGGCGCCGCTGCGGACGCGATAGCGGATGGCGAGGGCGAGGCGGTGGATGCGGAGGGTGGGCGTGCGTGGCTGCTGGCGTCGTCGTGGGCGCCGTCGGAGGCCCAGATGGGTGCGGCCGCCTCGCTGCCCTCGGCGCTCGCGATGCCGCCGCTGCTCTGCGATCAGTTTTCGGAGGAGCCGCCGACGAGCACAGCTCTCTTCACAGCTCTTGAGGCTCCACCGAGCTTCTTCACGGCGCCTGCCTATTTTGGAGCGCCGTCTCGAGCGCATTCGAGCTTCTTCGCGGCGGCTGCGGCCGCCACACCCGCCGAGCTGGCCTGTGGAGAGACGTTACGATGGGACGAGGACGACGAGGACGAGGAGGAGGAGGACGACGACGAGGCGGCGGCGCTGCCGATCAACTTTTTGGTGGGCGACCCAATGGATCCGCCGCCCCCGCCCCTGCCGCCGACGTCCTCCGTTGCCCTCTCCCAGCTCCAGCTCTCCCCAGCGCAGCTCGCGACGGCGCTCTTGGCCCCGGGCTCGCTCAACGTGCTCGCGACGGCGCTCTCGGCGACCACGCCCGCGCCGCCACCGGCCATGACCACCGCGGCCGCCGCGGCTGCCGCGGCCGCCGCCGCGTACGCCGCCATGTCCGACGGTCGCCCTCGTGCCCCCGTGCTGCCATCGCGGCTCTGCACTCCGGCGAGCACAGGCACGACCAAGCGGATAGGCGCGAGCGCCGACACAAGCGCCGCCGCCATGTTCGCCGCCGCCGCCGCCGCCGCCGCCGCCGCCGCCGCCGCCGCAAAGCCTCGTGCCACCGGGGGCATCGCGCCGCCGTTGCCGCTCTGGCCGCTGACCGCGCCGCCGGTCGGCGCGTCGCCCCCGTCGCCATCGGCGGAAGAGGCGTCGCTCAATACGGCGCCCCCTTCGGGTGGCTCCCCGCTCAATACGGCGCTCGTCGATGGCTCGGGCGTGCCGCGATCTGTGCCCGGAGGCGGCGCTCATCACGGCGCCGCACGCCGTCCCAGCAGCATCTCCGCCAGTGCCGTGGTGTTCGCCGCTTCGCCCGACTCGGATGCCGCCATGTCCGCCGCGACGACGCGCCCGGCGAGCCCCCCCGGGGGGCGCCCGGCGAGTCCCCCCGGGGGGCGCCCGGCGAGTCCCCCGGGGGGATGGTGGCCTGGCACCGCCTCGCCACCGCCGCCCCTGCCGCTGCCGGCGTGGTCGCTGCCTTCGGTCGAGCAGTCCGACTCGACCCTAACATGGCAGCAGCCCGACGCGACCCTAACATGGCAGCAACAGCAACCCGACGCGACCGCGCCGCCGCCGCGGCCCGAGGCGGCGGGTGGCCGCGAGGCGGCGGTGCGCAACCTGGCCGAGCGCAAGGAGTGGACGGAGGCAGAGGACGAGCTCATCCTCGCCTCGGTCGAAAAGTACGGCTCCAAGTGGCGCAAGATCGCCGAGCTGCTTCCCGGCCGGTCCGACGACGCCGTGCGCAACCGATGCAATCGGCTCCGTGAGACGGGGGGGCGCCCACCGCGGCGCCCACTGCCCGTCCGCCCCGCCCGCTCTGATGCCGATCGCCACGACGGCGCGCGCCGTCGCAGGCGACGGGCCGCGCCGTACCCGCAGCCTGAGGGCGGGCAGAGCGTCGCTGGTCTGGGCATGGGGGGTGGCATGGGGGGTGGCCCGGAGGTGGGCATGGGCAGCGGCAGCGGGCTGGGGACCTTCCCGTCCATGCTCTCCATGTCCGGCTGGCTGAGTACCGGTCTCATCGGCGGTCCGGCCGACGACGGCGGAGAACGCGATCTCGATCTCGCCGCGGAGCTCTCACGCCTCGCCGCCGCCGCTGCCGCGGGCCCCGCAGGCATCCCTACGATGGCAGGCATCCCTCCGCACGATCTCATCACGCTGCCGGTGCTGTCGGCCACCGAGCCAGCCGGCGCGCCCCGTCGCCGCCGCCGACCCCCCGGAACGAGCCGCAAGCGGTTGGCAACAGGGGGTCGCCCAATTAAGGCAACTGTGGAGCGATCAATTAAGGCAATAGGGGAGCACTGGCAGCCTTCCAGAAGACTTCCAGAGGACGCGAGCGGCGCCGCCGCCGTCGGCGACGCCGTCACCGGGCCCATCAGCGGCGGCGGCAGCGGCGCCGTCTCCGGCACCGGCGCCGGCACTGGCGATGGCGAGGAGGACGTCGCGGCCGAAGTGAGCGACGACGGCGGCGACGAGGACGGCAGCGGCGATAAAAGGGAGAGGCTCGTGTGGTCGCGTGCCGAGGACGACCTCATCATTTCCGGCGTGGCGCAGCGTGGCAATCGGTGGAACGAGATCGCTCGCAAACTCCCTGGGCGCACCGATCACGCGATCCGCAACAGATGGCATCGGCTACAGATGATCGGCTGTGCCTGACGCGGCGCCGTGTGACGCGCCTGCCGTGTCGGGCACGCCGCCTCGCGGACACGCCGCCGTCCAAGGGCGCTGCCGTGAGCACTCGCACAAGGGCGCTGTCGTGAGCACTCGCACCGGGCGCTGCCGTGAGCACTCGCACAGGGCGCTGCCGTGAGCACGCGCGATGCGGACGACGGGAGGCGCGGCGCTCGGCACGACGCTCGGCGGAGCTCGGTGCCTCAGCGTCTGGGTGGGGAAGACATGTGGGGAAGACATGTGGGGAAGACATGTGGGGAAGACATGGACAAACGGGATGTGGTCTCTCGAGAGAGAGGACGAGCGACGTGCCGAGCGCACGCATTCCACTGAGACGTGAGGGCGAATGCAGAGAGCCCTGCGGCAGGGATCCGAACTGTGGGGACGCTGTGTGGCAGGCCAAGTGCTTCGGGCGGGCATGCATTTTCGTGCGTCGGTTGCAGATACGTTCTCTCCATGTGAGACAGCGCGGGTTTGTGCATGCTCGGATGAACGTCAACGTGCATGATGTGGTGTTTGATCTTTGTAGCTGTCGTCAGTCTTTCCGGCGCGGGGCCCGGGGCCATAATCAGAGGGCTGGCAGGGAGATTCAATGTTTTCTCCTTGCAACAATCTTGGCCACAGCGCACAGCACCAGCATCATGACCAGCTCATCGCAGCATGTACCATGTTACTTGTTATATGGGCGCATATTAGCGCGCAGGCCTAGAGGCCTTCACTTCCTTCTTGACACTCCCGCCTGCCCTGTGTCTGTCGCCTCGTCGTGTGTGTGTTTGTCTGCGCCCTCCTCGGGACCGGTGGTCGTGCGTCTTTCCCTGAACGTGAACGGCCGCAGGCCTGCCTAATAAGGGTTGTGGCTGAGGGTCTGTGAGGCAACCCAGGCTGAAGGGCCTCAGGCGTGCACTCCAGGCGAGCCCTTTTCCCGATGGCCGAGCTTCACGGCCTGCAGCGCGCCCTCTTCCAGGTCCTCTACAATTATCGCCGCCGTCGGCATGATCGCGTTCACGGGGCGCCGTCGGAGGTCGCCGAGGGAACCTGTACACGTGTCGCTCCCGCGCTGGTGGAGGCGAGCCAGGAAGACCTTGATGCGGGGGCCACGTGCCGCTTCTGCTTCGAGGCCGGTCCTAAGCGGCTCATCGCGCCGTGCTCTTGCAGCGGCTCGCAGCGGTGGGTCCACAAGGCCTGCCTCGTTCGATGGCAGCAAGTATCGGGAGCCTCGGGCCGGCCGAGACGCTCTGCAGCCTGCAATGTGTGCAACACGACGTACGCGCTCGCACCGCCACCAGCGCCGCCCACGCCCACGCCACGTGCGGGCATGCTCCTGGTGGCGACCGCGAACCTCGCCGGCAGCTTCGATCGCAGCATCATCCTCCTGTGTGAGGTGAATGCGTCCGGCGCACACGGCGTCATCATCAACCGGCGCGTCCTCGACCCTGCGGCAGGCCACGCGCCGCCGGTCGTGCAGGTGCTCGACGGGCACCCGATCGCTGCGGTCGCCGACGCGAGCGGCCGCGCCACCAACCAAAGCGCGGCCGTCGGAGAAGCCACGGCTGGCGCCGAAGCCGCCGCCGCCGAAATGAGTGTACGGTCCCGTGGGGTCAGAGTCGAGTGGCGGCGCGGAGGTCCAGTGTGCGGGGGCCGACTCGGTGTCGTGCGGTACACCGTGCTTCACACGCTCGGGAGCGCGGCGGCCGCTGAGGTGCCCTCGCTCGAAGTTATCGCCGGCGGCAGCGGTGTGGTGGCAGCGGACCCATCCCTCTCGGTGGTGGCGGAGCCCGTTCTCAGTGCGGGCTATCGGGGTGGGCGAGCGCTTTCGCCTGCTGCCTCCAGCGGCCGCGCGCTCGTGTACCTCATAAGGACGCTCGCGAGCAGTGCCTTGGCCAGTCCGGCTGCCTCGGTCAGGCCGGCCCGCAACGGCGGCAGCGGCGGCGGCGGCGACGGCGGCGGCAGCGGCGATGGCGGCGGCAGTGGCGGCAGTAGCGGCATGGGCGGTAGCGGCGACGGCGGCGACAGCGGCGGCGGCATCGCAACCGGAAGCGGCGCAAGCGGTGGCGGTGGCGGCGACAACACGCCGGCGGTCCGCATGCCACGGGCGATGATCTTCATCGGCCACTGCAAGTGGGGGCGGGGCCAATTACAACATGAGCTCGCGCGAGGCAGCTGGACTTTATGTGCGGCGAGAGCGGCCGACGTGCTCGAGGCGGACGAGGGCAGCTGGGATCAGCTGCAGGCGAGTGGGCGCCTTGGCGACGGCGGCAGGCCCATAGAGGACGACGGCGACGACGACGACGAGGACGACGACGAGGACGAGGAGGACGAGGACGACGACGAGGACGACGACGAGGACGATGTGGAGGAGGTTTCAGAGCCGCATCGGGTGCCAGGCGACGACAATCTCCGTCCACGAGGGACAAGGGTCCATACGAGCCCAGCGGTTTTGGAACCGATGGTCGACATGACGCCCCGTCGGATTTTGGATGATGATGGTGACGGCGAAGCCCCCAGTGACGTGAACACGATCAGAATGTGACGGCTGTTGTGACTGTTGACGTTTGGGGTTTGCGAGTCGAAGGGGTCTCTGATGGACGATTTTCTTCTTGTTGCTGCTTGTTTGTGTATCCGGAGGGGGGGGGTCCGGATACGCAAAGGGCGAATCCGTGCATCGTCAACTCGCACCTTCGTAATCAGCACGAGACACCGCCGAAACTGCGTTTCGTCACAATCATCACAAGATTTGGTGCTCCCGAATGCCAGCCTTCTTCCCACTCTCAGCGCGGACTCGTGAAGTCTTCGGAAGCGCTATCAACCTCTCCGATCTCGACGTGCCCGAAAATCCGGCCGAAATCCTAGTTGCCCCGCTCCACAAGGGCTTGGGCTTGCCTCCTTTGTGGGCTCGCGTGTCCTCACGGGATGCAGAGGTCTTCGAGATTGAGGCGGCCATCGAGCTGGCTGCCGAGGATGTCAAGATCCCCAGGACCTTTTTCCCGCTCCAAACGCGTCTCTCAGCGCGCGACCAGGAATGCTTTGAGCCCGAGGACCTCATGGCCAGGGACGAGGAGGAGGGGGCGGCGCGGCTTTCGCCAATCCAGCGCTTCTCGTCCCGAGATGTGGAGGTCTTTGAATCGTACGAGGTCAAGGAGATTCCTTCGCACGAGCTCGGGCCCGTCGCGCTCGCGACTCAGCCGAGCCGCTATCGGGGGGTGCTCAGCGCGCGCGACAAGGAGGTATGCGACGAGGCGGCTGCGTGGGTCGGTGCGACGTGCCCGGTAGCCTCGGGTCCAGTAGTGGCCCGTCGCGCGAGCGGCCGTGATTGCGAGTACTGAGCGACTGCGCGAACGCAACGAGCGCCACCTTGGCATGAACCAGCCAACCTGAGACGAACGAGGGCTGAATTACTCGATGAGTGAGAACTGCAAAGACGCTTTGTACAGTTTCGTGTCGACCACGGTCCAGTCCTGACTCCTGTCTCCTCGCCGGTCGCGCGGCGCCGCGGCCGTGTAGGAGCGGAGTGACGGCGGTGGGCGTCAGCGCGTCGAGGAGAGAAGGTGAACTCAATTATTTTTAGCTGAATCATCAATGAAAATCACCCCAAACTCGTCGCCGGAACAACCGAGAATCGAAAACTGGTGTCGAGGAAGCTCTGGAACGCCAAGGGGCTGGGAGGGAACGCCCGCGGAGCCACCATGCATGGCGCAGCGAAACCGACCTTCGATCTGTTCTATCGCGAGGTCTTTCTGCCAGAGCACCGCCACCCGGTCAACGTCGCACTCCACATGCTCGGCACCTTCGCGGGGCTGGCGTTCGTTCCTGTGGTACTGGCGATGCCGCTCGCGTGGTATCCGGCCCTGCTGCTGTTTCCGCTCGTGCACGCCGCGCCCGGGTTGCTCGGGCACCGCCTGCTGGAGCGCAACATCACGGTGGGTGACGCACGCTGGCGGCGCCGGGACTATCCGCGCTGGTGGTTCATCGTTGCCAACCACCGCATGACCTTCGAGCGCTTCACCGGGCGGACGCCCCCGGGCTGATGCGCATGTCGCGGCCGAGCGCAAAGACATGTCAGTGGAAGTACGCGCCCCCGGTCGCGGTCCGCCCGGGCCCGCTGCACGGATCATTCTTGTGTCGTTTCGACTATCTAGCTTCCTTGCAGCTTCGAGCTTTCTTGCTGCACCGGACAAGGGCACCGGATCGAAGAGGACGTACCACCACTCTCGCCGTGTCTCGCGTGACGCGACCAGTCCGGGCGGCATTGCCGGTCGGGTGCGCGCGCGCGGTGGGCTCCCGAGGTCCGCGCAATTGGGTCCGCGGGGACGCGGGGCAGTATGTGGGGCAATTGTGGTGGGGTCGGGGGCCTGCTAAGCGGCGGCGAGTGCGCGTCAGAACTCAGATGTGAGACTGAAGTCCCGCCGCACGCCCGCGCCACAGTCCGTCAGTCAGTTATATGTCGCGCCCCCCCCCCCACCCCACCACTGTCCCGTCTCGTTAACGTCTTGTGCATTGGAGGGCAACTCATTGGTCTTGTGGTTGACTCTTGGCACTTGGGCCGGCGCTTGGAGGTTGACTCAACGTAGGTGGAATGGACACACGGGTCACGGCTCCGCGCCTGTGCCCAGTATTCATACTCATTACTTGTGTTGACCGGGCTTGAGTACTCGCCGTCTCGCAAGTTTTTTGTCTGTGAACGTTTCCACACCACGAACTTTCACTTCCGCTTCTCTGAATCTGCAATCTCAACAAGAATCTTCGCGCCATCGGCCTCACCCTCCACGCCGCCGCACATCAATCATTCTCGGCGCGGCATGCCGCTCTCCGCCTATGAACTTGAACGCGCCGATAACATAAGATGCAATCAGGAGGTTCTCCGATCGCTCGGCATTGAAAACCCCATCGCATCAAAGGTTGTGACGCGCGTCAAGGGTGCCGCACAAAACAAGAAGCCCAAGGCCGAAAAGCCTGCACCACGCGTGCGCTCATTGCGCGCGCAGAACCTCGATCCCGAGGGCAAACCATTGCCCAACAAGGAGGTGCTGCCGTCTCCCACGCCTGAGCCGGAACCCAAACGCCAGCGCCTCGCCTCGGTGCCGCTCGACGCGACAAAGGTGTCGACGGGGACCACCTCGGCCCACGAGGCGAGCACTTTCCTTGCGCGCCTCAGCATGCTCGCCGGCTCCTCTTCCGACACCACACCCACTACCGACGGCGGTGGTAGGACGAAGGCTACTGCCAAGACCAAGGCTAGCATGGCTATCGCAGCGCCCGAGAGCCGGTCCATCGCGCTCGAAGCGCTCGGCGTGCGTGAGGACGACATTGCAAAGCTCGTGCCCGACCGAATCTTCTCGCTTGAGATGCACCCGGCAGACACGAAGCTGCTTGTGGCGGCAGGCGACACCTGGGGGCGAGTCGGCCTCTGGGATGTGGATGCCGGCGACGACCAGCCAGTAGTCACGTTCTCGCCGCATAGCCGGCCGGTCACGGGACTGCGCGTCCTGCCCTCGGCGCCGCACCAACTGCTCTCGTGCTCGCAGGACGGCGCCGTGCGCTGCCTCAACCTGACAGGCGGCGCCTCCGCGGCGTTCGTCGAGCTGTATCGCGCGCCTGAGGACGCTCACGGCGACTACGCCTCCCTCCATGGCCTCTCACGGACTGCCGGTGAGGGCGGTGCGCTCGCGATCGCCCGCAGCGATGGCGTCGTGGTGCTCATGGACTCTCGCGTCTCCAGCGCTGGCGCATCGAGCTGGCAGGCGCACGACAAAAAGATCTTCGGGGTCGACTTCTCGCCATTGCAGCCATGCCTGCTTGCGAGTGCAAGCCTAGACCGCTCGGTACGACTGTGGGATGTGCGTACGCTGGGAGGAAAACCGAAGCCGCTCGTGGAGCTCTCGCACGGGCTCTCAGTGACTGCTGCTCGCTTCTCGCCGAGTGGCACCAAGCTCCTCACCACCTGCAACGACGATCTTCTCCGCGTCTATGCGGCGGGCGCGTGGCTGGGATCGAAGACTGCCGCCAAAAGGGCAGATGAATCTGAGGCGACCGTGAAGCATAACAACAAGACCGGTCAGTACCTGACGCCATTTCAGGCCGAGTGGGTGCGCGGCTCGGATGACGTGTTTGCATGCGGATCGCTCGCACAGCCACGCGGCGTTGACGTCTTCCACGCCGACGGCACGGTCGCATCGCGCCTTGAGCATGATCACGTTACCTCGGTCATCTCACTGCTCGCGTGGCACCCGACCAAGCCTGTTCTGGCCGCGAGCAACTCGAGCGGCAAGGTCTTCCTCTGGCGAGAGTGAGGACATTCGCGGAGATATGCAGTGCTGAAGAGTACGCACGAGCCAGCCTTCTTCGGTGACTGCGTGTATGTGTTCGACGTCGTTCGTTCGTGGACAAAGAGTGCGTAGCCGAGCTGTGTGGCGCCGCGGCGGACCGTGCGGTGCCGGCTCGGCTCCCGCGTCGGCCCGGGGGACCGGCCCTTCGAGCGCCGAGCCGACTCACAACCGACCGGACGGAACGACGATAGTCGGTGTCAGGCTACCGTTGATAGAAAAGTCGCCAGGACGGCCGAATCACTACACTTACGACTATTTGTGCGCTTCGGCACCTTCGCTTTCGAGTTTCCGTTCTCGTTTCCGCGTAGCTAAGCTCGAAGAGCACGCAGACCCGACACCGCCTCCTCTCGGTCTCGCGTTCCGTGAGCCGTCACGTATGGTCCTCCTCTTTAGACACACTCGCCCTGGGGGAATGTCCCCCTGGCTCCTCTGCCGCCCGACCACGAGCACGCACTCCACGCATGACACCACAGCCTCCACGGTCACGCCGCTCCGTCCCATAACGTAAGCCAAGTCCCCATTCACATTCACATTCACATTCACATTAACGTAAGCCAAGTCCCCAGTCGGCCACGCACGCGCTCCTGTGGCTCCTCTCATCAGTCACTTCCCAATCCCACGCGCTCCTCATCCACAGTCACTTCCGATCAGAAGTCGTTGTCGAGCCTGCGAGGCAAGGGCACGCCAACGGGCACGCGGACTGCACCCTGCTGGGCCACGGCCACAGGCTGCCACTCGCGATACACGTAGTAGGGTGCGCTTGCGGTGCCCCCGAAGACCGCGCGCCGCCGACGCCTCATGGAGCACACGAAGTAGACGCAGCAGCAGCAGCAGAGCATCGAGAGGAGCATCGAGCAGGTGTAGTAGAAGGCGGGAGCCTCGCCAGAAATGTTACATTGGGACCAGTACCATGTAGCAGGCGCGAGCACCCACGCGACATAGTAGATGCCACCGAGAGGGCCAGAGACCGCGTACGCATTCTCGAGGATGTCGGGGCCTCCGAAGCCGGTGCCCACGCGGCACGCCGCTCCAGTGCCGACGGTGAACACATCGCCAGTCCCGGGGGGGTTATTAGGCGTCGAAACTGCAATCGAGAGCGTCGCGGTAGACCACACACAATTCCAATCTGTAGTGCATTCTCCGCACGTATCCCTCTGTTCCGGCTCGCACGCGCAGTCACCCTGCGCAAAGGTCACATTCTGGCAGCCACCCAACAAGCCGGCGGTAAAGTTGTTGCCCACTTCCATGCAGGCGCTGGCGCCGACCGTGACGGCGGCGTCGAAGCACCAGAAGCACGGCCGGGATCCGGAGTCGGGCGCTGACGCGCAAGTGGAGCACGATGTTCGCTGGTTACATGGTTGGGATAGGGTCGCAGCGAAGAGCAGGATGGCGACCATTTGGAGAGCGTGGGGAGCACCTTCAGGGCAGCACAGGAGGGGGTCATGAATGAGCGAGGACGTAACCGCCGACACTCGAGCGCAAAATGTTGGTACTTTTCGGATCTCTACCTCTTTCAGTGCTGAACCGTGTTTCGTTAAAATACCGTAGTTTGCGTTCACGCCGCGGCATGGTGATGCTGACGCCCTTTCTCGCGGCCTTTTTCGGCATGCAGCTAGCCTCGGAGTGCGGCGTTCTGGACGATCGCTGTGGCTACGACGACAATGGAAAACCTGTGCGCATTCCCCTTATGGACCGCGGCCATCCATCGATCACATTCCATCCAGAGGACCACGCCCATGAGTGCTGCGATGGTCTCATGTGCGAGGACGGCATTTGCCGCCGATCATCGGGCGCAGCAGCGCCGAGTGCTAGCGATTTGAAGGCTGTGTATGACAAGTGGGCACCTGGGAATGGCATCTCCCTAGAACGAGCTTCGCAAATGATCATGGCGTGGAAAGGCCGGGAAGAGCGGCTGCTCACGTCCGTGCGGTTGAAACACAGCAGCGCCCAGCCCAAAGACGAAGTCTGAATGTACGTGCCTGGCCCAATCCGCTTAGCCACGTGCCAAGTCTGTTCACGCTGCATGATTGTGCACACAGATCCATGGCTGCTGCCCATAGCGATGTACACACGCACCCGAAGCGACCCTCACGCGCCCGCCTTCGGTACTGAAGGTGTGCTACAACAAACTAAAACTCCTTCCACCTCTCCGGCAAATTTTTACGGCCTGTATCTTCATACCTGCCTGTACAGTGTACACACAGAGAATCACGCAATCCCAAGTCACTGTCGCCACTCAGATGTCACATTGTGACCCCGAGTACGGCCTGTGAGGTCGCGTTTTGGTCGCATTTCGGTACTTGGCCATGCAGAGCGACCTTGAATGGCGTGATTCTCTGTGTTGTATGAGTCCATATAGTCCCTAGACTTGATCTATGGCCCTCCAGCTATGTGCTGTCTCGCGATCTTTGGAGATGTGCATCATAATCCGGCTTCGCCTCGAATATCGACCCTTGAACCGATTTGGCCACACAGCTCCACAATTCGAGCTCCAAAACACATTCTCTCGCCTGTTCTCGGTAGTGTATATCCTATAGAGTGGTGTGCGATCCTAAGATAAAAAGTGGTCGACATATGACGCACACTGGCAGTACGGAAACCTACATTATGCACGCAAGATGCCCGGTACGACACATGCGAGCATGCACAGTGCTCCCCTACGCAACAAGAGTGATGCTCTCCGATCATCAGCCCGGTCGGGATATATCATGAGGCGACTCCGGCATGCCGTGAGCCGCCCATGCGACGTTATCTGCGTTGTCCTGGAGCCATCTGCTGTCCTGCGCGTCGTGCGCTACGGGCGGTGCTGCATCCACACATCCGGTTCTGCGACGAGCTGATCGCCGACGCGTTGAGCCCACTGCTCCGATGATGCGGCGTCTCAGCTTACCAGCTGGCTGCGGCGGATGCTCCGTGCGCGGCAAGCCGCGCAGATGCCTTCAGGATAGCGTCAACCGTGGCACTCGCGTGCGCCACCACCCTCGTCCTCGTACGACAGCGAGAAGCCGCTTCTCATCACGCAGTCGGCAGTGGCAGCGAGTGGACCGTCGGGGCGGCGCCGGCGCGCTCGCGGTGCCCGCCTGGCCCTCCATGGCCCGGCCTGGCGCGAGGGCGCGCAGCGGAGAGGGCGTGCGCGAGATCGCATTTTTTCTGGGGGTTTGCAAGGGCGTGGGAACGGCCTTTAATGTCGCCATACCTCATGAAGGGCACGGGGACGCCGACCGTCTCGCTTCTACTGCAGCTGCTCCGCGAGGTCGTGCAGGCGCCTCCGGATGAGATGCGGGCGTCCACAGACGACGACATCCAGCATTGGCTTGTCAGCCTTCTGGTCGCCATGCTGTTCGCATCCTCCGTTTGTGGGTTGGCCACTCGGCTGCGCGTACCCAAGTGCGCAGCTGCGCTCCCGTTTCTACTCGTCTTCGGCGTGCCAGGATGTGAGGCTGCTCGCGGTGTGAATTCATACACCGGGTCGGCACATCGCCTGTCGGACGCAACGCTCCTGACGTGCTCTTGGGCAGATCTCGCCGCCGGCACCGATTGCGTGCGGCGCGCTCTGCACATCGACGGCGCCGTGGCCGTCACCGGCGTCCCGGGGCTCGCGCGCGCGCGCACGGAGGCCTTCCTAGCGCTTGCACGATGCCTGGAGGCGCGCCCCGCAGACGCTCTCTCGCACACACTCAGCGACGGCACGGTGCGACGCACACTCGGTGCGCGCACTCTGCGCGGCGCGCCCGAACCGCTCGTGAGCGCGTGCGATGGCGCCGACAGCACCCAGGTGCACGAGGCGACCGACGCCCTTCGTGCCCTTGTCGACCAAGGCACGCGCCGTTTCGTGAGGGCGCTCGAACCGCTCGTGCGGCCTGGGGTCGCGCTGCCTGGCGGGGCCGCATCGCTCACAGAACTGGTCCTTGGCGTAGAGCACCTCGAGCACTTCCATGCGTACTCGCCCCGCGCGCCGCCCACACCTCCCACGCTGTTCAACGGCTCCGCGGCTGCCGCCGCTGAGGCGCTGCCGCCCACGCTTCCGATGCATGTGGATGCGGGCCTGTTCATCAGCATAGTGCCAGCGCTGTACCTACCGGTACCCGCTGCTGCTGCCTCGGCGGCCGCCGCCTCCGGCGACACCGGCGTCTCTGCCGCCTCCTCCTCCGACGCCTCCGCCTCCGCCTCCGCCCCCTCGTCCTCCTCATCATCCTCGCCGCCGCCTCACGATTTCTTCGTGGAGCGAAGCGACGGCGCGTATGCGTACCTTCCAGCGCACGCGGCAACCGATTCATTGCTCTTCGTGCTCGGCGACGGCTGGTCACACTGGATCAACCCTGTACTCAAGCTGTCACTGCGCGCCGCGCCGCACACGATCATCGTGCCGCCGCGCGCCGCGGCCGACGGCGTGGGCAAAGCCGTCGGGGGCGCGGGGGAGATGACGAAACTTCGTCTCTGGCATGGCAGGATGGTGCTGCCGCCCGCGACGGCGCCCATGCCCAGCGGTGGCGACTTTGAAAGCTGGCGGCGCGGGCGGGTGGCCTGGGCACTCGAAGTGGCCGCGGGCGCCCGCGACGCGGCAACGGCTGGCCGCAATCTCGAGCGCGAGCTCGATTCGTCCTCGTCTGCCGCGCAAGCGGAGGCGCTGCCGGCGGGCTGTGCGGGCGGCGGCACGCTACTTCTCGAAGACTCAGGCTGCGTGGTGCCCCCTAGCCCGCCCGGGACCCCTCCAGATCCCCATGCAGGGGAGCCTGGCATCCGGTGCTGGATGCGCTGTCAGTCCGTCAAGGAGCTACCCTGCGGCGACAAGGCTGCGTGCGTGGACACATCCACACCAGCCTATACACCAGTTGACCCCGAGAAGATGTGCGGGGCCGCGTGCAAGCCACAATGCCTCGCAGGGCCGCCGCCGCCGCCGCCTGGCTTTTGTGACGGGCCGCCCGTGGACATGTCGATGAGAGGGTTCATCTGGGCGGGACAGGGCGCCGACTGCCTGATGCTCCTGCACAGCGACTTCCCTCTGGACTCGCCCGTCCGCATGAGCGCGGGCGTCGTGATCACGCTGCTGCTCGGCTTCGTCGTCGAGGCTCTCACATGCTTCCGACGGCGCCTCGTGGGCAAATTTGGGATCCGACGAGGGCCCAGCCTGCCACGCACTTGGGCAGCAATCTCGATCGGCATGTACGCGCTGCAGACTGCCCTCGCGTACGTTCTCATGCTCATCGCGATGACGTACCAGTCTGAGCTCTTCATCGCCGTCATTGCCGGCCTAGCGCTCGGACACTCGTGCTTTAACCTGCGCGCACCCGTACCCGAGTCGGCCGACCCATGCTGCCAGTCGATGAACCAGCTCGACCACCTGGGGAAGCCCTCGATTCAATCGGACGGGCGCGTCGCGCCGTACCTCCCACCAGCCTCCTCGATGGTGCAGCCGCTGCTCGCTGGCGGGCTCGTGAGCTTCACAGAGTCTTCACAGCTCGTGAGCTATCGACTGCGCGTCACCGGCATGGTGTGTGAGAGCTGTGAAGACACTGTGAAGCGTGCGCTCGCCGCCGTCGATGGCGTCCAGTCTGTGCGCGTCGACCTTCCAAAAGAGGAGTCGGAGGTCGGGTGCGTGCCGACGGTCGGCGCTCAGGTACTCATCGAGGCCTTGCGCAAGGCGGGCCATGACGCCTTCCTTAAGTGAGGGCGGCGCAGCGGACTCGCGTCGCCATCTTCATTCATTCTTGCTCATCTTGCTCATCCGGAACCTGGCACCTCGACCGGAGGTCTACAGCGTGTACACTCAGTCCTACACGGAACAAGCGGTGGCCCGTGCACATGTTACAACAGAAGACGAAACCGCGAACGCAACATTCGATTCACACGATGCGCGATACGAAGCGGCCCGCATGTACATTGACTTCTCATTTCCGTTTCCGATGCGGTGCAACTTGCGAGCGAAACTGTAGAACGTTTACCCCGATACGAACCGCGCAACCAGGCCCCACACACGCGCCGAAAATTAAGTCTCACAGATAGCGACCATGTGAGAGCGACCCACCTTCTCGGTTCTTCTATTGACATTTTGACAATTTGACGGTAAGGCGCCGGGCGGCCCCCCACCGGCATTTTCCCGGCGGCCTTCGTGGCGGGCGCCGGTCGCGTCGGTCTTGGCGTCCGGTAAAGCTAGTAGAAACGCGGCTAACGGCGGGTACCGAGTCTACTATTGTTCATGTTTATCCAAAGGGCCCAATCCTATACACCTGTTTGGAATTGAATGTACTGCATCCACCTCCCTGAGATACCAGTTATCGTATCGAGATTCACATGTGGCGACAAAACGTAGAAGCGGTAGCTTGCTAGCTTGGCGCCACAAAGTCCAATGTGGACGAGTTCGAATCGGATCGGATGGCCGCTTGGACAGCGCCCTCTGCGGAGAATCACGCGGAATGCCGCGCCCATCGCCCAACGGTACCGCCAAGTGGCGCCGTCGTTGCCGTCTCGGGAGGGATCAGATTTGACGAAGCAGACTTGACGAAACGCAAGCTCGCACGCCGTCGAGACGCGCAGAACGGCTTATCTCGATCTTCATTTCCCCATCTTCCCCTTCCCCGAGGAAGCCTTGGGCTTGATGAGGCCTTTTGCCTTGAGGATGCCGAGGGTTATCTTCATGAACCAATGACATGAGATGCCCCACAGGAATATGTTGCTGGGCAGCAGCAGATATCGCAACACCGGGTTGACGCGTTCGAGCGCGCTGAGCTCCGGAAGCGTCACGAAGAGGTCGCGGCTCAGCCGCCACGCGCAGAACGCCATGGAGATCACACGCGTCATCAGGAAGCCCGCCCACAGCACGAGCACGTTCGGCGCATACAGCGGGTGCTTTTTCAAGCCTGCTATGCCCAGAATCGTGTGCAGCGAGAGGGGCATGTTGGTGAACTCCGCGAGGCCACACCAGGAAACGAAATAGCCCCAAGTGCCGCTGTAAAGTGCCAAAGAGACCACGACGATCCCCAGCACATGGTGTGCGAAGATAAAGAGTTCCTTGCCATAGAAACAGTAGAGGAAGGTCTCGTACAGCACCATCCCTAGGTTCCAACTCAGCCCTGCGACGATGTAATCGTTCTTCACGAACGCGCGGTGCGATGCTGCGGCATCACTAAACATTGTGGGGCTCCAGTCGCTTGCCTCAAACAGTCCAGCGAGGTAGAAGAGGAAGATAAGGAGGGAGACTACTCCACCAACGGCACTCTGTATTGCGAGCGAACGGTCTGCTTCTGTTGACGATGCGAGCCACGACCCTTTGGTGCACAATCTATCGGCCAAGACATGACAGGCTCCGCAGAGCACAGTGCTGCCGAAAATGGAGACAAGCATCTTGATGATGAGGTTCGCGGAAACACGCGGGCGGTCGACCGAGAAGTCTTTGCTACCGGTAACTGTTTACCGGTACCGGCTACTGCTGCTGCTGCTGCTGTTCAACACAACGCGCACCTTCCGGACCCCCAAGCACGAGGTGTGGACGGCTGTTCACTGTGTTCAATTCACGAATTCACGAAAGGAAAGTGTCGGCTGACGGAGCGCCGGCTGCAACGCAGAAGACCAACGCATTGGCTCTGTAGTGTGTCCCGATCCACAGCCACAAATGGCCGATGCCATGGCCCCAGCCTCCGAGCCGCCGATCGGCGAGGACGAAGGAGCACAGGAGCGTGATTGTGACCGCCATTCCGTACGCGTCGTGTGTGGCACCGCCCATGTACCGCTGCCATGTCTCCAAATAGACTGCGGCTCCCATGAGGGGGTAGCGAATCGTGACCAATTCTCGATCCAATTCTGCTTTACTGGAGCTCGAGCTGAATGCAATGGCGGCGATGCCCATGAAATTCAGGCAGGCCACGCTCGCAAACTCCAGGGTCATGCGGGAGGAATGGACCATCGAGAACACCGTGTAGCCCGTTGACAGTTGAACAGCGTGCGACAGCATCATGTCCACATCCATCAAGGTGCGTGCCCAATGGGCTGGTGGGCGCCATTTGGAAGCAGATGGAAGCGTCGAAAGCATGAGCACGAGGTGGAACGACATGGAAGCTACCGTCTGTATGCACACTACCGCTGCGAAATATAGGATTGCCGGCTGGTGGATTCGCAGCAGCAGAAGCACCATCGTCGGAACCATCGTGATGCCGTTGAACGCTTCCTGCTTCCAGCCCATGCACGACTGCTTGAGCGTCGGAACGTCGTTGACTTTCGTCGATGGCAAGCTGCAAGCTGTATCTAGCCGGTGCTGCGCAGCACGCGTTCGACGAGCACCACTGGCATCACCGATCATTTTCTGCACCTATGACGTCTACATGTACGATTCCAGTCCCGGTATACAAGCGGCACATGCGCGAGGCGATTCGAAAAGAACCAGATCTCTGTGAGATTGCGCTCGTTTTGTCGCTGGTCGCACGTATGTTGTTGCCGACGCGTCGACTTCCGAAACCGTGCAGTGACCGCGTGACCACGCGGGCGCCCCCAACTTTTTGCGAACACGTCACTAACACGTCGAATGGCGTTCATGGACGTGGTCGGCACGCCTACGTCACGACGACAGTTGGTTGCATCCTTGCGCACGAGCTTGCCGGCAGATATCAATGGTGGCACGAGCATCCTCCTGGCTGCTGGTGCCGCGGCCGTCGTCATCTTCTGGCTCCTGAGTGGACGCGGTGGCCAGGGTAGCACAGTGGATCAACAGGAATTGGCAGCTGCAAGGCTGAAGCACTTTGAAGCCAAGAAACGTAAGCACCGCTCACCTAGCAAGCGCCCGGCAGTCGACACCGGCACTGTGCCCTGGGATCCACCTCGCTACAAGCCAGCAGCGGATGAGGGATTGAGCGAGAAGACACTGAAGATTAAGGGCGAGCTCCTTGAGGTGCGCGACGGCGGGTACGCGTGGCAGCGCGCCAGCTGCCTGCTCGACACAGGCAATCTGGCAATCACCGTCGTCGACGAAGCCTATGCGCGCCGCCATCAAATCTTCGTTCCAGGAACCTCATCGGTCTTCGCACGAGCCGAGAGAGAAGTGACCCTGAGAGGCGTAGTGCCCGGAGCGGAGGTGCGTGCGCCGGTCGTGACGGTGGCGTTGCGGCTTCGTGGGCGCCTGTTCACACTGTCCGTGGCGATCAGCCCATTGATGGGGGGGGAAGACGTCTTGTTGGGCGTCGATGTGCTCGAGCAACTGTTTGCTGAAGGGTGGCGGATTGGCTAATTTGTGAGCTGATCCGGAACACATAAGCCGAAAACGAAACGTTGCTCCCCGCCCAACGCTCCCCTCAGTTCTGTCCCCGGCCTTTCAATTGTACCGGGTATTTGTCCCTTGCATGCAATCCATTTTTCGAGGTCACGCGGGTCTCTTTCAACCAACTCCACAACTATTTCGGAAGCGGATGAGCCGTCCGAACCCGCTTGATCAAGCGGTCCTTGAGATGGTCTCCACATTCGTGTCAGAGGCAGTTGCTTCCGCGCTGAATGATAGAGAGACAGCTGGAACGTATCCCACGACACTGCACGTTGAGGATGGTGCTGCGCTACTGACGCAGGCCACCTCCGTCGCAGAAGGCACTGCTGCCTCGCCGTGTACAGCCTCCGCTGCACAGTCGCCCAGCCCAGCGCGACCAAATACACGCGGCACCGCAGCACGGCCTCCAGCATCGCAGCAGCCCTCAGCCGCAGCGCCAGGTGTTGCTGCATTGCGTGCTTCTTCGCCAGCACCAGCACCAGCACCAGCACCGACCGCAACCGTAAGTGCTTCGGCGCCTTTGGCGCCAGCACTGACTGCATCGGAAAGTACATCGGCGCCGATGGCAGCGCCGATGGCAGCGCTGATGGCAGCGCCGGTGGCAGCGCCGGTGACAGCGCCGATGGCAGCACCTGCGGGAGCACCTGCGGGAGCACCTCGAGAGGCGTCGTCCGCAGCAGCAGCAGCAGTCGCTCCTGGAAACAAGGGCAGCACGGCGATGCAGGACGCACATGTCAAGGGCAGCAGCGGCATGAGAGGCAGCCGCGCAGGTGCTGCCGCCTCAAGCACGCCGGCGAGTGCGCGCGTTCGCTCGTCGCCGCCCTTGCCAGCAGTGCGTGGCGGCAGCTTCACCACCGGCAGTAACGGCGGTGGCACCATTGGCAGCAGCAGAGGCATCAGCAGAGGCATCAGCAGTGGCATCAGGAACCTTGGAGGTCGGGGCGGTGGCAGCAGGGAGGACGCAGCAGGGCAAGTTGCTGCAAGGGAGGCGGCGCGCCTCGCAACCCGCAATGCCGCGGCCACCAAGGTGGCCTCGATTGAGCGCGGCCGCCAGGACCGGCGGATGGTGAGCGAGCTGCGAAAGGCCTCTGCAGAGGCAGCGTCGGCGGCCGTGGCGGCCGCGCAGGCGGCGGGCGTTCTTGCGGCTATCGCAAAGGCGGCGGCAGAGGCGGCTGCAGCGGATGCGCCGGCTAAAATGCCATCCGCGATAGGGAGCCGTCGCCATAGTAGTCCGGGCGGGAGAGGCGGCGGCGGCGGCAAACTCGGTGCAGACGGTGGCGGCAAAGGCGGCGGTGCAGGCGGCGGTACCGGCAGAGGCCTTGTGTTGAGCCGAGGCGTTCATCCCAGCACGAGCCCAGCAGCCGAGGGCGACAAAGGCGGCGGTGGCGTGAGCGCGGGCACGGAGGCGCAGCCCTCGACGGCACGTGGGGGGAGTACACGCGGGAGTACACGCGGGAGTACACGCAGCGATGCACGCAGCGATGGTAACCGCGCTGAGCCTCTTCTCTCGTCGCAACAGCTCAAGGCCGGAAATAACGGTTCTGGTGCGTGTCCAAGCACTGTCAGTGCTCAGGTGCGCCCCGGCACCGCTGCCGAGCACGCTAGCCTCGCCACCCTCGTGTCGACCGACCCAACCGAGGTGGATGTGCCTCTGGTGGTGCATCCCATGGCCCAAGAGCATCGCAAGCTGGCTGGTGGCAGCGTGAGCGCAGTCGGCTCCTCCGGGATCGGCTGGATCGTTCACGGCGGCGGCGGGCGCCGCTGCCGCCCCGCCTCGCGCGTCGTGTTCAACTCTGCGGGCTTCGCGGCCTCTCGCTCAACGGATGCCTCGACGCACTACTGCCCTGTGTGCCACCTGCTCTTACCCTTCGACGCGCTGCGAGGCCTGGGCTCGGTGGTCTGGGACGGCACTGTCGCCTTCGTGCAGAGTGCGACGCCGCCCTCGCCGCCACGGCCTGAGGCCCTCGCACGCCACCAGAGTCTCAAGGAGAAGAGAGCCGCACGTCAGGCTGAGGAGAGCCGAGCGGCTTTGGAGAAGCATGCGGCCGCCACGAGGGCCGAAGACGAACGGCGGAGCGCCGCGAGGGCGGACGCCGAGAAGGCGGAGAGAGCTGCGGCGATGAAGGCCGCCGAAGAAGAACGAACATCCCAAGAGGTGCAGCTCAAGCTTCGAGAGGCACTGAGCGCCAACCGCGTGCGCGTGCTCGACTTATTTCGTCAGAGTACCGTCGACGCCGAGGGCAATTTGCTGGGTGACGGCAAGGTGCGGGCGGCCGAACTACGCAAGGTCCTGGCCATCCTCGGCCACGCCGACGTGCGGACTGAGGACGTCGACCGCCTCTTCGCGACCATGGACCGGCACAAGAACGGCACGCTCGAGTACAGGGAGATCGACCGAGTGCTCGCCCAAGCTCCTCGCGGGCGCTCGAGCTCGCCGAGATCCGATCTGAAGATGGGAGATCGCTCGAGCTCGCCGAGCTTGGAGGGGGGTGGCCCGCCCGGTGCAGTGCCCGAGGGGGGTGGGGCCGGCGCACTGAGGGCCTCGGGGGTCTCGAGTGGTGCTCGAGCAGGGGTGGGGGTGGGGGTGGGGGTGGGGTCGAGGGCCTCGGGGGTCTCGAGTGGTGCTCGAGCAGATGGCCATCTTCGGCCGCCGACCTCGCCCACGAGCGTAGGCGTGCGCGACAGCCGCTCGCTGCGGATGCGCTTGCTGGCCAAGGCAGAGGCCAAGGCCCACGCGAAGGCACAAGTAGACGAGGAGGTACCGGCGGCGGAGGCCCCCGCGGCGGCTGTGCCCGAGGTGGCAGCGCCTGAGGTTGCAGCTCCCGAGGCGGCCGCCGTGCCTTTCGTCAGTGCCGAAGAAGCGCATCTCGCTCGCCTGGTTCAGATCGCGCGAGATGCACATCATGCCGCTGAGACTCATCAGGAGACGTCGGAGGATGCGGTACTCCAAAAGGCTGAGCGCCGGCGCAAGGCGCGTGAGGCCGCCGCGCTCATGCTGTTTTCCCAGCCGCCCTCACGGAGCATCACGCCGAGCGCGACGCCATCGGCGACACCGCGAGCCGCCAGTTCCGTCAGTTCCGTCACACCACGTGTCACATCGACACCGCGAGCCGCCAGTTCCGTCAGTTCCGTCACACCACGTGTCACATCGACACCGCGAGCCGCCAGTTCCGTCAGTTCCGTCACCCCACGTGTCACATCGAGCTCCGTCACCCCTCGCCAGCATTCCTCTACCAGTACGCCGCGCCGTCGCGAGCATAGCCGAGCGCCCCCGTCTGCGCAGCCGGACGCTCAGGACGACGCTCCCGCCTGCCCTGCCGCTACCAGCCGCCCTGCCACCAGCGCTTCGGGCGGGGCGGCCAGCACGGCAGCTGCCGGCGCTGCTGCCGTCGCTGCTGCAGCGGCCGCCATTGCTCCGCCCCTAATTAGGAACGCCAGTGCTCCGCCCCCCCTGGCCGGTGCCGCTGTCGCGGCAGCTCCTCGGGTGCCGCAGCTGCCTTCTGAGACGGGCGCCGGGGGTGGCTCAGCGACTACGTCGAGGAAGAGCTCGCCTCTGAAGATGCACCGACCACCGCTGGTTGCCAAGCCTGCCGCGTCGTCCTCTGCGAACGGCGCCACGGTCGTCTCCTCAGCCACTGCCCCCCCCAAATCGGCCGAAGTCTCGAGCTGTGCAATCAGCGCTGGCAAGGCTGGAGTCATTCACGCCGCAGATCACAAGGCGATGACGACCCGAGCGCTTCCGCCGCTTCCACTGCCGCCAGCTGCACCGTACGAACCGATGCTTCCCTCCGAGGCTCCGCCGTCACTGCCACACCTGGTCGCAGCCGGAGCCTGCGGAGGGGCTTCCTCCTCGCGATCGTCACGCGAACGTCGCGCAAGCCCCACAGGTCGCACCACCTCACCCAATCGTACAGCAGCCGCGGCATCGTCGCCGGCTGAAGTGGCAAGCGCGCCTATCTCGAAATCGGAACTCGCCGCGTCCGCCGCACCGCCTGCCCCTCACGCCGCACCGCCTCTCCACCCCCCTACCCCTCACGCCGCACCGCCTACCCCTCCTTCGGCTCCGGCTATCCAGACGTTGGGCAGTGCCCGCGTCGGCACGCCGCTGGGCAGTGCCCGCGTCGGCACGCCGCTGGGCAGTGCCCGCGTCGGCACGCCGCTGCAGAGCGCGCGCATCGGCACGCCGCTGCAGAGCGCCCGCATCGGCACGCCGCTGCAGAGCGCACGGGCCGCGCCGGCTCCAGCTGCACCGAGCGCGGCACCGAGTGCGGCACCGAGCGCTGCACCGAGCGCTGCACCGAGGGTCCCGCCGTTTGCCTCTATGCCGGCGCCAATGGCTGCCGGCAGTAGCATTGCGACCGACACAGCGGCCGCGCCCACGGCGGCCACAGCGACAGCCTGCACTCGGGTTCGGGCCCGGAAGCAAAGTGTACCACGATCGGCCTCGCCCTCGCCGCCGCCGCCGCCTCCGCCTCCGCCTCCGGAGGACGCCCAGCTGGTCGTGGCGCATTTCGTCGATGGGCTCGCACGGCTCTCGCACGCGTCGCATCCAGAGCGCGACATGGTTCGGATCGTAGGAGCCATTCCTCCACTCATTGCTCTCTTCAAGTCTAGCGAGGACCTGCGCATCGTCGGCGTCGCCACTGCGTGCGTGCGTCAGTTGGCGAGCCACCCGCCGCATCGTCCGCCGCTGCTCGCGGCAGGGGCGGTGCCGCTGCTCGTCCAGCTGCTCGTGCACCATGCGCCACGACACCTCTACCTGCACGGTACACGTGGCGGTGCTCTCGGCGCTCATCTCGGCGCTCTCGGCGTAGGGCGCGCTGGCACCTCTGCGGGTGCCAAGCGACCGACCGGGGAGCCCCTCGAGGAGTGCGTTCACATTCACAGCCGTTGGGAGCCCCTTGCAACGACGGCTGACGCGAGTGTCGGCGGAGGTGCCCACGATGGTAACGATGGCGCTTCGTCGAGTGCGCACCCACCAACGCCTTCGTTGGCCGTCGATGCTGCGGCCGCCCTGCACGACCTCTCTCATGAATGCCTGGAGGCCGTCGACGCCATCCGCGCGTGTGGTGGCGTGGCCGCCCTCATCCTCCTCCTTGACCCGTGCCGCGACCGCTCCGCTCCAAATGAAGAGCTCGAGTTTCGCAGGGAAGCATCGGCCTACGCGCTGCGCACTCTGGCCAACTTGCTCGCAGAGGATGGGCGGCGGTGGGCCGTAGGCGGCGGCGAGAGCGCCCTCCCGCGTGTCGAGGACGGGGCTGCCCCTGAAGTCGCAGGTCAGTCGGCAGGGGCGGTGGCGTCAGCCATCTGTGCCGCCGACGGCTTGCCGCCGCTGCTCGCGATGCTCGGCCAGGGTGAGACCGCCCCACCAAAGTCGCTCGAGGCGGTGGGCGCCGAGGCCGTCTCCGAGTCGGCGAAACTCGAAGGGCTGAGCGCACGCGAGCGCAGGAAGCGCGAGAGGGCGGCCGCGGCTGATGAAGCTGACGAGGCGGCGAAGGCCACCGCAGCGGTGGTCTCCTCCCGAAGTTCACGACCGGAAAAGGTGCGCGATTGGCAGCGTGGGGGAGACCTCATAGAGACCTCCCCTGCCTTGCATGCATGTGCTAACCACGGCGCCTCGACCCTCCGTCACAGGTGCGCGATTGGCAGCGTGAGATGGCCGAAGAAGCGATGGGGGTCGTGCGGCAGATCCTCGCGACGCACGTAGGCATGGCGCAGGCTCACTTGACCATCCGAGCCGGGCGAGGTGCGCTCACGATCATCTGCCCGCTCGTGCGTCTGATGCTGCGCTCTGGACTCACGTCGACTACCGCGCGGCAAGCTTGCGCCACGCTGCGCCTCGTGCTTGGGGGCGAGGCTGATGACTCGAAGGCGACCGTTGCGGCGCTCGAGGCCATGCTCGCAGCGTCCAAGGGGGCTGGGTACGAGGGGCAAGGCTGGTCCCGCGCCTTTCCAGAGCTGCGAGAGCTGCTGCATCCGGTCGTGCGTCGCAAGCTGCAGGCATCCATCGACGCCGTTCTCGCCTCCATTGAGCGCGTTCGGGACGCCCCTCTAGCTGGCACTGCGGCCGAGGTGATTTGCGATGCGGGGGCGGCCTCGGCGGCCTCGGCAGCTGTGGGAGACGAGACTGCGAAGGCGATGCAATCGACGGACGCGCCACCGACGGCCTGGCAAAGTGTGGCGGAGAGCGCTGATGATCCTGAGCTTGCGCTCGTAGCCACGGCCTCGGCAGAGGCGAAGGCATCAGCTGCCACCTCCGTCGAGGATACCGCGCCTTCCAAAGCAAAGCCCGCCTACTTGTCGTTCGTGGAACGACAACTCGCCGTGCAATCAGCGGCCAAGGCCGCGGCTTCCAAAGCGGCAGCTGCCCGGGCGTCAGGGTTCAAGACGGCGGCATCCAAAGCGGAGGCCGTGGTGTCTGGTGTGACTGTGAGCACTGAGGGCAAGGAGCCTCACGAGAGCTCCCTCCATCGCTTCCGAGGCTTCTTAGCGCTCGCTTCGGCAGCCGAGCTGCCCGCCGACGAGGTGCAGAGAGCAGAGGCCGCCTTCCAAGAGGCTCAGGCGCGGCGCACAAGGGAGAGGCTCGTTCGACAGCAAGTCGCTACCGCCGAGAAGGCCAAGGCTCGTGTTGGGGTGCCCGCCATGGCGCCCGCGCGCCCAGCGGCGGTCGCCAAGGCCGCGGTGGCGGCAGCGGCAGCCGAGGCAGCGACAGCCGAGGCGGCGGCAGAGGCGGCTGCGGCAGAGAAGGGGGTGGCCGAGGCGGCGGCGGCGGAGAAGGCGGCGGCAGAGGCGGCGGCAGAGGCGGCCGCGGCAGAGAAGGCGGCAGTCGAGGCGGCGGCGGCGGAGAAGGCAGCGGCAGGGGCAGCCGCGACGGAGAAGGCCCTTGCCGAGGCGGCTGAGAAGGCGGCGGAGTTGGCGCCAGTCGAGCCGTTCGCAGCCGAGCCAACGGCTGAGGATAGAGGCACCCGAACGGGCGGCGGTGACGGCTTCTTCGCCTCACTGGTGTCCCTCGTGAGTCATCTCCCCTTCCTCGCCCCCGCCGCCGCGCCCTCCCACGCCGACCTTTCCACTGCCGCACCTTCGATCTCGCCGCCTCGAGCTCGCCCTTTGAGCGGATCGCGCCTCATCAACCCCGAGTGGGACCGGCGCACGGCGCCGCGCTCCAAGTTCGACGGCACGTACCTCCCCATCGGTGGCTCATCCCCGATCTTTGAGAGCGTCTCGAGAGAGGGGGCTCCTCCTCTGATGGGCTGGGCGGGCGGATCTCCGGGAGCGAGATCGCCCTGCGGATCTCCGGGAGCTCGAAACCCCCGATCAGCCGGGGGTGCTGATGGCCACTTGCCTCTCGCCTCTTGCAACTCAGTGCTCGCGGATCTCGCTGCGGGAGGATCGCCCCTCGTCGCGCCCCTCACGAGCCTCTTCAGTCGAGGCGCGGCCGACGCCCCTCTCGGCGCCTCTCTGAGCTCCCAGCGCAAGCTCAACTCGTGGAAGAGCCGGTGGGAGGATAAGCACATCGGGCACGAGACGGCCATGTGGGAGGCGCCGGTGCGGGCGCTCACTGCGCTAGCACCGGCGCTTTCAGCTGGCGGTGTGCCACTTGTGCGCGTGGGCTCTGGTGCCCAGGTGAGCCTTCAGACGCTCTCCACAATCCACGGGCTTCTTGACGATGGCAGGCCTGATGCGGTGACGAAGTGGAGGAATAGCTGAGAGTGTGTGGCTGAGGCTGCAGGCTCTGGCCTTGACTGGGCGCCCGAGTTTGGAGTTGGATCAGAGACATCTACTGTGCTTCATGCAGACGAAAATGCAGGCGAGAGTGCGACCGAATGAGCGGAATTGGCTGTTGGGACGAGCGGATACATGTAAGGACCGGCGGCCGCCACGCGGTGTATGGTTGGCGTGCGGAGCACATCCCCGTCGTGCGGTGCCTGTACGGCGTGTACGAGAGTCCTGACACGACCAACGGTGTCAGGATACGACCAGCGCGCAACGGTCCTTGCGGAGGTGATAGTACCGGCGACTCTCTCGTTTCTGTCTCCTATCTGACGGTCTGATGACTTACGTCGAAATATCCAACTCCACTCCGAAACGGTGTCGTGCGCAGGGATGGAGAACGGGGCCGGAAGTGACGCCATAGTGCATACTGTGCATCGTTCGGCCGGGCATAGACGCACCTGCCCACGGGCCACGGCCCCGACATCGCCAACCGAACGCGCAGTCGAGCGGTATACGGGAAAGTAGAATTAGGTATGCTATGCTGATGCTGCCCTCCCTACCCAGTCCCATGAGCATGAGATGCAACACATGATTCATGATACACACTCGATATCGTTCTGCTTGTCGGTGGCCTGATCAACTTGGGTTCTGCTCCGCGCATGCGCAGCACGGCAATGTGCATGCAGATGAGTGTGTGAGAGTGTGTGCAGCGAGACCGTGTCTATATATCCTCGATGAGGCCGCTGCGTGCGGCCCAGTAGCCATCGCCATAATTCCACTGCAGCTCGTCGCCAACTTGGAGGTCTGCGATGGCGTACATGAGGACGCGCGGCGCTACGCCCTCCTTGCAAAATGTGCGGCGGCCGACGTTTGGAGACCTGCCGTCATGGTTCATGAAGCGCGCAGGGGCCCCGAGTACCTCGTGTCGGCCGTCGATAAAGTTCATACCCCCGTTGGGCAGGCGCAGACCAACGGTGTAGTCGGAGACGCTGTCGGGGTACCTCACGTTGTACTCCATCTGGCTGAGGTGTTCTCCAGTGTAGTCAAAGAGGAACGTGCCCTTCTTAATGGAGCGCATGACGAATAAGCCCTGGCCTTTGGCGCCAGCATCGCCGACGGCAAAAGCGTCAGGGTGCATCGCGCAATTGGACTCGTGCACTTCGGGGGCCTTGGTTTCCCAATCCTTTTTGTCCTGCTCCATCCCCTTGAGCATCGGCAGCATGATCAAAGGAATAGCGACGGTCGTTGCGGCCGCCGTCGGAAGCAGCCATGAAGGCGCGACGACAGAGCCATAGGCAGCCACACTCAGAAGCACACTGGGCAACATGAAGGCAGCATCGACCAGCATGTGGACGGAATTAATTTGTGTTGATTAGGGCTCGCCTTTTGTAATTTCTGGGTACCTTCATAGTAGGGCTGAGAACATCCCGGTGATTGGATGCAACACCTAGTGGCTGCACTCCGGGTCAGGCGCGCGTGGCGCCCACGCTGATGGAGACGGAAGCCGTCTCCGTCGAAGAGGCTCGAGGGCGATCACACACACAGAGGGCGACATGGGGCGATCCGCCGGGGAGGAAGTTGCGGGCGGACGCCGCCTGCGCCTGAGCGCGCGCTCGCGCGCACCGCTGCAGAAGGCGTTGGGGGGTCGGAGAATCTGAGTTTCGGGGGACCGGGGTCCGGACCGCTGGAATGTTTGTCACACGTAGATCACGTCATACTCATAGAGGTGCAAGAGCGATGAGGCTCGAGGCACGAGGGGAGGTGTGGCAGAGAGTCGTGCAGGTTCGCGCTGTACTGACTACTGAGGCCCTATCTGCCTCTCGGCCGGGACACACTCCACACTGACAGGCCCCGCGAGGGGACACCAGGCGGGTGGCGCGCACTCTGATTCACACAAACGTCATGAAATCGGGCGCCGTGCCAGCCGACGGACCCGCGGCAGCCGGAGCCCCATCCACCTCTGCGCTTTGCCCCACTCGACCTCCCACTCCGGGTTCGTGAAGTTCCTGCCAGTGCTGTACGCATTCCGCCACGTGGCCTCGATCCCGCCTTGATCATGGCCGGCCAACACAAACCACTGATCGAAAAGCCAGTGGTCGACGGACTTGGCGACGGCGTCAACGGCCGGGTAGTCCACTGCGGACATCAGGATCGCGTCAAGCTTGGCAACCTGCTCGACTGCCTTGCCGCCCGCCGCGAGGTCGTCAAGCTCATCTGGGTCGTGCTCGACATTAAAGAGCTGCGGCGGGTAGTCGGAGTCCTTCTCGAGCCCGAGGCTACTCGTGCCGAACGCAATGTACTTGTAACCGTCGGCAGTCCGCAGCATAAAGGTGCCGGTATTGATCATGTTCGAATGGTACTGCGAGACGATGTGCGTGCGGCCGGCGATCGCCGCCTCATCGAGTAGATCAAGGCCATCGAGGGTGGCCGTCCCCGCGGCGGAGGGTGCGCCAAAGAGTCGGATCAGCGTCGGGAAGACATCGAGGAGTTGCGTCAGTTTCGTCACGGTCCTCCTCGGTTGCACCCCCGGCCCCACGAGCACCAAGGGCACTCGTGACGACCCTTCGTACCTGTGGGGTCAGCAATGGCATTCAGTGGCGAACTCCGTGGCGATCGGTGGCGATCGGTGGCAATCGGTGGCAATCAAGCGCAATCAAGTGCAATCATCGCGAGCTCGCGTCCATAGTGACGAATTCGTACATGGTGTTCTTCCAAATGATGGTGGCGATCAAGCGCAATCATGGCAATCACGTACATGGAGTTCTTCCAAATCTGGCGGTGCTCCATCGCCATCTCGCCGTGGTCGGAGTTGAAGAGGATGTACGTGTGAGCTCCGAGATGCCCAGTCGCCTCGGCCGCATCGAGTACCCGCCCAAAGAGATAGTCAGTCTCTGCACACATGGCCGCGTACACGCGGCGCGTGGTAATGATCTGCGTGTCCGAAAAGTGGCCGTCGACATTCTTGGAGGTGGCGGCATAGGCGTCGGCCGCATGCATCGTGGACACGTTCACAAACGAGGCGGGCACGCCGACCGCGCTGTCGTTCACGTACTGGAGCCACGTCGCGTTCGTCTGGAAGGGCGGGTGTGGGATGTTGAGCGAGCAGTGCATCAGCCAATTCTCCTTCGACGGGTCGTGGCTGTGGAGCCAATCGATGCAGTTGTCGACCATCGCCCAATCCTCCGGGTGAACGTTGTTCACATTCGTGTGCGTGATCGACGTCGGGTTCTCTTTGGTGGGCCCGCGGATGTCAGCGGAGCGCGTCTGCACGGGCATGGCCGCTCCACCATGAAAGCCATCCTCCGTTGCGTGCGCGAAGTCCTCCAGAATGCCAAAGCCGATGTCGACTTTTCCAAAGACATGGACGTTGACGCCTGCATCGCGCAGACCGCGCAAGATGTCGGGAGTAGAAGAGGTCACATTCGGCTGCCAGGCTTTGATCTGCCAGCAAATAGACTGATTCCATGCGGTCTTGCAACCCTTGTCCACGTGCTCCTCTGCACCTTCGGAGCTATTGAAGCGGTGTGCGAGGCCCATGCTGTTGCTCCATGCCCCGATCTTGTGCGTGTGCCGTCCTGTCATCATCGATGAGCGCGATGGCACACATTGGGGACTGTTGGCATACGTTCGGATGAAATTCGTGCCGCGGTCCGCGAGCGCCCTCAGGTTTGGCAGCGCGACCTGCGCCCATTGTGGAGCGCCTGGATCGAGCAAGCGGCCATCGAACGAGTCCGACATGAGCCAGAGCAGGTTGCTCTGGGCTCCAGAAGAGAGCGCCACGGTAGCAAGCAGGGCCGTCGACTTCATGCTCTGGGGCTGTACTTCGGCACCAAATCACGTCGTGCGGACTGGTCATGTCGGGGTCACCGATGACGGTGCTTCGTCAAAACGACTGCATGAACGTACACAGAACGTACAATGTGCACTGAACGTACTCATGCGTACTACTGTAACATGCAACTAAAACGGCATTCGAAGTCAGTCAGTCAGTCAGTTTCGTCGCGGTCCCCCCGCGCTCACCCGAAGTCACGTGGGCTCAGCCTCAGGAGTCCCCGAGGCCCTGGTCACACGAGCTACGCTCACGCTCGCCCCGCCCCATCCATCGAGTGCGGCTCGCGCATTGGGGCTACGGTGTGCATCTCTACAGCGGTCGAGTCATCATACCGGCTGGCGGCGCCGGCTGAGTCGGCGTTCCGGCCGCCAGAGGCCGGCGACGCCGGCGCGCCGGCGGGTGGCGGGCCGCCAAAAATAGGTTGGAGCACCTGCTCGTCGAGACGTAACCACCAGCGCAACCGGCGGGAGGGCGTGCTGGCACTGGAGGACGGGGGCGCCAGCCGGAGTTTCTCGGGCCTATGGGCGCGCGAGCCGAGCACACGTGAGCGCTGGCCCGGCAAGCCTCGCTCCATGCGCGCCTCCTGCCCGGCCGTGAGCTCGAAGCTCTGTGACACGTGGCCTGCCGCTACGCCCGCCTCGCCGTCGGCCACGTCCCACGCGCCGTCCTGAGCGTCCGAGGGCCCGTCGGGATCTGTCCACGTCGCGGCCTCCGACGGCTGGTGCTCATCACGACGCTCGGCTTCGAGCTGCTCGACGCTCGTCACGACGCTCGCCTCCATGCGCAGGCACTTGAGCACGCGCCGCGTGGCGCCGCCGAGCACAAACGTGGTGAACAGGACGATTGTCGTCGTGGCGGCCGCAATTGACCCTTGGTGATCCGACTGGATGTTATGTGCCAGGGCGAAGGCGATGGCTCCTCGCAGCCCTGCGAAGACCATCATCGCGCTCATGCGCCCGCTCAGCTGGCGCGACGAGCCGCGCCAGCAGTTGGCGAGGTAGCAGAGCGGCAGCATCACCACGGCTCGCGCGAGGAGCGTCACAACCAGCGCGAGCACCACGAATTGGCCCACTTTGGGCATCGCCTGAGGGTCGAGAGTCTCCCAATCATATTCAAGCGCCGCCACGCCGTCGAGCGAGACGGGCACGTGCCCTCGGGGGGGCGCTCCGCCGGTGGGCGCCCCGCCGCTCGCGTTCCCGCCCAGTCCGAAATGTGCCTTCGTGAAGGCATCGATGCCAGCGCCTGTGTAGGAGAAGATGTCGACCCCCATGTAAGCGAACACAGCGGTCTCTGCGAGATGGGCTGCGGCCTTGAGAGTGACCCCGGTGGCGTCCCGCGCGCTCTGAGAGAGCGAGTGCAGGTGGTAGTGGCCAGCGAGCACGCCCGTCGTGAAGAGCGCGAGGATGCCTGAGCATCCCGCCGCCTCGGCGCTCGTATACGCCGCGTACCCAATCAACAGAATCAGCGAGAGCTCGAACGATGGGTGATGGGTTAAGTCGATGCGCTTCAGTAGGAGCGCGCTCGTGGCGGACACGAGGACCCCCACGCCGAGCGAGCCGAGCGAGACGCCAAAGAACTGGCCCACTCCGGACAGGTACGCTGAGGGCTCCTCGAAGCCAAGCTCACCCATCGACTGCAGGATGCGCACGAGCACGATGGCGACCGCGTCGTTGAGCACGGACTCGCCAAAGATGAGTATGTAGATGACCGGGTCCACGTTGACCGCACCCATGATCGAGAGCGTGGCGACCGGGTCCGTGGCCGAGATGAGCGCTCCGAAGAGGTACGAGTCGAGCGGCGTCGAAAAGTCGAGCGCGTCCACGAAGCCGTCCTCGGAGACGAAAGCGCCGGCGCCGCCCACGGCGTAGATGGTCTGGCCGATGACAAATGTGGACGCCAGCGTGCCAACCACGGCAAAGAGCAAGATGGTCTCCAGGTTGCCAAAAAAGTGCCGCTTTGAGAGCGAGAAGCCCGCCTCGAAGATGATGGGTGGGAGCAGCATGTACAGAAAGAGCTCCTCGTCGAAGGTGATGAAGGATGCGTGCATCAGCATATCGCTGTCACGAACGCGCGCGAGCCGGAAGAAGGCGCCAATGATCGCGCCTATGATAATGGCGCCCGAGGACGCGGGTAAATGATGCTTCTCAAACAAGGCGGCCATAACCACTAGGAGCATCAGCAGGTAGCTGAGAAGCATCATGTCGAAGGCGATGTACTGGTGCGCGTACTCCTCGGGGCTGCCCAACTCGGCGGTCATAATCCGTCGCACCGCAGCCCTCATGACAAAAGCTTTCATGACGAGCGAGGCGCCGCCGCGCCGCCGACGCTCGCCGCCCCGACGATCCCACGCCTGTCAGGGCGGTAAACTTGGTCGCGTGTTTGACTTGAATTGCTGTTCATCAGAGCTACACAAGCAGCCTGGTGAGCGCGACAACCCGGTCCCTGCTAAAGCTAGACCAGGCTTACATCGCGGTGGGTGGGCGGGACC